>OHHQ01001218.1_pt1 | contig 11038 bp, 8 predicted proteins | sample 1568051 | NCBI WGS metagenome assembly OHHQ01 (sample SAMEA3879567, study PRJEB24766) | human gut metagenome | biome: human-associated habitat; feature: feces | place: USA | collected 1985/1987
AATCTTTCCGCTCTGCTTTGGACATTTCCAGCCGGCTCAGTTTCTCGTCTGTTTCATCAATGCTGATTTCCATAAAATCAAAGCCCGCGTCCTTGGCCTGCCGCAGCTTTTCCCGCAGAGTCAGGGTATTGGGCATGGATTTCTCATACAATCCCAAGTAATAAGCTTTCAAACGCGCCACCATCCTAATCCAGATATTTTTGTCTTATCGCTGTCTTTTTATTATAGCATTCCCAGCTGGAAATTTTAAGGCATTCCATAAAAAAATAAAACGTTTTTACCGCTACCTCTATTTCCTTTTCCCGCCCACGGTTATTTTAAAGGGCCCGCAGTTCCGGAATAATCTCCTCATAGCTTCTTCCCTTGCCGAACAGGCTGGAGGTGCCCAGCACAAACCCCTTTACGCCCATCCCGCTCAGGGCGGCGATCCGTTCCGGGGAAATCGCCCCATCCGCCACCATTTCAAAGCCGAATTTTTCTTTCAAGGCGGCTAATTTTTTAATTTTAACATCCACAAAATCCAAATATTTCTGGCCCGCGAAACCGGGATTCACGGTCATCACCAGCAGATAATCCGTCAAATAGAAAAGCTCCTCCACGGCGCTTATAGAGGTGCCTGGATTGATGGCGATACCCGGCCGGGCACCGGCGTCGATAATCTTTTGAAGGGTCCTGGCTGGATGGAGGTCCGCCTCCGGATGGATATAGATAATTTCCGCTCCCAGCCCGGCGAACAGCTCCACATAATCTCCCGGGTCCTGGATCATCAGATGCACGTCAGACGGCCTTTTTCCCTGCCCGCAGATATACTGGATATCCTGCAAGCCCATGCCGAAGTTGGGGACAAACTTTCCATCCATCACATCCAAATGGTATAGGTCGATTCCGGCTTTTTCCAAAGCCTCCATTTCCCGCTTCAGCGCACCGAAATCAGCGCACATCATAGACGGACATAACAGCTTTTCCATAGTTTCCTCCTTCATGCCGCCGGTTTGGCCGGCTTGGCACTCTATTGATTTTAAAAATTTTTCCTTTTCTTCCGGAAAGCACGGAAAGAGCGTCATTGAAACTTTCAGCAGCCTTGCGCCTGCCTCGCGGAGTCCCGGTATGCTGCTTTCCTGTTAAGTGGTTCCATCTTTGCTTTATCATCAAGACGCATGACCGCAGAAAGTTTTCAATCAACAGCCTGCGGCAAATAAAATCAGCCGCCCGGGCCGCGGGGTAAGCCCTCTGCCTGATGAGTCTCCAAGCCAACAATAGGTTCCTTCCGCTTCCGCTCTTTCACCTGTCATTTTCTATCTTAAAGTATTTTCAAAAATTGTCAATGCTTATCCTGGAAGGCTTGGCCGCCGGAGGGAATCCGCACCTGGTTACTCTCGGTGCATATACTGGCAAATGGAAGATTTTTTCGCCTTTCCATGCATCAAAATTTAAGCCGTCCCTTCCAAATCAGAGCCCAGGCGGGTCAACTGCTTGTCTCGCGAAAGTACTTCTCCGCATAGTATGGTATGAAACTAAATCAAGGAGGTTAGGGAAATGAGAATTTATCCCAATGATAATTTAAAGCAATCCTGCTGTCCACCCCCCTGTTGTCCCCCTCCCCCGCCCTGCTGCTGCGTGCCGGTACCGCCCTGTGAATGTACAGGCGTCACCGGGCCTACCGGAGCAACCGGCGCTACGGGAGCAACCGGGCCCCAGGGCCCTCAAGGCGCTCAGGGCCCTATGGGATTACAAGGAGCCGTCGGCCCCCAGGGTCCCCAGGGAATTGCCGGTGATCCTGGCGCCACCGGTCCCACCGGGCCTACCGGGGCCGAGGGTATCGCTGGTGCGACGGGAGCAACCGGACCCACTGGTGCCACCGGGCCTATTGGACTTAGCGTAACCGGCCCTACTGGTCCTACCGGACCCACAGGAGCGAGCGGCCCTACCGGTGCAACTGGACCGACTGGAGCGGCTGGCGCTGCCGGCGTAAGCATTACCGGTCCTACAGGGCCTGCTGGCCCGAGCGGCCCTACCGGCGCTACGGGAGCAACCGGCTCCACTGGTGCAACGGGGCCCACTGGACTAGGCGCAACCGGTCCCACTGGTCCTACCGGACCCACAGGAGCAACCGGCCCTACCGGCGCAACTGGACCAACTGGTCCTACTGGTCCAAGAGGTGATGATGGGGAGTCCGCCACTCTCACCATTCGAAACACTACTACCGCACAGCCCGGCACGCCAGCTTCTGTTACAGACGTAAGCGGCGGACCTAACCATGTTCTGGATTTTGTGATTCCCAGAGGTGCGACCGGAGCGACGGGTGCTACTGGCGCTACGGGAGCAACCGGCTCCACTGGTGCTACAGGTGCAACCGGTGCTACAGGTGCGACTGGTGCCATTGGACCGGAAGGGCCTACCGGCCCCACCGGGGCTGCAGGCGCGGCAGGAGCTACTGGCGCCACTGGCGCGACGGGTGAAGCCGGACCTACAGGCCCCACCGGCGAGACAGGCGCTGAAGGCGCTGCTGGACCTACCGGACCCGCCGCTACTGTCAATGTAGGCTCTGTGACAACCGGAGATCCGGGAACGGAAGCCAGCGTTATCAACTCTGGAACCGATACAGACGCGATTTTTGATTTTGTGATTCCCCGAGGAGAGCCGGGCGGCGGAGGCACGCCGGACGTGCTGGCCACTGTCGACGCTACCGCCCAGCCTACCAATGCTGGAAGCGCCTTGATTTTTAATGATACGCCTCTGGTTTCCGGAAATTCCATCACGCATACGGCCGGCACCTCAAACGTAGAGATCAACCAGCCTGGAATTTATCAGGCCACCTTCCACGGTACGGCCTCTGTAAATACCGGCACCTCTATTCCCGCTACGCTGACGGTTCGCTTGAATGTAAATGGTTCGCCTGTCACCGGCGCCGCGGCTACGAAAACCTTTACCTCTTCCGGAGAGGTAACCAACCTGTCCTTCAGCGTGCCCTTCCAGGTTACAGCCGTTCCCACCACTATTGAGGTAGTATCCGATGACGCAGGCTTCGAGATGACCGACATTGCCCTGAACGTATTCCGTTTGGGCGACGCCACCTCTTAATGGTAGAATCCTGTGTTGTGCAGGCAAAGCCATTATGCCTAAGAGGTACCCATATGAAAATCTATCACTGCGATGACCCAAAGGATAATCCAGTCCCTTTGTGGATGGTGGAAAGCAAGCCTTCGGTTCAGGCACAGAAGGAAACGGCTGAGCCTATTCCTCAGAATTTAGACTCTTTTTTCCCTGACTTTTACCGGCCTTGGAAAAAGAAAAGCTAATTTGAGAACCCCGTCGTTATCCACCGCACTAAATCGTCCCATATAGAAAGGCCGCGGACCCGTGAAATTTCATGGATCCGCGGCCTCCGCCTTATTTTTCCCAGCACGCTGGCGTTCTGCGCCGCACCAGCGGCAGAAGCTTCCGCTTGCAGTATCTGCCAGACGAAACACGGTGGTAGAAAAGCAAAACGCGGCGCCGGTCCTCAGTCTGTCCAAAATTTGTTCTTCCCGTCATGGAGAAGCCGCAACCGCCGCCCGCCATTGCATAAGGAAATCTTCAACCTTATCCCGGCCACGCCGCGATGGCGACGGCGTTCTTAGGCTGGAGCCTCTGTATCTCTATCATTTCAAGTCTCTTTTCTCTCTATCAGAATCGCATTGAAATCTTTTGGTTCTCACGATAGTCTATATAAACTGGTTTTAATTCTTTTCCGATATTTTCCCCTGCTTTTTCAGCGCCGCGGCGATAAACTCCCGGAACAGCGGCTGAGCCCGATTGGGACGGGATTTAAACTCTGGATGGTACTGCACTCCCACATAAAAGTCATGTCCCGGCAGTTCCACCGCTTCTACCAGCCGGCCGTCGGGCGAGGTGCCGGAAATAACCAATCCCGCTTCCTCCAGCTGCTGCCGGTAGCTGTTGTTGAACTCGTAGCGGTGCCGGTGCCTTTCTCCGACAGAGCGCCTTTGATAGGCTCTTTCCAGCACGGTGCCAGGCTGGATCTCACAGGGGTAGGCTCCCAGGCGCATAGTCCCACCCTTAGGCAGGTTCCCCTGCTGGTCCGGCATCAGATCGATCACCGGGTGGGTGCATTCGGGATCAAACTCACTGGAATTCGCGTCGCTCCAGGCGAGAACGTTTCTGGCGTATTCGATCACCGCCACCTGCATTCCCAGACAGATGCCGAAATAAGGGATGCGGTTGACCCTGGCGTAATGAGCCGCGTGAGTCATTCCCTGAATGCCCCGGCCGCCAAAGCCTCCGGGCACGATGACGCCGTCCATTCCCTCTAAATAACGGGAACAGCTTTCCTCCGTCAGTTTTTCCGAATCCACCCAGTTGATTTTCACCCTGGCGTTGTTTTCATAGCCAGCGTGGGACAAGGCCTCCGCCACGGATAGATAAGCGTCGTGGAGCTTTACATATTTTCCCACTAGGGCGATGCTCACCGTCTTATCCGCGTTTTCAATCCGCTCCAGCATCTGCTTCCACTCCGTCAGGTCGCACGGGCCGCAGGAAAGCTGAAGCTCCCGGCAGACTATATCCGCGAGACCGTTTTCCTCCAGCATCAACGGCACCTGATACAGCACCGGCAAGGTCAGATTCTCTATCACGCAGTCCTCCTGTACATTGCAGAACAGGGCGATCTTCTGCCGGATCGACTGGTCGAGAGGCTCGTCGCACCGGGCGATGATGATATCCGGCATGATGCCAAAGGACTGCAGCTCCTTTACCGAATGCTGAGTCGGCTTGGATTTATGCTCTCCAGAGCTTTTGAGATAGGGCACCAGGGTCACGTGAAGAAACAGGCAGTTGTGCCGGCCCACCTCGTGCGACACCTGCCGGATCGCCTCCAAAAAAGGCTGGCTTTCAATATCGCCGGTGGTGCCGCCGATCTCGGTGATGACCACGTCGGCTCCCGTTTTTTGCCCCACCGTGTAAATGAAGCCCTTGATTTCATTGGTGACATGGGGGATCACTTGGATCGTCTCCCCCAGATACTCCCCCCGGCGCTCCTTTTGCAGAACGTTCCAGTAAACCTTACCGGTGGTTAGATTAGAAAATTGATTTAAATCCTCATCGATAAACCGCTCATAGTGGCCTAGGTCTAGGTCTGTTTCCGCGCCGTCCTCGGTGACGAATACCTCTCCATGCTGATAGGGGCTCATCGTACCCGGGTCCACATTAATATAGGGATCCAGCTTCTGGGCCGCCACCCGGAGCCCTCTGGCCTTTAGCAGCCGCCCCAAGGACGCGGCGGTAATCCCCTTGCCTAAACCGGAGACAACGCCGCCGGTTACAAAAATATATTTCGTCATGATTTTCGCTCCTTCTCCCAAGGCCGTTGGCGGCCCGGCAAAATTTCATGGGTTTCACCGGCCGCTTCGCAGGAAGCCTCCGGACACAAAGCGCAAGAGCCCCGCCGAAAAATGGGTTTAGGGCTCTTTCCGCTGTAGATTTCTATAAATAACGATTCCCGCCTGCTGTTCCAAAGCCGGGTTTCTCCCTGGAACGCCTGCCCGCGCTGAAGCAGAATCAGCCCGGCAGTCCTGCCTAAAGCCGCTCGAGCCCGCTGGATCGCCGTCAGGATTGCGTTCTGCCCCGCTTGGCCTTTTTTCCTTCCGCCGGAGCTTTTCGGCTGCCGCGCCTCCGGTTACAAGATTTCCTTTTCCCGCCACAGAGCCGGTTTCAGCTTAGGCCCGCGCCGGCCGGTTCTGGTTCCGCACGGTCAAGCGCGGCGTCAGCTTTCGTAGATCCGGAGAATATCCTCCGCCACCTCCCGGCGGGAAACCCGCTGATCCATGGCTTTTTTCTCGATGTACCGGTGGGCCTGCTGCTCCGTAAAATCGGAATACTGAATCAGTACGCATTTGGCGCGGTCCACTAACCGGATATCGTCGATTTGCTTTTGCAGCCGGGTGTTTTCGTTTTTCAGTCCCAGCATTCTCCGCCGGGCAGCCGACACAAGCTTCAGGGACTGGCAGAAAAACTGCCTGCTGATGGGCTTTGGCAGCACCATCGCGCCGCTGTCCTCCACCCGGGCGGAAACCTCGTCCGCAATTTCCGCTTTAACCAGAAGCAGCACGCCCGCGTCGGTGCTTTGAGCCGCCCACAGAGCCAGCTGCTCCCCCGACTCATCCCGCAGGGGTGCGTTGATGATCACCAGGCTGAAGTCGTCCTCCGCCATTCTGCGCCTGGCTTCCCCGCTGTTATCGGCAAAAAAGCCTTGGCCGTACTCCTGGCCGCGCAGAAGCTCCCGCAGAAATTCCCGGCCCCTTTCGCTTCCGGAGACGACTAATACTCTTTCCATTCCCTCACCCGGCTTCCTCTTCTCATAAGATTGGGTTTGACGCGCACCTGTCAGATGGCGGTAAAATACAGCTTTCGTTCCGCAGCGGCCTGGTCCTCCGCCTCCCGGCACCGCTTCCAGTCCTCCAGCTTCACGTCGCAGTAATTTGCCAGCGTTTTTGCCGGCAGCACGCTTTGGACAAACGCACTGCTCCGCGCCAGCAAAACCGCTTCCTCCAAGTTTTCCGGCAGCGCGGGCATTTTTTCTAAAACACCGGGCTCTGCGTCATAAAGGTTTAAATCCACGGCCGGGCACAGAGGCAGCTCCCGGCGAATGCCGTCCAGTCCCGCCTGCAGCAGCATGGCGAAGGCCAGATGGGGATTGCAGGAGGGATCCGGAGAACGAAGCTCCATTCTGCTCTGGGCACCCGTAGCCGCGGGAATCCGGATCAGCTGGGAGCGGTTTTGATGAGACCAGGAAAGGTACCGAGGCGCCTCAAAGGCTCCGAACCGTGCATAGGAATTAGTCAGGGGATTCAGAAACACGGTAATCTCCCGGATGTGGTCCAGTACTCCGGCCATAAAATGCTCCGCCTCCGGGCAGTGGCCCTCATCAGGGGCTGTCTTAAAAATATTTCTGCCGCCCTGAGAGAGGGAAAGATTCACGTGCAGGCCGCTGCCGCTTTTATCTGGCAGAGGCTTCGGCATAAAGCTGGCGTACAGGCCGTTTCTGGCCGCAATGGACTTCACCGCCGCCTTAAAGGTCAAAAGATTATCGGCGGCGGTCATCGCGTCGCTGTATTTAAAATCGATTTCATTCTGCCCCGGCCCCTGCTCGTGATGAGAGGCCTCCGGATGGATGCCCATCTCCTCCAGGGTCAGGCAGATTTCCCGCCGGACATTTTCGCCCTTGTCGTTGGGGGCGATATCGCAGTAGCCTCCGAGGTCGTGGGGATTCATGGTAGGATTGCCCTTTTCATCGGTTTCAAACAGATAAAATTCGCACTCGGCACCGATCTTACAGACATAGCCCATTTGCGCCGCCTCTTTGACGGCTCTTTGCAGAATATGCCGGGAGCTTCCTTCAAACGGCCTGCCGTCGGGATAGTTCACATTGCAGAACAGCCGCACCACCCGGCCGTGGGAGGGCCGCCAGGGTAAAATGGACAGCGTGGAGGGATCCGGGGTGATGAACAAATCGGACTGTTCCACGTTGAGAAATCCCCGGACCGCGGAAGCGTCAAAGGAAATCCCGGTTTCAAAGGCCCGGGGCAGTTCATCCGGCATCACGGAAATATTCTTCTGAATACCGAACATATCGCTGAACGCCAGCCGGATAAACTTCACATCATTTTCCTGCACAAACCGCAGAACCTCCAATTCTGTATCAGTCATGACATAATCCTCCTTGTGTTTAGGCTGGTATTATCACCGTTTCATCTGTCAAGGCCCCGGCGCCGCCAAAACGAAAAGCTTCGGCGGCGTTTTTCCATCGGAAGCCGTCCGCTGACAGTCCCATCCGTTTTTGGTTTCCAGCCTTTGGCCTTTTTGCATCTCCTTAACAGGATACAGCTATTATACAACACAGGAGTCAGTTTTGTATATACAGCTGCCGATATGGGTTTTTCGTATTCTGGGTCAGGACAAAAAAGTGTCCTCGGAGTATTTCATTCAGATCCTCACGGAACTTGCAGCAAAACTCCTCAAGCAGAGGCTTAATTGCCTCCAGCTCCTCACGGCCGGCGTCATCCGCCTTCGCCTGGGGGGACATGCCCTCCGGCAGGGTATCGCTTCTCAGGTAAATTTTCCCACCGTGCATCCCGGTTCCGCAGAAATAGCCCGCGATCGGCTGGTTCTCCCGGTGAAGCCCCAGCACCACGATCACGCCGCCGGCCTGATATTCCCCTAAAAAGCTGCCTGCCACGCCGCCCACAACAATGGCTGGGATTTTATCCTTGTATTCCTTCATATGAACCCCCGCCCGGTAGCCGGTATCTCCCTGGATCAGGATCTTCCCGCCCCGCATGGCATACCCAGTGGCGTCTCCGGCGCTGCCATGGATATAGATAGCCCCGCCGTTCATAGTATCGCCGGTGGCTTCCTGGACATTGCCGTAAACGTCGATCTCCGTGCCATCCAGGTAAGATCCCAGCGCATTTCCAGGGGTGCCCGTTACCGTGACTTTCTTTCCGCGGGAGCCGCTGGCAAGGTACCGCTGTCCCAGACAGTTATCAATTATAATATTCTGCTCTCTGCTCATCCGAAGCTGGTCGTTTAATTCCTGGTGGCCCAATTGGCCCGCGTCAATCTTCATCCCACGTTTCCTCCCAGCATTTCATTTCTCTTAGTCCGGGAAAACGCCATAAGCTGCGGCTTCTGGCGAATCAGCTCAAAATCGAGGGCGGAAAGCGGAGTCTGCTCCCGGATCAAGGAGGTGTAAATTCCCGCCCTCGCCACATCGCCGATTAAAATGTATCCTGCCAGCCTGTTTTCTCTGACAAACAGCTTTTTATAGTTTCCGCCGTTTTTCTCTAAATACACCTCGCCGCCGCAGCTGCCGGCGGTCATCAGGTGCAGGCCGAAAAATCCGATGGAGTTCATGGGAATGGCCTTATCATAGCTTTGGTTTCCTCCGGCCATATTGATTCCGGCACACTCCCCCTGTAAATAAGCGTTGGGAAGCAGCGCCAGCACCTTTTCCTCCCCGGTGGTGATGTCCCTGCTTTCCGTACAGTCGCCTGCGGCGTATACATCAGGGATAGAAGTCTGCCCTCTGGAATCGGTGACAATTCCCCGCTTCACGGCGCCGCCGGCGTTCTGAACCAGCCGGACGTTGGGGCGCACGCCCACCGCCATCACCAGGATATCAAAGCGGATATCCCGGCCGCTTTTCAGCACCGCCCGGTCCGGATAAAGCTCCTGGGCCGCGTCGGAAAGCACAAATTCTATGCCGTGCTCCTCCAAGCGCCTTTGTACCGGGGCGGAAGCTTCCTGATCTAAAATACTGGGCAGAATGTGATCCGCCATATCCACCACAGTGATTGATTTCGCTTTTCCGGCGATGCCCTCAGCGCATTTCAGGCCGATCAGGCCGGCCCCCAGAATCAGCACCCTGGAGAAGGGCGTCAGCATTTCCTCCAGCCGGAGCGCATCGTCCAGGGAGAGGAATGTGGTCATGTTTTCCACAGCCTCCAGTCCCTTAATCGGCGGTACCGCCGGGCTGGAGCCGGCGGCTACCAGCAGCCTGTCATAAGGAAGCTCTCTGCCGTCGGAAAGCACCACGGTTTTCCGCTTAGGCTCCAGATGGTCCGCCGACACCCCGGCGATCAGCTCGCATCGGTTTTTCTCATAAAAATCATCCGGCCGGTATTTCATCCGCTCCCGGTCCGTCTTTCCCGCCAGCAAATAAGAAATCAGCGGCCGGGAATAGGTGTGGTAGGGCTCGTTGGTCACCATGGTGATATCCCCCTCCCGGTCTCTTTGCCGGATTCCCTCCACGCAGGCTACCGCCGCAGCGGAATTGCCGATCAGTACGTATTTCATCACGCTCACCTCTCTTCATAAACAATGGCTTTATTGGGACATCCCTTCACACAGGCAGGAGAACCCACGCTGTTTTTCATGCACAGCTCGCACTTTTGAATCACGCCGTTTTCCGACGGCATGACACAGCCGTAGGGGCAGGACAGAATACAAGTATAGCAGCCGACGCATTTGTCCCGGTTCACGGTAATCACCCCATCCTCGACGGACAGGGCTCCAGTGATACAGCTCTTCACGCAAAGAGGCTCCTTGCAGTGGCGGCAGGAAACCGCAAAGCTGATCCCGTTGTTTTCCTCAATCTGAATCCTGGGGCGGATCGCCACACCCTTCAGGGCGTGAACCATATCCTTTTCCCCGGAATTGGCATAGGCGCAGTAATATTCACACAAATGGCAGCCTAAGCACCATTTTTCATTCACATAAATTCGTTTCATGGCTTTATTCCCCCGCGTGCTTGATTCCCAGAATACTCAGCTCCCGGTCGTTGAGGCCAACTCCCCGCAGCATGAGCCGGTTACCCTTCAGCGCCTCGATGGAGTTAATGCCCATACCGCCCATCATTTCCTTAATCTCGTGCTGCCAGGCGGTCACTAAATTCACAAGCCTCTGGCATCCGATATCCGGATTCAGCCGTTTGACCAGATCCGGCCGCTGGGTCGCGATGCCCCAGTTGCACTTGCCGGTCTGGCAGGTGCGGCACAGATGGCAGCCAAGGGCCAGCAACGCGCTGGTGGCGATATACACCGCGTCGGCGCCTAAGGCGACAGCCTTGACTACGTCGGCGCTGCTGCGTATAGAGCCGCCGGCGATAATGGAGACGCTGCCCCTGATTCCTTCATCCCGCAGGCGCTGGTCCACGCTGGCCAGAGCCAGCTCGATGGGAATTCCCACGTTATCCCGGATACGGGTGGGAGCCGCGCCGGTGCCGCCCCGGAAGCCGTCGATGGCGATGATATCCGCGCCGCTTCTGGCGATGCCGCTGGCGATGGCCGCCACGTTATGCACCGCCGCGATCTTGACGATGACCGGCTTCTCGTAATTAGTGGCCTCCTTTAGCGAATACACCAGCTGGCGCAGGTCCTCGATGGAATAAATGTCGTGGTGGGGCGCCGGAGAGATGGCGTCGGTACCCTCGGTGACCATACGGGTTTTAGAAACGTCCCCAACGATCTTCTGTCCGGGCAAA
>OHHQ01001221.1_pt1 | contig 11032 bp, 7 predicted proteins | sample 1568051 | NCBI WGS metagenome assembly OHHQ01 (sample SAMEA3879567, study PRJEB24766) | human gut metagenome | biome: human-associated habitat; feature: feces | place: USA | collected 1985/1987
TTGGAGTAGTACTTTGTAATCTCCAGTGCCAGGTACTGCTCCTGGATCTTACGCTTGATTTTTTTGATCTTGTTATTACCCTCGGAGGTCCAGTCCGTAAAGACGGTATTTTTTAGAAGCTGCTGGGTAATGGTACTGGCACCCTGGGCTTCTTCACCACCGGTCTTAAAAAACTGATAACCGGCACGGATAATACTCTTGAAATCAATACCGTTATGCTGATAGAAACGTTCATCCTCGATGGCTACGAAAGCCTTGCCCAGGTAGTCGGGAATCTCGTCCATGCCGACGGAGAGACGGTTGGAGTTGGTGCTGACGTACTGGTCAATCTCGTTGCCCTCTCTGTCATAGACGATGGTAGCTTCGCCGACAGCCACGACATCCGACAGACGGATCGTGGGGGTGGAGGAGAGGATACCGCGGAAAACACCGATACCGGCGGCTACACCGCAGATGCCGATGCCTACGACAGCGGCTAGCATGACCTTGACACAGGTCAGAGCAATTTTCCTTCCCCATTTTTGTGATTTAGAGTTGAGTGTCTTTTGCTTCGCACGGACACCTTTTTTACTATAATTCATAAAACAAGTCCTTTCTGTCTGAGATACAGACGAAAACATTATACCAAATAATGCTATGTAAATAAAGGCTTTTTAGAATTGTTTCACATTTTGGAGAAGTTATGCTACACTGAAAAAGAAAGCAAAAGAAAATAAGAATTTAAAAATAAGTGAGGCCATACATGAGTGACATGACAGCAACAGATAACTATAGAGTCCTTTTGTCCGGCGGGGAAGGCGAAATCGTGGAGAAAAAGTCCCGCTTTATCTCTACGATCCGCAAGTGTGAAACCGAGGAAGAAGCAGTGGCTTTTATAGAAGAAATGAAGAAAAAATACTGGGATGCCAGACACAACTGTTCTGCATTTATAATAGGAAGCAGAGGCGAACTGACCCGGTGCAGCGATGACGGGGAACCCTCCGGAACGGCGGGGCGTCCGATGCTGGAAGTATTGACCGGATCCGGTATCCGCAATATTGCGGTGGTAGTGACCAGATATTTTGGTGGCACATTGCTCGGCACCGGCGGCCTGGTGCGGGCCTATACCCAGGCGGTGAAGGAGGGGCTGGATCATTGTGAGACCGGCATTATGCGGAAGGGCTGCGAGCTGGAAGTGACAACGGATTATAATGATGTTGGAAAGCTGCAGTACTATTTCGGACAGCAGGGCATCGTTCCTGCGGACAGCATCTATGCGGAAAACGTAAAATTTATTTTACTTGTCCCGGTGGAAAAAGAGGATAGTCTCAGGAAAAACCTGACAGAAACCACCTGCGGAAAGGTAAAAATTGAGAAATTGAAAGAAACTTATTTCATTGACAAAGAATAGTCATAAAGTTAAAATATTATTAACAATTCAGAACCATTAAATATTGACGGATATTCGTCGAATGTTTACATTCGTAAGAATATATGTCAAGAGCAAAAGGAAAGCCTCGTAGAGGCGATTTTGCGAATGGGGTTCTGGATGGATCCTACAGAAAGGTGGTGGTTTTTATGAAGTGTACACAGAAGAGTTCTGACAACCCACTTCCGGGGCGAAGTTACTGCATAAGTTACACCCATAGAAAACATCATAAGGAGGATCATCATGGAACAGATCAAAGAACTGGAAGAAGTCTTAGAGCTTCTTAACACCAAGCAGTATACCAAACTGCGCCAGTATCTGGCTGAACTCAACGATGCCGATATTGCAGGACTTCTGGAAGAACTGGAAGAAGAGGATATGCTCAAAGTCTTCCGCATTCTTCCCAAGGACCTGGCGGCAGACGTTTTTTCCTATTTAGATATGGACAATCAGCAGAAGATTATCACCTCCCTGTCAGATAAGGAAGCAACGAACATCATCAACAACCTGATGGCAGACGATGCGGCTGACCTGCTGGAAGAGATGCCTGCCAACATTGTCAAAAAACTTCTGACCAACGCAAGCCCTGAGGTACGCAGAGACATTAATCATCTGCTGCGGTACCCGGAAGATTCCGCCGGAAGCATCATGACGGTCGAGTATGTAGACCTGAAGGAGAATCTGACGGTGAATCAGGCCATCGAGCGGATCCGTAAGGTAGGCCTCGACAGTGAGACCATCAATATCTGCTATGTGCTGGATGCGCAGAGAAGACTGGTGGGAACCGTGGCCCTGCGTTATCTGCTGCTCATGGACGGTGACGAGATCATCGGTGACATCATGCATGAAAATGTCATCTCCATCAATACCCTGATGGACCAGGAGGAAGTTGCCAGACAGTTCAAAAAATACGACTTTACAGCCATGCCGGTAGTGGACAATGAGAACCGGCTGGTAGGTATTATCACCGTGGACGATATCGTGGATATCATCGAAGAAGAGACCACGGAGGATATGGAAAAAATGGCGGCTATCGTGCCCAGTGATAAGCCTTATATGAAGACCGGGGTATTTGAGACCTTCAAAAAGCGTATTCCCTGGCTGCTTCTTCTGATGGTGTCAGCTACATTTACCGGAGCTATCATTTCTTCTTTTGAAGATGCGCTGAGCGTGTGTGCGGTACTGGTGGCATATATTCCCATGCTGATGGATACCGGCGGAAATGCCGGAAGCCAGGCGAGCGTTACGGTCATCCGTGGACTGTCCCTGAATGAGATCGAATACCGGGATGTGCCGAAGGTCGTATTCAAGGAGATCCGCGTGGCACTGATCTGCGGTATTACACTTTCCGCAGCGAACTTTGCAAAATTACTGTTATTGGATAAAGTAGGGGTGCTGGTGGCAGCATCCGTGTGCCTGACTCTGGTGGCGGCAGTAGTGATCGCTATGATTATCGGATGTCTTCTGCCGATCCTGGCGAAACGGCTGGGATTCGACCCTGCGGTCATGGCGAGTCCGTTCATAACGACCATCGTCGATGCAATGTCATTACTGGTATATTTCCGTGTGGCATCTGCAATTTTAGGGTTATGATAAGAGAATAAATGATAGGTAAAGCGTCTGCCTGAAAGCAGGCGCTTTTGACATTTTTTTGACAGGATGTTTTTTTTTAAGTACTTTTCAGCAAGCTCTTTGCAAGGATGTAATTTTTTGTTAGAATCAGGATAAATGTGAAATGTAACCGCTTTCGTTAATCTTTTTCTTAAGAGAATATTCGAGAACAGCAAAAGCAACGGAGGAATGAAATATGAGATATTTTTTTGAATCTAAAGTAGAGAAAAAGGATGCAGGATACACCATTCAGATTCCTTTTAATGTATGGGAAGTATGCCATCAGAGAGAAGTCATCAAGGGAGATATCGTTCTGGATAACAATATCATTCAGTGCGAGCTTCATCCCAAGGAGAAGGGCAATTACGAGATCGTGATCACCGATGAAGCTGCTGTAAAAGTAGAGCTGGGTGTGCCTCACAAGATCCTGTTACATATTAACGGTTCCCTGATCCGTATGGATCAGAACAGCCCTTACAGCTTTGAGAATCCAATCCGCAAGATCGACAGCATGAACGTGATCATCCAGCCCGAAGACGGTCTGTGCGGTCAGGCTTGTGTCGCAATGTTAGCCGGTGTTACTATCGCAGAGGTGATCAGCGTGATGGACTGCAGAGAGTGGCAGGCTACCATGGGCCGCGTGATCTCTGCACTGAACTATTACGGCATTGACCATACCGACATCATCGTATATACCGAGGGTAGACCCGCTGTACTGCCGAAGTGCTGTATCATGATGGAAAAGATGGGACGTTTCTGTCATTACCTGGTACACTATGATGGAAAATTCTATGATTCCAATCTGGGTGTGCTGGAAGAGTACGATATGAGCAAGCTGTTAGGTTACCTTGAAATCAAATGCTGATGGAATGCAAATCCGTATTTGCGTGATTTCGATTACCTTGTTCTATTTATAAGGAAGTTCAAAAACTGTAGGTTACACAGATGTGCCTACAGTTTTTTCATAGCAAATAGGTTAATCGGCTAAAAACCCCCTAATAGGGTTGCATGTTAACACGGAAAAGTGTAAAATGGAAAAGTGTGATTTTCGTAACGCTTTAGAGCGATTACTAATTTTTTATTACAAAGGATGGGAGAAAAATGAATCAGAAAAAGAAGATTGAAAATTATCAGCAGATTGCCATGGGAACCGGATTGCGTTATGATGAAGTGGGTGGCCTGTTTCATGGGGAACGGGATGGGTTTGACTTTATCGTCTATGCACCCGATGCAAGATATCCATATATGATGGTGCTGCATACGGCGGCAAAAAGCGCTGACGGGTCGACATTTGACAAGCAGGCAGTGAAAGGGTTTCAGAAAAGCAGCAAGAAGATCGCGAGTTTTGGTCAGAAGAATCTGGATATCAGAGTATCACTGAAGGCACAGTCCAATGCGGAAAAATGTAAGGATACATTGAACGAAGCACTTGCAGCTACAACGACATTCCTGCGTACAAACAGTTACAGCCCCTGCTGTGATCTGTGCGGTCAGAATGTAGAGACCGGAGCGTTCAGAATGGGCGGTGAATACTATCATTTATGTCCGGACTGCGAGACGAAGATGCGCAGTGACATCGCAATGAAGACACAGCAGAAGGCGCAGAAGAAAGAAAACATCGTAGGCGGTATTGTAGGTGCCCTGTTAGGATCCCTGTTGGGAATGCTCAGTGTTCTGATCTTAAGCCAGTTGGGATATGTAGCAGCATTATCCGGTGTGATCATGGCGGTGTGCGTTCTGAAGGGATATGAGATGCTGGGCGGAAAACTGACCAAAAAGGCTGTGGTCATCAGCGCTGTGATCATGATCCTTATGACGTATTTCGCAGATCGTGTGGACTGGGCGATCATTCTGTTCAATCAGGGCGGCGGTGCGGAAGCAGGTTATAGTCTGTTCGAGTGTTATCGACTGATCCCTGCGGCACTTTCCGCAGAAATTATTGATATGGGAAGCTACATAGGCAATCTGGTTCTACAGTATCTGTTTGTGGCGCTCGGAGCAATCCCTACCGTTATCGGAAAAATGAAAGAGAAAAAAGAAGAAGGTATTATCGTAAGATTAAATTAAGCTCTTTGCTTTCAGCAGGCAATGTGGTACAATAGTACCAGTGATGTAATTCCTTATATCGTGGTATTGAGTTCAGACTTTTGACCCCGGTAGCATAATGTTGGAATTAGGGGGAAACAGAATATGAGAAAGTGGAAAGCATGGCTGTTTGCATTGGCTGTTCTCATAGGCATTGGGACTATTGGGACGGTGTCAATGAAGGCAGAAGCACAGAATCTGAATCAGGGAAAGCGGGTTCTTTTTATCAGCTCCTATTCTTACGGATGGGATACGGTGCAGACACAGATCGAAGGAATCAAAGCCGGAGTGGATGAGAATACCACTATCGACTATGAATTTATGGACACGAAGCGTTTTCGGACAGATGAGTGGCTGAATATGTTTCATGATATGCTGAAATACCATCTGGAGAATACGGATCCCTATGATGTGGTGATCGTGGGAGATGATGCGGCGCTGCAGTTTGCCATGGAATACCGGGAAGAACTGTTCCCGGAGATACCGGTTGTCTTCGAAGGTGTGAACGATGAAGAATATGCCATGAAAGCGGCAGAGAATCCTCTTGTGACGGGAATTATTGAAAAACTGTCCGTAGAGAAGAACATAGACATGGCACTGAAGGTGAATCCGACAGCCGATAAAGTAGTGGCGATACTGGATGATTCAGTGACCGCAGATGCAGAACGGAAGAATTTTTACAGTGCTGAGGCAGAATATCCGGAGCTGGAATTTTCTGAGATCAATTCTTCCGAACTGACAACTGCGCAGCTGCAGCAGGCTATCAGCAAGGTGGATGATAAGACGATACTGATCTATATCGTTATGTCAAAGGACGGCAGTGGCAAACAATATACCAGTGACCAGGCGGTCCGTATGGTCGTGAATTATTCCAAAGTACCGGTTTACCGCATGGTGGAGGCCGGGATCGGTGACGGACTGCTGGGCGGTAATGTGGTATCCATGTATAAGTCCGGAGAGATCGCAGCACAGATGGCCATGGATATCGCGAATGGTACCGACAGTGCAGAGATCAATGTGGTAAAGGACAGTCCCAACATTTATTGTGTAGATGAAGACGTCATGCGGAAGTTCGGGCTGGAGGCATCACAGTTTCCCAAAGATACCGAATTTGTAAATCATCGGGAGAGCTTTTTTGCCAGGAACCGTGAGGCTTTGATACCGGCACTTATACTTATCGCTGCACTCAATGTTATTATCTGCTGGGTGTGCTTCGATAATTACCGCAGACGAAAACTGCTGCAGGAACTGGAGCAGGCACGTGCAATTATGGAGGCGGCATCACAGCATGACTTCCTGACGGGACTTCCGAACCGCAGCAAATTCATGAAGGATCTGGAGCAGATGATCGATGCGAAGGTTCCCTGTACCGTCATGATGCTGGATATTGATAATTTCAAGAAGATCAACGACACTTACGGACATACGGCAGGAGACGAAGCGCTGCAGCAGGTGGCAAACCGCCTGAAAGAGATGCAGTCCCAGATACTGACATCATACCGTTTCGCCGGAGATGAATTTATTCTGATCCTGCGCAGCAGCCAGAATATGCTGGTGGAGAAGACAGCGTACCAGTGCAGACAGGTATTCACAAAGGATGTGGTGCTCTGCGGTACGAAGCGGAAGATCGGCGGCAGCATTGGTATTGCAAGTTATCCTAAGGATACGGATAATCTGGAACAGCTGATCGTGTGTGCGGATGATGCCATGTATCAGGTGAAGAAGAACGGCAAGAATGATTTTGCATTCTATAAAAAGCCAGAGGAAGAAACAACGAACAATACGCAATAAAACGGAAATAGAACAAAGAATACAGAAAAATAGGGAAGCAGGCAGAAATTTGCTGTTATAATAACAGAGGTTTCTGCCTGTTTTTTGAACGGAAAATTGCTTTCCATGTTGAAAAAACATATGATTATGTTATAATTAGTACTATTGACTAAAAGGAGAACAGTGTGAAAATAAATTTCACACGCAAATTTGTGCCTGCGGCCCAAACTTTGCAGATTTTGAGAAAGGCATGGTTAATTAAAATGCGAATACTATCAGAAGCGCTGGGATATGTAATGTACTTTTGCTATTATCTGGTGCATAATTATGGATTGGCAATCATTCTGTTCACATTGATCAGCAAGATTGTACTGCTGCCGGTATCCGTCTGGGTACAGAAGAATTCCATTAAAATGGTAAAGATGCAGCCTGAGATCAACCGGATCAAGGCAAAACATTTCGGGGATGCAGACCGGATCGCGGACGAACAGTCCAAGATCTTCAAGAGAGAGAAGTACAATCCGCTGGCATCCCTGATCCCGCTGGCAGTTCAGATTATTCTGCTGATGGGACTGGTAGAGGTTATCTATCACCCGCTGGATTATCTGCTTCATCTGCCACAGGATGTGATCACGGCATTCAATGGCCTGGCTGTCAGCCTGGCCGGAGCAAATCCGGAGAGCTCATCTATTCAGCTGGCAGTAGTGGAGATGATCAAGAGTGGTAATTATGCAGAACAGTTCGCAGCATTGCAGTCAGGACTGGCAGGTGTGGACATTGCGTCTGTATTACAGCAGGTGCAGGGAATTTCCCTGAACTTCTGCGGCATGAATTTAAGTTGGGTACCTTCCGAAGTGGGGGGCATTGATATCATCGTCCCCATTGCAGCCGGTATTTCCGCATGGCTGTTGTGTGTGGCACAGAATACAGCCAATGTCATTCAGGCAGAGCAGTCCAAGCTGAACAAATACGGTATGATGGCATTTTCGGTAGGCCTGTCCCTGTATCTGGGCTGGTTTGTTCCGGCAGGTGTGGCTTTGTACTGGATCGCCAGCAACCTGTTCGCTATTTTACAGCAGTATCTGCTGAACTGGGCCATCAATCCCAAGGATTATGTGGATTATGAGGAACTGGAGGCCAGCAAACAGGAACTGGAGGAATTGCAGTCCATTGGTGGCAAGAAGAAACTCTTCGAGAAAAATCCCTATGCCAAGAGAGAGAAGAAAGATTTCAAACGTTTCTTCTCTGTAGTGAACAAGCATCTGGTATTTTATTCCGAGAGCAGTGGCTTCTATAAATATTATCAGGGCATTATCGAATGGCTCCTGGCACATACCAATCTGACTATCCACTATATCACCAGTGATCCGGAAGATCAGATCTTTGCACTGGCGGAAAAAGAAGACAAGATCCGGGCATATTATATCGGAGAAAAACGTCTGATCACACTGATGATGAAGATGGATGCAGACGTAGTGGTCATGACTATGCCGGATATTGAGAACTTCCATATTAAGCGTAGCTATATAAGGAAGGATATTGAATATATCTATATTCCTCACTGTATGGACAGTCTGAATATGACCATGCGTACCGGTTCCATGGATCACTACGATACCGTATACTGCGTCGGTAAGCATCATACTGAGGAAATCCGCAAGACAGAGGAAGCTTACGGTCTGCCTCCCAAGAAGCTGATCGACTGGGGCTACTGCCTGCTGGATCGTATGATCGAAGATTACAGGAAAGCGGATAAGACGCCTCATGAGAAAAAGCATATTCTGATCGCTCCTTCCTGGCAGAAGGACAATATCGTGGACAGCTGTCTGGAAGGCATGCTGGATGATCTGGCAGGTAAGGGTTATGAAGTGGTAGTACGTCCTCATCCTCAACAGGTGCGTCTGCAGCAGGATAAGATGGATCGCCTGAAAGAGCGTTATGCCAAGAACCCGGATATTGACATTCAGACAGACTTCTCATCCAACAGCACGGTATTCGAGGCGGATCTGCTGGTGACTGACTGGTCCGGTATCGCGTATGAATATGCCTTTACGACCAAGAAGCCGGTTCTGTTCGTGGATACTCCCATGAAGGTCATGAATCCGGAATACCAGAAGATCGACACCGTACCTATCAATATCTGGATGAGGGATGTCATCGGAGACCGTCTGGATCCTGCAAAGACAGAGGAGACCGAAAGCAAGGTCAGAAATCTGCTGGAGCAGAAGGATGCTTACCATGACAGAATTGAAAAGTTCGTGGAAGAATATGTATACAATCTGGGCAATAGTGCCGAAGTAGGTGCAAAGTACATTGTACAGGCAGTCCAGGAACAGATCAAAAAAGCAAAAGAACAATAAAAATCTGAAATACAAAAAGAGTAAAAGAAAGAGGTAAAAACATGAAAAAATTAAGCAAGATCGCACAGGTAACATTTTTTGCAGCAGCATTCGCAGTACTGTTTTCCGGAACTGCAGATGCATATATTGACCCTTCTGTTATGAACTATGCTATTCAGGCAGTAGCCGGTGTAGTCATCGCCGTAGGCGCTGCAGCCGGTATCTACTGGAGAAAGGCCAAGAAGAAGATCGACAAGAGTCTGGGAATCGATGAGAACAGAAACAAAGAAGTAGAATCCGATGACATTATGCTGGATCAGGCAGAGGACAAGCAGGAGAAGTAATCTGACATGAAAAAGCGGGATAAAAAGCAACTGCTGCCGGGAATCGTGGTGGCGGCTGCCATCAGTTTCCTGGTGTTTTTATATGCACCGGTAGATTTGTATTGCAGTAATATATCCGAGTTCTGGTTTGATTTCGGAATTCTGATCAGGGCATCACTGGGCCTGTTTTTGATCAGCACCGTTGTGCTGCTTCTGATCTATATTGTCTTGTGGCTGATCCATCCGGTGCTGTACCGTATCGGACTGGCAGGTGGATTCTTAGGGCTGATCTGTACCTATATTCAGGGAAATTTTCTGATCAGGAATCTGCCGCCCCTGGATGGAACGACGATTCGATGGGAAGAATATACATTTCTGAGGACAGAGGATTTTATTCTCTGGGGCATCGGCTTTGTTGTTGTAGTGCTCATGTATATTTTCCTGAAAAAAGATCTTTTGCCCAAAACGGTAATGTATTTAAGCGGTGGACTGACATTGATGCTGCTGATCACAGCAGTCAGTGTTGTGTTTACCAGTGGGGCACTGCAGGAAAAAGTACATTATCAATATGGTGCGGACGAACAGTTTGTGATGTCCGAAGACCAGAATTTCGTGATCCTTCTGCTGGATACGGTGGATTCCAGAACGATCACGGAGCTGTTGGACGAGCATCCGGAATACAGTGAGGTATTTCGTGATTTCACCTATTTTGAAAATACGGTAGGAGCATACTCCTGCACAGAGAGATCCGTTCCCTATATTCTGTCCGGAGACTGGTATGAAAATGATGAACCCTTTGATGATTACGGCAAGAGGGTGTACCAGGAGTCCCCACTGTTTCAGACATTGCAGGAACGTGGCTACAATATGGAACTCTGTGATTCTGAATTGTATATGGATACCGAACTGATGCATATGTTCAGCAACATTCACGTAGTGGATTTCGAACTGAGTTCTTATACGAAATTTGCGAAACCACTGTTGAAGCTGATCGGTTTCCGGTATGCGCCTTTTGAACTGAAGAAAATGTGTACATTTAAAAAGGCTGCATTCGCAGAACTGCTCCAGGTAGAGAATACACCTGAGGAAACCAGCTGCAGTGAATCGGATCATGTATTTAAGAGTCAGCTGGATCTGCAGGGAATTACCGTGGAAGATTCCTCCAAAAAATTCAAATTTATTCATCTGAACGGAGCACATGTTCCTTATATCTATGATAAGGACATGAATATCATCAATGAACTGGACGGCACCTATGAACAGAGCGCACAGGCCACGATGGTCGGTGCAATGGATTATGTCGAACATCTGCGCAACAGTGAAGCCTACGACAATACAGTCCTCATTGTGATGTCGGATCATGGCTATAACGGAAGCCTGGGACAAAGCGGAGAGGCTACCTGGATGCGTCAGTGTGCATTACTTCTGATCAAGGGAAGAAATGAGCATCATGATACCATGCAGATCTCACAGGCACCCATAAGCTTTGAGGATCT
>OHHQ01001225.1_pt1 | contig 11012 bp, 8 predicted proteins | sample 1568051 | NCBI WGS metagenome assembly OHHQ01 (sample SAMEA3879567, study PRJEB24766) | human gut metagenome | biome: human-associated habitat; feature: feces | place: USA | collected 1985/1987
CGTGGTTCCTACGAATCCGCTGCCTGCCGCCCGTGCCGAAAAGGCAGATTCAAAAATCAGCCGGAAAGATTCTCCTAAATAGGCATGGTTGACGATCAGAATATAAATACATCCTCCTACATAGAGTAAGGCCATAATGGGTACGAGGCCCATACAGACTCTGGCGATGCTCTTTACTCCGCCGATAACTACCAAAGCCGTGAGAATACTCATCAGAATGCCTGTCAGGTGAGGAGATACTCCGTACGATTCATTCAGCAGCAGGGAAATTGAGTTGGCCTGTACCGTGTTACCGATGCCGAAAGCAGCCAGTGCGGTAAAGATACAGAACAGAACTCCGAGCCATTTCAATCCTAAGCCGCGTTCCAGTGCATACATCGGTCCGCCAATCATCTCGCCCGACGAATTCTTTATGCGGTATTTTACGGCCAGAAGTCCTTCAGCGTATTTGGTCGACATGCCCAGTACACCTGTCAGCCAGCACCAGAACACGGCACCCGGCCCACCTAATGCGACGGCAGTCGCTACTCCGATAATGTTTCCGGTCCCGATGGTAGCTGCCAGTGAAGTGGCCAGTGCTCCGAACTGGCTGACATCGCCTCCTGCATCTTTATCCTTGCTTACAGAGAGTCGTAAGGCCTTGAGGATATGTAACTGCGGAAAACGCAACCGGATGGTGAGATAAAGATGGGTGCCCAGGAGCATGATAATCATGGGCCATCCCCACATAAACGAACTGATTTCTTGCACAGTTTTTGTAAGCTGTTCCATTTTCTGTTTGTTTTGATTTTGTCGCAAAAGTATAAATAATAAATTAAAAAGGATATATTATTTGAAAAATGATGTCATAATATAATTTTTATATCAAATTATCTCTCATTTTGAAAGCGTTTTTAGGTGTGGGATTTCAGTTGGTTTACTGTGTGTATTTCCTTTCCTACAAAACTCTGCGTATTTTCCTTGCGGCATTATCGGGTTTTATGTACTTTCGAATGAATAATTTACATAAAGAAGATATGAATTTCAAGAAAATAGTAGCTGTAGACGAGACGTTGCTGAATGAAGCGGCGCTCAAACAATTGAAAATAATAGGGGAAGAAGTGGTTGTATATCATGATTTTCCCACTGAAGAAGAGGAAGTAATCCGCCGTATTGGCAATGCCGACTGCCTGCTGGTATCTTTCCGTACGCCTATCCGTCGGTCTGTGCTGGATGCTTGCCCGAACATTCGTTATATAGGCATGTGCTGTACGCTCTATAACCCGGAAAGTTCGAATGTCGATGTGATAGAGGCCCGCAAAAGAGGAATTACGGTGTTGGGAGTGAAAGATTATGGCGATGAAGGTGTGGTGGAATATGTGGTCAGTGAACTGGTGCGTCTGCTCCATGGTTTTGGTAATGTACGCTGGCTGGAAGAAAGTACGGAACTGACAGGGCGTAAGGTGGGAATCATCGGTCTGGGAAAGACCGGAGGAATGATTGCTGAAGCCATGCGGTTTTTCGGTGCCGAGGTGCTGTACTACAGCCGTACCCATAAACCGGAAGCCGAAGCAAAAGGCATTGCCTATCGCCCGTTGGCCGATTTGCTGAAGGAAGCGGAAATCGTATGCACCTGCCTGCCACGCAATAATTACTTGCTGGGTGAGCCAGAATTTGTCTTGATGGGAGACCGTAAGATACTGGTAAATACGTCTGTAGGACCTACTTTTGAAGTAGATGCCTTGAAGAAATGGCTGGGAACATGCAAGCACAGCTATTACCTCTGTGATGCGACCGGCATGGGCGTAGCTCGTGATGCTCTGAAGGATATTCCGAATGTGCTGTACACGCCTTATATATCCGGAAAATCCATTCAAAGCGTAGAGCGTTTGTCGCAGAAAGCCCTGGCCAATATCAGGACTTTTCTTTCAGAAGCTCCTCAAGTTTAAGCAACTCGTCGCGGTATTGTGCCGCTTCGATAAAGTCCAGCTTCTTGGCGGCTTCCTGCATCAGCTTGCGGGTCTGTTCGATGCTCTTTTGCAACTGGCCCTTTGTCATATACTGTACCACAGGGTCGGCGGCTGCATGAAGCTGGGCTTCGGTCTCGGTATAGGCCCGTGGTTCTTTAGGCTTGCTGCTGTTTTCCTGAGACGACTGTTTTTCGATGTCGAGCAGGGCATTGGCGCGTGAACGGGTAATTTGTTTCGGCGTGATGCCGTGTGCTTCGTTGTAAGCCAGCTGCTTCTCCCGTCGGCGGTTGGTCTCATCGATGGCAGCTTTCATGGAATCGGTGATGGAATCGGCATACATGATCACATGCCCCTCTGCATTTCTGGCAGCGCGGCCGATGGTCTGGATCAGAGAGGTCTCGGACCGGAGGAAGCCCTCCTTGTCCGCGTCCAGGATCGCCACCAGGCTGACCTCGGGCATGTCCAGGCCCTCCCGCAGCAGGTTGATGCCCACCAGCACGTCGAACTCGCCCAGGCGCAGGTCGCGGATGATCTCCATGCGCTCGATGGTGTCGATGTCGTGGTGCATATAGCGCACCTTGATGCCCGCGTTGGTGAGGTAGGCGGTGAGATCCTCCGCCATCTTTTTGGTGAGGGTGGTGACCAGCACCCGCTCCGAGCGGGCAGTGCGGGCGTTGATCTCGCCGATGAGGTCGTCGATCTGCCCCTCCACGGGCCGCACCTCGATTTTGGGGTCCAGGAGGCCGGTGGGGCGGATCACCTGCTCCACGATCTGGCCCGACCGCTCCCGTTCATAGTCGCCGGGGGTGGCGGAGACGTACACCACCTGGTTGAGCCGCTTCTGAAATTCGTCAAACTTCAGCGGCCGGTTGTCGAAGGCGCAGGGCAGGCGGAAGCCGTAGTCCACCAGAGAGGTCTTGCGGGCCTTGTCGCCGTTGTACATGGCCCGCACCTGGGGAAGGGTGACGTGGCTCTCGTCGATGAAAAGGACGAAATCCTTGGGGAAGTAGTCCAGCAGGGTGTGGGGGGGCGAGCCGGGGGCGCGGCCCTCAATGACCCGGCTGTAGTTCTCAATGCCGGTGCAGTAACCCAGCTCCTGCATCATCTCTACGTCGTACATGGTACGCTGCTTGATGCGCTGGGCCTCAATAAGCTGGTTGTTGGCCTGGAAGAAGGCTACCCGCTCCTCCAGCTCCTTGTAAATCTCCTGGACGGCGGCGTCCATCTTCTCCTTGGGGGTGACATAGTGGGTGGCGGGCCAGATGGGGATGGTGTTCAACCGCCGGATGGCTGCGCCGGTGACCACGTTGATCTCGCTGATACGGTCGATCTCGTCGCCGAAGAACTCCACCCGGATGGCGGAGTCCTTCCAGTAGGCGGGGAAGATTTCCACCGTGTCTCCCCGCACCCGGAACATGTTGCGCTCAAAGGCGATGTCGTTGCGCTCGTAGCGGATGGCCACCAGCTTTTTCAGCAACTCGTCCCGCTCCAGGGTAGCCCCCACCCGCAGGGAAACCATCATCTTGGCGAAGTCCTCCGGCTCGCCCAGACCGTAGATGCAGGATACCGAGGACACCACGATCACGTCCCGCCGCTCCATCAGGGAGGCGGTGGCCGCCAGCCGCAGCCGGTCGATCTCCTCGTTCACCGCCGAGTCCTTCTCAATGAAGGTGTCGGTGTGGGGGATATAGGCCTCGGGCTGGTAGTAGTCGTAGTAGGACACAAAATACTCTACCGCGTTGTTGGGGAAAAATTCCTTAAACTCGGCGCAGAGCTGGGCCGCCAGGGTCTTGTTGTGGGCCAGCACCAGGGTGGGCCGCTGCACCGCCTCGATGACCTTGGCCATAGTGAAGGTCTTGCCCGAACCGGTGACGCCAAGAAGGGTCTGCTCATCCAGACCGTTCTCAATGCCCGCCGCCAGGGCGGCGATGGCCTCCGGCTGGTCGCCGGTAGGCTGATAGTCGGATATCAGTTCAAAATTCATTGCATCTGAATATTGGTGAATGAAAACGGTTGTAAAATTACATATATATTTTATACCATACTTTGCACATCCTGAAAAATTACATTAAAAAATGGCCTGGAGTTGCATTATTCGCTGGAAAAGAGTAATTTTGCGCAACTATATCAATTATATATGAAAAAATACATCGCAATGGTCCTCCTTTCTGCTGGAGTTTTGTCTTCATGCGGAGAGTACAATAAAGTGCTGAAAAGCACTGACTATGAATACAAATACGAAGCGGCGAAAAGTTATTTTGCCAAAGGACAGAATTCACGTGCGGCAACCATTCTGGAAGAACTGATCCCTATCCTGAAAGGTACAGCCAACGGAGAAGAGTCTTTGTATATGCTGGCAATGACTTATTACAACCAGGGTGATTTTGTGACTGCTTCGCATTATTTCAATACCTATTATACGACTTATCCGCGCGGTACTTATACGGAACTGGCGCGTTTTCATAGCGGAAAGGCTCTGTACCTTGATACTCCGGAACCACGTCTGGACCAGAGCAGCACGTACAAGGCCATTCAGGAACTGCAGATGTTTATGGAGTATTTCCCAACAAGTCAGCGAAAGGATATAGCTCAGAGCATGATTTTCGAGTTGCAGGACAAACTGGTGGAAAAGGAATACCTTTCTTCCAAACTTTATTATGACTTGGGCTCTTATTCCGGAAATGCCTCTTACAGCAGTACGGGTAATAACTATCTGGCAGCTATCGTTACTGCACAGAATGTGTTGAAAGAATATCCCTACACCAAGATGCGTGAGGAACTTTCCATTCTGATTCTCCGCGCCAAGTATCACATGGCAAAGGAGAGTGTGCTTGAAAAGAGAGAAGACCGTATGCGCGAAACCGTGGATGAATATTATGCTTTCAAGAATGAATTCCCGGAAAGCAAATACATGAAAGAAGTGGAAGACATCTTCAAGGAAGTCAGCAAGTACATTTCTACAGATGAAGAATAATATAAACGTTTATAATTATAAATTAAGTTATGGATTACAAAAAAACAAACGCTCCTACAAATACGGTTACACGTAATTTGATGGAACTCTGTGAGGACACAGGCAATATTTATGAAACAGTATCTATCATCGGCAAGCGTGCCAACCAGATTGCTGCCGAAATGAAGAATGACCTTTCCAAGAAACTGCAGGAGTTTGCTTCTTATAACGATAACCTTGAAGAGGTGTTTGAAAACAGAGAACAGATTGAAATCTCTCGTTATTATGAAAAACTCCCGAAACCGACGTTGATCGCGACTCAGGAGTACATAGAAGGAAAGGTTTATTACAGAAACCCGGCAAAGGAAAAGGAAAAATTGCAGTAATCCTCCTATAGGTAAAGATTTTAGTGAATGCGCATGCGCATTTGGGCTTGTCATTCTGAGTGTAGACGGCAAGAACCGTCGCCCTCAGAATGACATTTGTTTTGGAAACCTTAATACGATTGATTATGATACAGAGAATACAGACTGTTTATTTGCTCGTAGTAGCTATCTTGATGGTAGTAATGATGTCTGTTCCCGTGGGCAGCTTCTATACCGATAAAAATATTTGTGAGATGACAAACCTTTCATACCTGCTTCCGGACGGAGCGGTGAACTACACGCCGTGGGCTTTGTTTGCGATACTGGTAGTAGTGGCTGTAATGGCTTTGGTGACTATTTTCCTTTACCGGAAACGTATGTTGCAGATTCGTCTGACCATCTTCAATACGATTGTGCTGGTTGGTTACTATCTGGTACTGGCTTATTTTGTCGTAAATCCGGACAAGGCATTCGATGACTATAGTTTCATGCCTTCATGGACCGTTTGTCTTCCATTGGTAAGCATTATCCTGAACTGGCTGGCTATCCGTGCTATCGGCAAGGATGAGATGCTGGTAAAGGCGTACGAAAGATTGCGCTGATTCGCAGTTTGCAATAAAAAAGCCATCGGGGCGTTTCTTCACTTCAGAGGAAACGCCCCGATGGCTTTTATTATTTTCTTTTGTTATTCCAGAATATACATTTCAGAAGGAGTGGTTCGCTTCAGTGGAGTGACTTCCACGTCTTTTCCTACGATGATGTTTTCCTGCCGGAATGCTAGTTCCACTGTCTTGAAAGCCAACTCCGGATGGTTGTTGTCCTTGCTCAGGTGGCAGAGCCATAAATGCTTCAGGCGCTGGGGAAAATGATGACTCAGGTAGTCGGCCATTTCGTGATTGCTCATGTGTCCGTTCGGGCCGGCAATGCGCTCCTTCAGATGCTGTGGATAAGGTCCCATCTGGAGCATGCTGTCGTCGTAGTTGGCTTCCAGTATCAGGTAATCAGCCTGCTGTATGAAGCGTGAGGCAGTCGGGGTGATATGCCCGATGTCGGTCAGGAAAGAGAATGTCTTATCGCCTGCCGTGATGCAATAACCCACGTTGTCAGTTCCGTCGTGAGGCACTTCAAAGCAGGTGATGGTGAAATCGCCCACACTGAATGTTTCTTCTTTCCGGATAAAGCGGGTACGTTCGGGACTTAACCGTTCGGTCATACAGTAGCTGTGCTTCATGCCTTCGTGTATTTCCGGAGTGGTATATACCGGAATCCCGTGCTTCTCTCCCAAATGCCCTACTGCCTTGATGTGGTCGGCGTGGTCATGAGTAACCAGTACAGCCTGTATCCCTTCAAGGTTTAGCATACGTTCCTTAAATACCTTCTTGATGGTGCGGATACCGATACCGGCATCAACCAATATGGCGGTGTTGTCAGTAGCCAGGTAGTAACAGTTTCCGCTGCTGCCGCTGGCCAGACTCATAAATTTTACTGTCATTGTCTCTCTTTTTTGCTAAAGGAACGCAAAGATAGTGAAAGGTGAGAGGAGAGACAAACGAAAAACAAAGTTTTTCAGGTTTGGCTATCCCGAACCGCTTCCTGTCTTATGAAAAGATAGTGAAATGTGAGAGGAAAGGCAAACGAAAAAAGATATAAATAAAACAAGGCCATTCCGAAAAGGAACAGCCTTGCAAACGGGTTGTATCTGTTTTTTAGATATACCGTAATTTCTTAGAACTGGAAGAAGTTCTTGGCGTTGTTGTAGCAGATGTCTTCTACCATCTGTTGTACGCGCGCCATTTCGCATTCAGGAATTTCTCCGTTTTCTACATCTCTTCCCAGCAGGTTACAGAGTGTACGGCGGAAGTACTCATGACGCGGGTAAGAAAGGAAGGAACGTGAGTCGGTAAGCATACCTACGAAGCGGCTCAGCAATCCCAGCAGAGAAAGTGCGTTCATCTGTTTTTCCATACCGTCTTTCTGATCGAGGAACCACCAGCCTGAACCGAACTGGATTTTTCCCGGAACAGAACCGTCCTGGAAGTTACCCAGCATGGTAGCGATTACTTCGTTGGCGCAAGGATTCAGGTTGTAGAGAATGGTTTTTGTAAGCTTTCCTTCTGAGTTCAGGCGATCCAGGTATTTTGCCATGGATTTGGCCGTGGTGAATTCACCGATAGAGTCGAAACCTGTGTCAGGTCCCAACAGCTTGAACATCTTGGTATTGTTGTTGCGGATGGCACCGTAGTGGAACTGCTGTGTCCAGCCAGTTTCCCAGTCCATTTCGCCGAATACCACCAGCATGGCCGACTTGAACTTCAGAATTTCTTCGTGTGTTAGTTCCGTACCACCGTATACCTTGTTGAAGATGGTGCGGATTTCCGCATCCGTATAATCTTCTGCATAGAATTCCTCGATACCGTGATCGGACAACTTACAGCCTTGTTCGGCAAAGAAAGCATGACGTTTGCGCAGGGCTTCAATCATGTCGTCAAAGTTAGAGATGCTAACACCGCTTACTTCTGCCAGTTTTTCTACGTAGGCGCGGAAGTCAGCCGGCACTTCTACTGCCATTGCCTTGTCCGGGCGCCAGGTAGGCAGCATCTTGATTTCAAATCCGCTTTCACGGGTAGCGATGTGATATTCCAGTGAGTCTACCGGATCGTCCGTTGTGCAGACTGTTTCTACATGATAGCGACGCATCAGGTTGCGAGCTGAATATTCCGGAGTAGCCAGTTTGGCATTACATTCGTCAAAAATTTCGCGGGCGGTAGACGGATTCAGAATCTTGTCGATGCCGAAAGCAGTCTTCAGTTCCAGGTGTGTCCAGTGATACAGCGGGTTGCGGAATGTATAAGGAACAGTTTCAGCCCATTTTTCGAACTTTTCCCAGTCGGTAGTGTCTGTTCCGGTGCAGTAACGTTCTGCCACTCCGTTGCTTCGCATGGCACGCCATTTATAGTGGTCACCTCCCAGCCAGATTTCAGTAATGGATTTGAACTGGTAATCGTCGGCTACCATTTTTGGAATCAGGTGGCAGTGATAGTCAATAATCGGCATTTTAGCCGCATGATTGTGATATAACTCCTGTGCGGTTTCTGTTTGCAACAGGAAGTTTTCATCCATAAATTTCTTCATGATAAATGTGTTTTTAAGTGTTCAGGGTTGTCTTGTGATAGGAAGTTACAATTTATTTATGTTGCCCAACATAAAATATCGAATACCTATCCGTTATCGAACACGAAAGTAGAAATTTTATTTGGAATAACAAAATATTTATTACCTTTGCAGCACTCATTTATGAAAATTAAATTCATGAAAGGGTAGACAAGTATGTGAAAAACAACGGGTTAAATTCAACTCTTTTAATGTTTGAAGGGTTAAATGAGCCCAAAAGGCCGAAAGGACAACAATTTTGTTATTAAAGATATAATATGAAAGCATTAAACAAAGAGACCGCAAAGAAAACGGTCCGTCCGGAAAGAATTATTCAGTTTGGCGAAGGTAATTTCCTTCGTGCGTTTGTTGACTGGATTATCTACAACATGAACGAAAAAGCTGATTTCAACAGCAGTGTAGTGGTGGTTCAACCCATCGAAAAAGGAATGATTGACATGCTGAACGCGCAGGATTGTCTTTATCACGTCAATCTACAGGGCTTGGACAAAGGGGAAACGGTGAACAGCCTGACCATGATTGACGTAATCAGCCGTGCACTGAATCCTTACAGTCAGTTTGAAGAGTTCATGAAGCTGGCCGAACAGCCGGAAATGCGTTTCGTAATCTCCAATACAACCGAAGCAGGTATTGCATTCGACCCTTCCTGCAAGCTGGAAGATGCACCGGCATCTTCTTATCCGGGTAAGCTGACACAACTTTTGTATCATCGCTATAAAACTTTCCAGGGAGATATGTCAAAGGGATTGATTATCTTCCCGTGTGAACTGATTTTCTTGAACGGACACAAGTTGAAAGAAACCATCTATCAGTATATTGAGCTCTGGAACCTGGGAGATGACTTCAAGCAATGGTTTGAAAAGGCTTGTGGTGTGTATGCTACATTGGTTGACCGTATCGTACCGGGATTCCCGCGCAAGGATATTGCGGCTATCAAAGAAAAACTGCAATACGATGACAACATGGTGGTGCAGGCCGAAATTTTCCATCTGTGGGTAATTGAAGCACCTCAGGAAGTAGCTGCCGAATTCCCGGCCGACAAAGCCGGACTGAATGTGCTCTTTGTGCCGTCGGAAGCACCGTACCACGAACGGAAAGTGACTTTGCTGAACGGACCACACACCGTGCTTTCTCCGGTAGCTTACTTGTCGGGTATCAATATCGTGCGTGATGCCTGCCAGCATCCGGTAGTAGGCAAGTTTATCCATAAAGTAATGTTCGAGGAACTGATGGAAACCCTGAACCTGCCGAAAGCAGAACTGGAAAAATTTGCACATGACGTGCTGGAACGCTTCAACAATCCGTTTGTAGACCATCAGGTGACTTCCATCATGCTGAATTCCTTCCCGAAATACCAGACACGCGATTTGCCGGGCTTGAAGACTTACCTGGAACGCAAGGGCAAGTTGCCTGAAGGATTGGTATTGGGACTGGCCGCCATCATTACCTACTACAAAGGTGGTGTACGTGCCGATGGCGCAGAAATCGTGCCTAATGACGCACAGGAAATCATGGGCTTGCTGAAACAGTTGTGGGCCACGGGTGATACAGCCAAGGTAACCGAAGGCGTGCTGGGTGCCACCTTTATCTGGGGCGAAGACCTGAACCTGATTCCGGGACTGGCAGAAGCCGTGAAGAAGAACCTGGACAGCATTCAGGAAAAAGGCATGCTGGAAACCGTGAAAGCCATTCTGTAACGATTAATTGTTAGAATTCCATATCATTATGCGGGAGGAGAGGCCTGTTTCGGGTCTTTTCCTCCCGTTTTGTATGTATAAACTTGCATTTTTAATTCTTTTTGTTTATCTTGCCTTTCAAAGTAGGAGGCAGGTATGGAAATCACCGCACAAGTATTAAAGGAACTGGAACTGTTTAATCGTGGACGTACGAGCGACAAGGGTGTCTATCTTATCAGCATGGCCACAGAATATCGTCCGTATTATGCCTTGTGGCGTGAGTTTCCTTCTCCTCATTCTTATCTGTTTGTCCGTACGTTAGGAGTAACGCTGGACGCGGCTTCCTCCCGTGCTTTCTCCATGCTGCAGAACTGCAATGTGCGGTTGGAGACCGCTGACAATGCACAGTTTGAATCCTATTACGGGGTACTGGACGATTTGATGCCTTTCGGAAAATACAAGGGAAAGCATCTGGCGGAAATCTATTACGTGGATCCTTCTTACATGCTCTGGCTGGCTAATAAGTTTGAACCTACCAACCCTCGGTACGAACGGGTGGTGGAGCTGGCCAAGCGATTTGCCGTGGTGCATTTTGAACTGACCGTACGAAAGCCGCGCATTGCTTCGGTGAGCCATTTTGTAGGAACGGTGGGAGAGACGTTGAAGGACTTGCAGGTCACGGTGCTGAACGTGCGGCTTCAGGTAGATACGTACAAACCCGATTTCTTTGTCGACCAGAATGTACTGGCGGCCGACCGTGACGGTAATCGCTTTACCTTTCTGGTCAAGGCCCGCGCCCGTAGTCTGACACCGAATGCCTTGAGTTGCCGCAGCCGTCAGATACAGCCGCAGGAGTTCCTGCATCTGCTTTCGGCCAAAGTCATGTCACAATATGAGT
>OHHQ01001228.1_pt1 | contig 10995 bp, 9 predicted proteins | sample 1568051 | NCBI WGS metagenome assembly OHHQ01 (sample SAMEA3879567, study PRJEB24766) | human gut metagenome | biome: human-associated habitat; feature: feces | place: USA | collected 1985/1987
CTGGCCACCGGCGGCGCGGTGGTGACCGCTCAGTATCTGGGGGCGCGGAACCGGAAAAAGGCCTGCGAATCAGCGGACCAGCTTATGGTGGTGACCATCGTTATTTCCATTTTTATCATGGGGCTGACGCTGCTGTTTCAGAGGCCTCTGCTCCGCCTGTTTTTTGGGGCTATCGAGGATGATGTCATGTCGGCCTGTATCACCTATCTTTGGATTTCAGCGCTGTCTTATCCGTTTTTAGCGGTTTATAATTCCTGTGCCGCCCTGTTTCGGGCCATGGGAAACTCCAAGGTGTCTATGCTGGTTTCCTTAGCAATGAATGTGATCAATGTGGCTGGCAACGCGTTTTTTATTTTTACCTTCCAAATGGGTGTAGCCGGCGTGGCTACGGCCTCCCTGATTTCCAGGGTGGCGGCCTGCGTCATCATGGTGGTGCTGCTGAGCAATCCGGGGCATCAGGTTTTTATCAGCTTAAAATGGGAATATCTCAAGCCGGATTTCCCGGTTATCAAGAAGATTTTACATATTGGAATTCCCAATGGCTTGGAAAACAGCTTTTTTCAGCTGGGCAGAGTTTTGGTGGTCAGCATCATTTCCGGGTTCGGAACCGTCCAGATCGCCGCCAACGCGGTGGCAAATAACCTGGACGGTATGGGATGCATTCCAGGCAACGCCATGAATCTCGCCATGATTACCGTAATTGGCCAGTGCGTGGGCGCCCGGGATTACGGCCAGGCTTCCTATTATACAAAAAAGCTGATGAAAATCGCTTATCTTTCCGTCATCGGATGGAATACCCTGATTCTGGCAACCCTTCCTCTATCCCTAAAGCTTTACAACCTTTCGGAGGAGACCATCTGGCTTTCCACCGTTTTGATTGTGCTTCATAACGGCTGTGCCATGCTGTTGTGGCCCGCAGCGTTCACCTTGCCCAACGCCCTGCGGGCGAGCAATGACGTCCGTTTTACTATGATCGTTTCAATTGTGTCTATGCTGTTGTTCCGAATCCTGTTCAGCTATGTACTGGGAATTTGGTTCCAAATGGGCGCCATCGGCGTGTGGATCGCCATGATTATCGACTGGGTGTGCAGGTCGATTTGCTTTGTAGGCCGGTTCGTACGGGGAAAGTGGAAGCTTCAAAAGATCTGAATGTGTTTTCTGGGAAAAGAAATTTTCCCTTTTAAGTCCGCGGCCTTTTCCTGTGGCTGGTCAGAAAACCTCCAGGCTTACCGCGCCGGGAACGGCGGAGGGCTGCGGCCAGTCTGCCTCCATGAAACGAAGGCCTGGTCCTTGATGATAAGCCAGAGGGTCTCTTTGCGCTAAAGCTGACAAAAAAGCCTCCGAAGGCGGCATTGTGCCGCCTTCGGAGGCTTTTTTTGCGGGTGAATGTGGGAAAACAGCCGTGGGACGGTGGACAAGACCGGCAGAAAGTAAAACTGTCATGCCGGCTGTTTTATCGCCAACAGCCTTGCCATACCGTCTGCAATTCTGAAATTTTCAGCAAGCGGCCCGTCAAAATTTGAAAACCGTTGAAGGGCAGACCCCAGGCTTACAGCTTTGCGGCGCCGGAGATCTTACTCCGCGCTTAACGGATCTGGAAAATCAGGAAAGCTTTAACGCTTTTAAATAAATTTCATAGGCCGTACGATAGGCGCCTGCCTCTGTGGGCTGATAATTCAACACTTTTTCCGAGCGGGCAATAATCTGCCTTGCCTCGTCCACATCTCGGATCTGCCCGTTAGCAATCAGCTGCATGGCGATATTGCCTAGAACCGTGGCTTCGATGGGGCCGGCGGTTACAGTACAGCCGCAGGCGTTGGCAGTCATTTGACAGAGCAGGCTGTCCTTGGTGCCGCCGCCAATCATATGGATGGCGCGGTAATCCTTGCCGGTGCAGTCCTTCAGCTGCTCGTAGGTATAGCGGTATTTCATTGCCAGGCTTTCATAGATGCACCGCATCACCTGGCCTACGGTTTCGGGGACCGGCTGACTGGTTTTTTCACAAAATTCCCGCACTCTGCGGGGAAGATTGCCCGGAGGAACAAACATAGGATCGTCCGGATCGATAAAGCAGGCAAAGGGCTTTTCACGCAGCGCCAACCGTTCCAGGTCGCCATAGCTGTAGTCAAAGCCCTCCCGCTGGTACTGACGGCGGCTCTCCTGGATCATCCAAAGGCCCAGGATATTCCGAATCAGGGAGGTTTTTCCCTCGGCGGCGCCCTCGTTGGCCAGATTGTACCGTACTGCCTTCTCGTTCAGGACAGGACTGTCTACCACAGTGCCGAAAATTGACCAGGTGCCGCAGCTGTTGAAGATAAAATCCTTCTCTTCAGCCGGCACCGCGGCTACCGCGCTGGCGGTATCGTGGCTTGCCACTGACACCACCTTAATGGGATCCACTCCCAGCTCATCGCAGGTTTCGGGATTCAGCCGCCCGATGACCGTGCCTGGCTGGACGATAGAGGTGAACAGCCGGGAGGGAATCCCCAAGGCCTCCGTAACCCGCTGGGACCAGGTCCCCTTCGCCGCGTCCAAAAGCTGGGTGGTGGTGCAGTTAGTGTACTCCGAGGCCTTGACCCCGGTCAGCATATAATTGAAAAGATCGGGCATCAGCAATAGGCAGTCCGCCCGTTCAAGCTGATACGGCCGGTTCAGAGCCAGGGAATACAACTGAAACACGGTGTTCAGCTCCATAAACTGGTTGCCGGTCAAATGGTAAAATTCCTCCTTGGGAATTTTCGAAAAGCTTTTTTCCACCAGGCCCGTGGTTCGCAGGTCACGGTAGTGGACCGGATTTTCCAATAGGGTGCCGTCCTTGGCGATCAACCCGAAATCCACGCCCCAGGTGTCGATGGCAATACTGTCGATGGGGCCAAACTGTTTGGCCTTGACGATTCCCTGTTTGATCTCATAAAATTGGCGCAGAACATCCCAATAGAGGGTGCCGCCGATACTGACCGGATCATTGGAAAAACGGTGGATCTCCTGATAGGAAATCGTGTTCCCGTCAAAGGAACCCAGCATTGCTCTGCCGCTGGACGCGCCGAAGTCGAATGCCAGGACTTGTTTTTTCTGTGCCATTTTCATCGCGTCCATCCGGGAATTTCCCAGAGGCCGCCGCACCGTCCTTTCCTGAAAAATAATTTATTTGTTTTTACGATAATGGCGGTAGCCCGGGTGGCGGCCCGTCACCTTGGCGGATTTCCGAAGCTCCAGCAAGCGGCCGATATTCTTTTCGGAGATTTCTTTTTCCCCTCCCAGCAGACGGGCGTTCAGTTCGATTTTAGCCCACAGCTCCAAGGTTTCCATACGGTAATAGGCAGTGCATAAGTCTGCGCCCACAGTAACCGCTCCGTGATTTTCCAGAAGCATAGCGTCATGGTCGGGCAGATAAGGGGCGATAGCGTCAGGAACTTCCTTGGTGGAGGGGACGCCGAAGGGAGTGAGCGGCACGCTGCCCAAAGAAATAACCGCTTCAATCATAATGTAACGGTCCATAGGCAGATGAGCTACGGCAAAACCGGTGGCTGCCGGGGGATGAGCGTGAACCACCGCGCCTACGTCATCCCGCAGCTCATAACAGCGCATGTGCATTTTCATTTCCGAGGAGGGCCGATAGCCGTCGTTGGCTTCCAAAATCTCGCCTTGAGCGTTGATTTTTACCAGCTTTTCCGGGGTGATGAAGCTTTTGCTGATGCCGGTGGGAGTGCAGATAAAATTGCCGTCGGGAAGCTTTACAGAAACATTTCCATCATTTGCCGCTACCCAGCCGAGCTGCCACATTTTATGGCATACGTCGCAAATTTGTTCCTTAATCTCCATTTCAGTCATAAAAAGCACCTCTTTGATTTTGATTAAAAAGAGTGGACGCTCTTTTGGCTTTATTATAGCTTCCATTTTAATATTCGTCCAGATATTACAGAGATTTTGACAAAAAGAAAATCCAATGGGGGTTTAATAATTAGTTGTGATCAATTATGATTATGAGGAATGCAGACAAATTTGAAAAAGGGGGCTAAACGGTCCAATAGAGCGGGACTGTTGTGAAAATCAGCCCATGAGACTGATGGACGAGCTGTATTCTTCAGAACCTGAAAGGGTCCAGGGGCTCTATTCTCCTACATACTCTTTTCTTCAGCAAAACGATTGAATAGAAAAGTACGCGTTTTATGTCCGCCTGTTCAAAACGGATTTTGTCAGTCGGAGGAAAGAAAAATAAAAAGCGCCGCCAAGAAAGCTTGACGGCGCCGAAACGCTTGAAACAAGGGGCGGTTGGCATTCAATTCATGAATGTCAATGGGTATATTAAGCGGCCTTGACCGCCTTGAGGATCCGGACAACAATAGGGCTGAGCACCACATTAACGCCAAGCTCTACTAAGAAATTGACTCCCAGTAGGCCGACGATGATATTGTAAAGCACGTCGGTTTCGCCGGTCCAGGAGAGAAGCACAGGGCGGAAGAACAGCGCCAGCCCCAGATAAAAAATACCCGTATTTACTATGGGGCTTAGAACAGCCGCTGCGACGGTGCCTCCCAGCACGCTTTTGGGAGCGATGAGGCGGTAAACCAGTCCGGCCGCGAGGCCGGCGGCTATGCCCTTGGCCATGCAGACCACGATGCACAGAAATGGGTTTGCGTTCCAGACGACCGCGCCGCCGGAATCTGCTCCCGTAACGCAGCAGATGAGAACCACAACGCTGAATACGCCGCCCAGATAAGCGCCCGCTCCCGCACCGTACACAGCGGCGCCCACAACAATGGGAATCATCGCCAGAGTGATGGAGAAGGGACCGAACTTGATGAAGGTGGAAACCAGCTGCAGCACAATTATGATAGCTGTGAAAATAGCCAAGCCCACCATCCTTTGGGTTTTGCCCATGGTCAGAGATTGTTGCTTTGTCATATTCAATTACCTCCTGCTGATGCTCCTGATTTCAGGATGCATCGCAAATATTGATAGCCCGGCAGAGCCGGTAAGCCCCTAAGGGGCGCTATTTCTGAAGCTTATAACATTGGAATCCCCCCAGGAACGGCTTCGAAAGAAAACCTGAAAGCGGGCGCGCTGTGAGACAGGAGCACGCCGCGCCTATGGATATGCGGTTGACTTGAAGGGATCCGGCATTGAGGGAATATAGCCGGTCACAGCCGGCGCTTTTCTTACCGCCTGGCTTTGCCGGCATTCTTTTCATACAGGAGCCTGAGCCCCTCCAAAAGAAGGTTGTCGCAGTAGACGATGTTCCTCCGGCAGTGGGGAACGATCTCTTTTCCCAGGCCGCCGGTGGCGACAATAGAGCATTTCTTACCCAGCTCCTCCTCGATCCGGTCGCACATTCCATCCATCATAGAGGCGGTGCCGTATACGGAGCCGGAACGCATGCAGTCGGCGGTATTGGAGCCGATCACATGCTTCGGCGCCTCCAGGCTGACGGAGGAAAGCAGGGCGGAACGGGCGGTAAGGGCCTCCAGGGCGATGCCCGGGCCGGGAATAATGACTCCGCCCAGCATACTGGCGTCGGCATCTAAAACGCTGATGGTGGTGGCGGTGCCGATGTCAAAAATAATGCAGGGACAGTCGAACAGCTCGATGGCCGCCACAGCGCCCGCCACAAGGTCGGCGCCCAGAGTGGACGGGTCGTTCAGCTTGATATTCAGCCCGGTTTTCATACCGGGGCCGATGCACAAGGGCTCGGTGCGGGTCAGGCGCTTGACGGCCCGTTTTATTCCGGAGGTCAGGGAGGGTACCACCGAGCTGATGATGGAGCCTTCGATCTCGCTGATAGAGACGCCGTAAATATCCACAATATCCCGCAGCTCCACCGCGTACTGATCCTCTGTACGCTGGCGGTCCGTGGCCAGGCGCGACACGAATTTTAAATTCCTGCCGTCAAAAACGCCCATGGTAATGTTGGTATTTCCGATATCCAAAGCCAATATCATGAAGGTCCCCCGCTTTCTGCTGCAAATCGATCAGATGAGAGCCGCCGGCCCGCTAAAGCTCCCAGCCCCGCCGCGCAGGGCGCAGAGCAAAGCGGAGATCCGGCCGCACTTTCAAGGGCCTGGCGCCCTCGTAAAATCTGATTATATTATAGCAAGTGTCCCTTTTAGACGCAAGAATTATTCTGCCCTGCGGCAAAAAACTGCTGATTTTTCAGCAAATTCCTGCTATAATAAAATGAAATTATTTACATTTACCCAGAAAAGAACGGGTATGACGCTCACGCCCTGCGGCAGTGGGCCTCAGCGGCCTCCAGGCCGTCTGCCAACCGGCCGGTGCACTAAGCAGACGCACTTGAAAATTGTCTGCAAATTTTAATCATATGAGGAAGCAAGCGGTATGAAAGAATTCTTCGGCAGAAAAATTTTAAAATATCAGGATCAGATTTTCCGGGATTTAAAGACGCTGGTGGCGATCCCTTCCGTGGCGGACGCCTCCGCCGCACGCAGGCCCTTCGGAGAGCGGTCGGCCGAAGCTCTCCGATGGATTTTAAACCGTGCCCGGGAGCTGGGGCTTGATACGGTAAACGTGGGCGATTACGCGGGCCACGCGGAATACGGCGGGGGGGAAGCGGTAGCGGCGGTGGTCACCCATGTGGACGTGGTGCCGGCCGGAGAGGGCTGGACGGGCGACCCCTATGTGCTGGAGAAGCGCGGCGGAAGGCTCTATGGCCGGGGAACCGCCGACGATAAAGGGGCGGCGGTGGTCGCTCTCTATTGCCTGAAGGCGCTGAAGGATGAAAGGGTGAAGTGCGTCCGAAAGGCGAGAGCAATTTTCGGCGCTGGGGAGGAAATCGCCTCCGACGACCTGAAACAGTATTTTCAGCGGGAGGCTTTGCCGGAGCTTGCCTTTACGCCGGACGCCGAATACGGCGTATGCAACCGGGAAAAGGGAATTTTACACGTGGAGCTTTCCGCCCCGGCGGACGGCTCACGGCTGGGAAGCCTCCATGGGGGAACGGTCCGCAACGCGGTAGCGGCTTCCGCCAGGGCGGAGGCGCGGTGTACGGCGGAGGAGTGCGAAGCGCTGGAGGCCCTGTCGAAAAAAATGGACGGGAAATTTTCTTTCCAGTGGTCGGGCGGCGTTTTGACCGCGGAATGTGCCGGAAGAGCCGCCCACGCCATGGAGCCCCAGAAAGGAAGAAACGCCGCGGCCCGGCTGGTCAGGCTTTTTTCCTCCTGCTTCGGCGGGGAAGCGCTGGGCGCCCTGTGGAGCTTTGTCGATCAAAAAATCGGGCTGGAGCTGGACGGAAGCTCTCTGGGGCTTCGCCGGGAGGACGCGGTTTCCGGGCCGCTGACGGTGAATTTAGGCGTGGCGGAGCAGGATAACGGCGTTTGCCGGGCGGTGCTGGATATCCGGTATCCGGTGACGGCGGACGGGGAGGAAATTTTTGAAAGGCTTCGGGCAGCCGCCGGGGCGTACGGCGTCAAGGCCCGGGTGCTGGCGGAGCAAAAGCCCCTGTTCGTGCCCGAGGATACGCCTCTGATCCGTATGCTGAAGGGCGCCTATGAGACGGTAACAGGAGGGCGGGCCCGGCTTTACGGCACCGGAGGCGGGACCTACGCCCGTTCTCTTCAGAACCGGGGCGTGGCCTTTGGCCCTGTGTTCCCCGGGGAGGAGAACCATCTCCACGACGCGGATGAGTTTATCGAGATCGAAAAATTCATGCTTCATGCCCAAATCTGCCTGGAGGCGCTGTTCCGCATGGCAACGCAGAAATAAAAAAGCCCGTTTCCCCAAGCCGAGCTGAAAAGGGAAACGGGCTTTTTTTCGCGCCGTTTTCACCGAGGATCTGGCAAAATGGCGCGTTCAGCGGCGCCGTAATCAACAGCGCTGTAAAATGAATATTTTTATGTGAGGCGGCGCTGAGAGCCTGCTTCCCGCTCTGACAGCCCCAGAAGAAATTCGGAGGAAACACGGTAGTAAAGGGCCAGAAAAACCAGCTTTTCCGCGGGCAGGGGCGTCCGGCCCAGTTCATAGTAGGCGTAGGTGGAGCGGTCGATTCTTAGAGCCGCCGCCACCTGGCTTTGGGACAGGCCGTGCCGCTTCCGCAGAGCCTTCAGCCGCCCGGCTGTCAGCGCTTTGTCGTATTTCAATCGTTATCAGACTCCTTTTTTAGTTAACGAAAATCAAATTATAGTTACTTATTTCAGTATATCAAACGTCAATTAGAATTGCAATGAGAATATAGTTACAATTTTCAGTATATTAAAATGTTCCCTTTTCCACAATAATAGAAGTAGATTTGTGGAAAGGAGAGATAGGTATGGTAAATTATGAGCCCCTGTGGGAAACCATGAAGCTTAAAAAAGTTACTACCTATGCTCTGATTCACAAGTATAAAATAAGTTCTAAAACAGTGAACAACCTAAAGCATAACCGGGGAATTACTGTTTTTACATTAGAACGTTTATGTAATATTTTAGAATGCACTCCCAATGATGTCGTTCAGTTTCTTCCAGACTAAGCTGGTAGGCGCAATATGAGATATAGTTACTTTTTTCAGTATGTTAATTTTTCTCGCCATACACAATAATAGAAATATATTATTGTAAAAGGGGAGACGGGCGTGGTAAGTTATGAGCCTTTGTGGCGAACCATGAAGCTTAAAAATATCACGACCTATGCCTTAATTCATGAATTTAAAATAAACCCGAGGACAATTAATAATCTTAAACATAATAAAAGCGTTACCGTTTTTACTTTGGAGCGGTTATGTGAGATTTTAGAGTGCACCCCTAATGACATTTTAAAATTTGAGTGAAATGCTGGATGAAAACGGCAAAAAAAACCAGGCGCCTATGGAAACACTTCCATAGGCGCCTGGGACTTTCTCCGGAATTATGGGTTTCATCGCCGGGGATTTCATTTCCTTTTTCAGCCTTCGGCTTCCCGGTAAAGGAAAGCGCCGAAATACGTAACGGTGCTTTGACCGTTGACATATTTCATGCCGCAGGCCTCCGCCAGCTCAGACACCGCCACGCCGTAAGCCTCCAGGGAAGCCATAGCCCGGTCGGGAAACCGGCAGGGCTCGCCGGTGCGTTTGGCGCACACAGGGCATACGCGGCACCCGCCCGCGCCCAAATGGAGGGTTTTCCCGAAAGGGAGGGAGGCGAATGCGCCGGAAATTTTTTGAGCCAGCCGGTTATGCCTGTTACCTGCTTCCAGCATTCCCTCGATGTCATAGCCGTCCGCAAGCTCTCCCACGGTTTGATATGCCAAGGCGCTTTGAAAGGTCTTGGCCTCCTCGATCAGCTTGACGATATCACCGACGTCGGGAGGACACATCCAGCACATGCCAAAATTTCCGCAGGCGTTGGATTCGCATAGGGATCGAAAGCTTTTGTCAAAATGGATGCGGCTCACGGGAATCACTGCGGCTTGATAGGCGCCCAGGCTGAGAGCCAGATCTATCAGCTTTTGTTCGTTCATGAAGAAGATCCTCCTGTCGGCCGCCGGCACTCCGAGAGCCTCGGACGATTGCCGGAAAGCCAAATGGAATCGTACGGTTTGCCGCCCACCGCTGCGGAACAGCCTTCTCAGACGGTTCAGTGCCCTGTTATCTTAAGCGGGCGCCCTGTATCCCGCGGCATTCCGCGCCTGGCCTGCGCGGCGGATTTTCCAATCGGGCCGCTGATTCGTACCGCTCAAAAGGAGAAGCGGGAAAACAGCTCCGGAAAGGGGGCGGGCAGCGCGGGCTTCTGCTTTCAGCTGCGTCACAGACGGCGGCCCGGCGGCAAGGGCTGGAACCGTAAGGCGCGCGCCTTTTGACGGGCTTGTGCTTTTCCGTTTGTTTTGGTAATATCTAACTGGACGGATAGGACGGCCATGGAGCCGGCGGGCGCTCTGGGACGCCTCCGGCATTTTGAGGGCTTCCGTCTGAGAATGGGCCGCGTTTCCTAAACTATACCACTTTATGGCCGGGATTGCCAGGGGCCTGGAGAAAATTCCGCTTTTTCAGGAAGGATTTCCTGGCGGGCAGCGCGGTCGGGAAATCGTATGCGTTTGATAGAAGGATATGGTAGAATGGCTTTATTGACAATTAACGATCGAGAATACATTGTAGAGGCCGGAACCCTGCTGAGCGACGCGATTGGCCTCCATCACACACTGGAGCTTCCCTGCGGCGGAAAGGGAAGGTGCGGCAAATGCAGGGTAACGGCTTCAGGGAACCTGTCTCCGGTATCTGAAACGGAGCGCGGGCATCTGTCACGGCGGGAATTAGAGGCCGGGATCAGGCTTGCGTGCTGCACGGCCGTAGAGGGAGACTGCCGGGTGTTTTTAGGCGGGGAAGCGAAAAGTGTGATATGCGGCGGCGGAGAAATGCCTGATTTCACACTCAAGCCCCTGTTTCATACCTTTGGAGCGGCGGTGGACATTGGCACCACGACTCTGGCCGCGCGGCTGTATGGACATAAGGGGCTGCTGGCGCAGGCTTCCGGCATCAATCCGCAAAATCGATACGGGGCGGATGTGATTTCCCGGATTGGCGGGGCTTTAGCCGGAAAGGGCGTGGAAATGGCTCAATGCATCCGGAAGGCGCTGAAAGCGCTGCTGGAGGAATTATCCGGGGAAGCGGGGATTTCCCCGGAACAAATTGACGCTTTGGCAATTACGGGAAACACCGCGATGCTGTATTTGCTGACGGAAACAGACCCGGACTGCCTCTCTCACGCGCCTTTTGAGGCTTCCCGCTTATTTGGAGAATTATGGAGGGGCGTTGACCTAGAGCTGCCTTGTCCCACAGCTAAGGTATATCTTCCCCGGTGCGTGTCTGCGTTTGTAGGGGCGGATCTGGTTACCGCCCTTCTTGCCAGCGGGCTCTGGCGGAAGGAGGAAACCTCCGTACTGGCGGATATTGGCACCAACGGGGAGATGGCGCTATACAGCGGGAAGCGGCTGTACTGCTGTTCTACCGCTGCGGGCCCGGCGTTTGAAGGAACCGGGCTGTCGATGGGCATGGCGGGAAAAGAAGGGGCGATAGACCGCGTTGCGGTT
>OHHQ01001233.1_pt1 | contig 10972 bp, 2 predicted proteins | sample 1568051 | NCBI WGS metagenome assembly OHHQ01 (sample SAMEA3879567, study PRJEB24766) | human gut metagenome | biome: human-associated habitat; feature: feces | place: USA | collected 1985/1987
GCACGTTTGCTTAGTTGTCGCTGGGACTACTTAGCCTTGCTGCGACGATGGAAGAAAGCGCCGATCGCGGCGATGATGGCGCCAAGACCACCGACGGCCGCGACGGTCGCCGCCGTCTGGTCGCCGGTATTGGGGATCGCCGAACCGCTCTTCTTGCTGCCCTGGGCCTTGTCGCCTGCGGGCTTGCCCGCCTGGTTGCCGCCGTTTGAGCCATTGCCGGAACCCTGGTTGCCCGAGCCGCCCTGGTTGCCGGAATCGGCATCCTTGAGGCTCTCAATGGCCAGCTTGAGCTGGTCATAGGCCGCCTGGAGCTGGATGTCGGAAGCATTCTCATCACCCAAGACGTCCTCGGCGTAGGTAATGGCATCCGTCAGGGCCTTGACAGACTCGTCCGTCTTGCCCCTGGTGTCAGTCTCCTTCGCCTGCTTGACCAAGGCCTTGAGCTGCTTCTTGGTCGGGTTCTCGACCGGGGTCACCGGAGTCTTCTCAAGCGCGTCGCGAGCACTCTCGAGTGCCTTGAGTGCCTGGTCGACCTCGTCCTGCGTGGCGTTCTCGTCGTTCAGGATGGCGCGGGCGCTCGCCAAGGCGTTCTGGAACGCGGTCCAGGAAGCCTCGGTGTAGTCGCTGGCCTTAAGGTCGCCGGCTGCAACCTCGGCATCAACCTTTTCAATCGCGGCAGTGAGGTCGTCCTTCGCCACCGGATTGGGAACGGCCGTACCGTAGAACTTGAGCTCCGCCATGCTGCAGTAGGCGTCAACGCTGCCACCGCCGGCGTGGAGCACCTTGACGGTCACGTAGCGACCGCGCGCGGCACCAAAGCTCATCTGCTTCCAGTCGCCACGGTCGGTGAGCACGCGGCCGTCGTTGTCGAAGGTAAACGTACCCATCGACGTGGCGGTGCCCATCTCATAACCGTCGGCGGTGTCGGAAACCAGCACCTCGGCCTCAAAGATATCGCCGTTCGTGCCGCCGTCCTGGCGCGGCAGGAACGTGACGTCGGTGAGATCGTAGTCGCGGCCCAGGTCGACGGTCAGGTACTGGGGCATACCGGCCTTATAGGCCCAGTCGCTGTGCCAGAGCGTCTGCTCATCGCCGTCAAGAGCGTTGACGGCGTTGCTGCCCTCATAGTCGGCCTCGCTCGAGAAGCCGGTCACCTTGACGTTCTCGCGGTTCTCGGGCGTGTTGATGAGGCTCTTCTCATCGACGGGGCGCATCTTGAGGCCGTCGATTGCCTTCTCGATCTTGGCCGTGGCGTCTGCGACATCCTTCTTGCTATAGCTGCCCTGGCCGCCATCGAGGAGCTTCTGAGCCGCCTCGACCGCAGCGGTGAGGGCTGCATAGGAATCCTTGGTGTAGACGGACTCGCTGTAGCCCGCGGCCTTGGAAAGCGCTGCCATGAGCGCAGAGGTGTCGACACCAGCCTTGACCTCGACCTCATAGGATGCGGTCTTGGAGGGATCGAGCACCGACGCCACCGTGATCGTTGCCTTGCCGGCCTTGTTGGCGCGCAGGTAGTAGCTCACGCTATCGCCGGCCTGGACAGCGGAGACGCTCACCACAGAAGGATCGGAGCTCTCGACCGTCACATAGGGGTAGCCGGCGCTCTCGGGCGTGGCCTTGGCGTCGACGAGCGTCACATCGCCCTCGAAGAACTCGGTCTGGTTCTTGCCCAGTTCGACACCCTCGATGGCCTCGACACCCTGTGTGTAGTTGAAGTTGATCTCGCGCAGCGTGAGCATCTGGTCACCCGATGCCTCAAGCGGCGTGATCTCGACCTTGGTCGCCTTCTTGCCCTTGTTCTCGGCAGAGAGGCCAAAGGCGTAGCGAGCCTGATAGGAATCAAAGCTTCCGCCCGAGAACTCCTGGGTCGAGCCGTCCTCGAACGTCACGACGGACTTAATCTTCTGCACGGTGCCGTTGCCACCGTTGCGGTTAACGACCTCGACGCTATCGAGTTTCGACGGCGTCTTGAAGGCGAACGTCATCGTGGCGGGCAGCTTGACGTAGGTCGGCATCTTGCCGTCGATCCAGTTGGGCCCATAGTTCCACAGGAACTCGAAGTCGTTGCCGCCCTCATTGTTGTCGAACAGTCCGTCATAGCTCTTCTGCTGGATGAGCTTCTCGACGTTGGTGCCGTCGTCGGTGGGGAGCTCGTCGTTGGTCATCGTGATGTCAAAGGCGTCGCGGCCGTACTCGGACTTGGTGGGCTGCGGGACACCGGGCATCGTCACGGTGCCATCACTCACGAACTCGAGCGCGTCGCACGCCGGGCCGACGAGCCAAGACGTCGAGGGCAGCTCGACCTTGCCGGCCGTCTTAGCCTTGAGTTTAAAGCTCGCGACCACACCAGTACTGTTGAAGAGCTTGGCGTCGCCGCGGTTGGCGAAGGCCTGGTGGCCATCCGTGAACTGCACTTTCTCGCGCGAGAGGTTCTCCATGCCCGCCGTCGACGCATCCTGCGCGATGCTCTCGGAGACATACTCGAACTGGTCGCTGTTGAAGTTGACGAGCGCACCGAGCGCGTTGATGTTCTCGGCGTCGGTGGCGTAGACGTCGACCGTGATCTCGTCGCCGGCCTCGACCTCCATCTTGCTCGGGATCACCGCGAGGGTGCCAGCAGCCTTGCCCTTTTGCTTGGTGCCGCCGTCGAGCGCCGCCATGGTGAAGGAGTAGTCGTACACGTCGTAGACGCCGTTGCCGTTGAGGTCGGCGAAGTGGGCGCGGATCTGGGAGTCGAACGTCGAGGTGTCGGGCTCGCGGTTCTCAAGACCCAGGTAATTCTTCATGTTGGAGTAGTCGCCGTCGGAGACCGTGGCCTTGTTGAGGTTGGAGCCCACAGCGAAGCCGTCCGTGCCGTCGGTCTTGTAGATGGCGATCTCGGAGGCGGAGAAGAAGTTGCCCACGGACGCGAGCGGCGTCATACGCACGTAGCGCGCGGCCACGGCGCCGTCGAACGCCACCGTCTTGCAAGCGGCGGAGCGCTCCCAGTCGACCTCCTGCGTCGTCCAATGCACGCCGTCGAGGCTCGTCTCGATGCGCATCTTGGTCACAGTGCCGTTACCGGCATCATCGCGCGGATAGTACTCGAGCTTGTCGAGCTTGTAAGCGCGACCGTAGTCAACGGTAAGCGCCTTGCCCAGATCGTTGCCACCGGAGTGGAAACCGCCGTCGCCCGACTGGAACTCATGGTCGAAGGCGAGTTCGGCCTTATGGCTACCGTAGAGCGAGCCCTCCCAAGTGATTTCCTCGGCCTCAGGCACGTTCCGCCACGGGTCGAGCGCAGAGTTCGCCTCAAGCACGTCGCTCCATGCGGAGTAGCCATCGGCGTTGCGCGAACGAATCTGGTAGGTATGCTTGCTGTTGTAGGCAAGATCGGTATGCGTGAATTCTGCCGCATCGCCCACGGCGAACACAGTGCCGTCTACCTTAAGGTCGTAGGAGGTAGCACCATCGACCTTCCCCCAGGTGAGCTTAATGCTCGTGGGGGTCGTGGCGTCCTCGGGGGCAGCAAGGTTCGCGGGTGCGGAGAGGTTCTCGTTGAAGCGGTCGGCCGCGAGCGTGGCATCGGCGTTCACGAAATCGCCCAGTTCGAGCGTCTGCGCTGCCGTGGCGACATCGGTCTTCGCGAACTTGACGTAGACCTTGGGATTCGTGGTGATCTTGGTGTTGTTGAAGCTCTCGCCCTGCTCGGCCTCGGTGCTGCCTGCGTCGCTACCGTAGTGGTTGAGGTTGGGGGTCTCGTTGTAGAAGTAGACCGCCTGGCCGGCCTCGGGGGTCGCGGCGTCAAAGGCCTCCTGCGAGTCGACCTCAACCACGTTGAGCGCGGATCCGCCGTTCTTGGCGGAGACGCTCGTGGGCTTGGCGGAGACGTTGGCCACAAAGGTCGTGGTGCGGTTGGAGTCGTAGCCGCTGTAGCCGCCCTGCGATGCCTCGGCGGTAAAGGTCGCCGTGCCGCCCACCACGCTCGACTTATAGACGGTGCTCACATGCTCACCGTAGGAAATATTGTCGATTGTGCCGTAGGAATCGTCCTCGGTCGTGTTGTTCTCGATGGAGGAGCCGTCATCCTCGTACTGCGTAAAGCTGCCCTCACCCTCGGTGGCGAAGAACTCGACGATACGCTGGCTGCGATTGGTGCCCTTGGTGTTGGTCTCGGTCACAGCCTCGGGGTTGTTGTTCTCGGCGTACATCGGCACGATGGCGTTGGCCTTAACAAAGAGTGGCAGCTTCCAAAGCGGAGCCTCGTAGTTGTTGAGGACCTGACCGCCGCGGTACTGCTTGCCCGAGAAGTAGTCAATCCAGATGGTGGGATTCTCGTCGGTACCGTAGTTGGGCAGGTAGATACCGTTGCGGACATCGTTGCCGTTCTCATCTGCCTGGGTATCCTGATACACCGGTGCCACCAGGAAGTTCTCACCGAACATGTACTGGTACTGCGTCGAGGTGCTTGCGGCGTACTCGGAGTTGTCGGAAAGCAGCATGGCGCGGATCATGGGAAGGCCGGTATCGCCGTTGCCCGTGTCGATGTTGGCCGCCGAGGCCGCGCTCGTGTAGATATAGGGCATGAGTTGTGCTTTGAGCTTGAGATAGAAGCGCGAGATGCCCGTGTATGGATCGCCGTGCGTCATGGGCGACTTGCGGTAGGTGCCCCAACCGTCCATGTCAAGCATAGAGGGCGTGAATGTCTTCCACTGGTAGTCGCGAGCGGAGATGATGGGATCGCCACCAAAGATGCCGTCCATATCGGAGCCGATGTTGGGGTTGCCCGAGAGGCTCTGGCCGATATACGTGGGGATATGGAAGCGAATGTACTCCCAGTTACCGCCGTACTGGTCGCCGGTCCAGATGCCGCCAAAGCGCTGCGTGCCGGCCCAGCCGTCAAGCGTGATGATGTTGGGGCGCTTGTTGGCGCCGGTGGTCACGGTGTCATAGGCCGTCTTGATGCCGTTGAGGCCAAAGGAGTAGCCGGAGCCGACCCAAGCGACGTCGGTCTTGAGCGTGGTGATGCCACCAGTCTTAACCTCAGAATCGAAATCGCGCAGCAGATGCCACGGGGTCTCGGAGTTGCTATCGGGCTCGAGGTTCGACTGGGTCCAGAGACCGGTGCTCACGCCCTTGGAGTTGGCATACTCGGTGAACTTCTTAAGATTGTCGACGTTGGCGCGCACGGCGTTGAGGCGCTCGGCAGAACTCGTTCCGTCGGAGTTGACGCCGCCGGTCTTGTAGTAACCGTTCTGGCCGTAGCCAGCACCGTAACCGTCGTTCGGCAGGAACCAGCCGAGCGGCATGTCGTTGTCCTCGTAGTCATCGATAACCTGCCGGGCGGAGAACTGGCGGTCGAAATCGGTCGCCTTCATGTTCTCGGTATCAACCGTAGGGCCCTCACCGTTGAGCGTCTCGGCCGCAAGCGTGCCGTCGAGCTTGTAGCCCGTCGACATGCCGGACTCGTATTTAACGTCGCCCTTCTCACTCGAGGACTTGCTGCCCTTGGTCTCCCACTTCTTTTGACCCGAGGTCGTTGACCAGCCATCACGGTTATAGGCATTAAGATGACCCAGGTAGAAACCGTACTCGGGCAGCAGCACCGGATTGCCGGTCAACTTGTAGTAGTCCTGCAGCATCTCGGTTGCCACGTTCGAGGCGCCCTCGTTGGTCGCCACGAAGTAATAGGCATCAAACTCATTCTCGCTGTGCAAAGTCGTGACCGTCGATGAGTCCGTGGAACCGAAGTCGTAGGAACCCTCTGCAAACGTGTTTCGGAGCACGCCGTAGCCGTCGCTCGTCCAATAGAACGGGTTGGGCGAGGCAACGCCGCCATCGGTCCAGTTGTTAGTGTTGGAGATGGCGATGGTCTGGTTGGTGTGCAGGAAGCGGCCGTTCTGGGTGCCGCCGCCAAAGAAGTTCTCGGACTTCTCCTTGGCGAGCGTCTGGACGGTACCCTTCTTATCAAGGTCGAGGGGCGCAGACTCAGAAACCACGCCACGGTCGCCTGACTTGATACTCATCTTGCCAGTCGCCTTGTCCAGGATCACGGTCGCCTTTCCGCCGGTGATCTCGATAGTGTCGCCCTTGTCGGCAACCGTCGCACTCGGCTTGCTGTAGGTGTCCGAGGTATCGGGCTGAGCCTGGATCTTAGCCGTGTGGGACTTACTGCGCGGCGTGGCGTACTCGGAAAACTCACCCTTGGGGTCGACGTTATAACGGAAAATACCGTCCTCGAGGAACGTAATACGGCCCTTGATGCCGTCAGCGAAATCGATGTCGACGACGTTCGAGGCAGACTGAGACACGGTCGCTGAGTCGACACCCTTGAGTGGCGTGGCAATCGCCTGCTGGGGATTGGCAAACACAAGCGTCGCTGCAGTGGCAACGAGGACCGCGCTTCCCTTCACCCACCGTTTCGTAAAAATGGAATTCCTACACACCTGGACTCCTTTCCTCCGACATGCGGAAGTGTCGCGGACGCACGCCCTGCAGCATGGCGCACGCATCAAACGGGAGGGGTGTTCGGTACATTCCGTGCAGTGGGCCCACCCGTTACCAAGTGGTCAACTGGTAGTAACCAGATATCCACCTATTAGGTTGAATCAGCATACAGGAGCAGTTGCGCAACCAAGTTCGGAATTCTCCCAGTGGTATTAAAATGAGCGTCAATGGCAAAGTGGGCTTAATAAGCCACACCAATTGGTTCTTCTCCCAAATATCAATTAAGCAAAAATGTACTGTTTATCTGGTATTACACAGACCATACCTTTCCCTCGGGAACTGGACTTCGCGAAGTTTCCCGAAGAAAAGGCTCAGCCGCCACCCTGCGACCTACCGGGGATTGCTATGACATACGTTGGCTGATTTGGTTTGAATAGAAAGGTTGACAGAGGGTGGTGGGCAGTTAGTTCAGATTTGTATTTTTTTGGCAGTGGCTTTTGCTTAATCATCTCGGTTTTTGAGTCACTGGGACCCAGCGATAAGCCTTTTCCGCCCTTGAGTAAGCATATCTGCCTCATTAGGAAAGCGAAAACAGTTCAATTGAGCCTAAATTAACCGACTTCTGCTCTTTGAGAAATACAAATCTGAACTAACTGTCCAAAGACATATCTCTCCCTTGGTAAAAGGCCTTCATATGATTGCAATTCACCTGAAGGCCCCATACAAAATGTGGGCTCTGTCGTCCGAATGAACGACAGAGCCCACGCTCACTTTCTATTCAGCCCTAGTCATCGCGCAAAGCCCCTTCGGCAGCACGCGGTGAAGCCAAGTCACCGCAGGCCGGGGCGGGAGGCGGACCTTTCTCTCGGAAAACTTCGCGAAGCCCAGTTTCCGAGAGAAAGTGTCCGGCTGCCGCCCCGGCCGACCAGGTCACATTACACCGTGTGCTGCGGCAGGTCCTGCAGAGCGATGACGTCCATGCCCATGTCGTTGGCGCTGCCGTGACCCTGCTGGTCCTCACGCACCGCCTCGATGGCACTCACGTACGTGTTGGCGGCAGACATCGCGGTCACGCAAGTCACGCCGCGGCGCACCGCCTCGGTGCGCAACAGATAGCCGTCGCCACGCGAGCCCGGGCCGTACGGCGTGTTGATGATCACCGCGATCTTGCCATCAGCGATGAGGTCACCGATGTTGGGGCGCTCGCCGTCGTGCGGGCCGCTGATCTTTTCCACGACCTCACACGTCACGTTGCCTCCGCGCAGCACGCGCGCCGTACCCTCGGTAGAGCAGATGTCAAAGCCCAAGTAGCGCAGGATGCGGGCGACCGAAAGGATATGACGCTTGTCGCGGTCGCACACGCTGATGAATACCTTGCCGCAACTCGGGTCGGGCAGCTTGTAGTCAATCGCCAGCTGCGTCTTGGCGTATGCCTCGGGATAGCTCTTGGCGATACCCATGACCTCGCCCGTCGACTTCATCTCGGGCCCCAGGATAACGTCGGCTCCCGGGAAACGTCCCCAGGGCATGACAGCTTCCTTCATGCAGAACCAGTCCAGCTGACGCTCATCGCTCGGCAGGCCCAGGCTCGCGATGGTATCGCCCGCCATGATACGCGCCGCGCACTTGGCCAGCGGCACGCCGGTGGCCTTGGAGATGAACGGCACGGTACGGCTGGCGCGCGGGTTGGCCTCGATCACGTAGACGGTCTCGCCCTTGATGGCATACTGCACGTTGACCAGGCCGCGGACCCCCAGCGCCATCGCGATGCGGCGCGTGGTCTCGCGGAGCTTCGCCTGCAGGCTCTCGCTAAAGCTGAACGGCGGAATGCAGGTCGCAGAGTCACCGGAGTGGATACCGGCCTCCTCGATATGCTCCAGGATGCCGCCGATGTAGACCTCCTCGCCGTCGCACAGGGCGTCGACGTCGGACTCGATTGCACCCTCCAGGAAGCGATCGAGGTACACCGGGTAGTCGGGGCTAATGCGCGCAGCCTCGGCCATGTAATCGCGCAGATGCTCGGCATCGTAGGCGATCATCATGCCGCGACCGCCCAGCACATAGCTCGGACGCACCAGCAGCGGGTAGCCAATGTGCGCGGCAACGGCTTCGGCCTCCTCAAACGAGGTGGCCTGGCCCGCCGGCGGGTACATAATGCCCAGCTTGTCGAGCAGGGCGGCAAAACGCTCGCGGTCCTCGGCAAAATCGATGGCGTCGGGCCTGGTACCCATGATGTTCACGCCGCTCTCCTCGAGCATGCGTGCCAGTTTAAGCGGGGTCTGACCGCCGAGCGTCACTACGACGCCGTCGGGACGCTCAACGTCGATAACGTCCATGACGTCCTCGTAGGTGAGCGGCTCAAAGTACAGGCGGTCTGACGTGTCGTAGTCGGTCGAGACGGTCTCTGGGTTGCAGTTGACCATGATGGTCTCGAAGCCGCGGGCCGCCAGCGCATAGCTCGCGTGCACGCAGCAGTAGTCAAACTCGATACCCTGGCCGATACGGTTGGGACCGGCACCCAGAATCATCGCCTTGGGCTTGCTTGCCGGCGTGGTCTCGTCGGGGGCAACGCACTTCTTGGCGATCGGGCTCGTACGGTAGATGTTCTCGTAGGTCTTATAGTGGTATTCCGTGGCACTCGAGAACTCGGCGGCGCAGGTGTCGACCGTCTTCATGCTGGGAACCACGCCCAGACCCTTACGGTAAGCGCGAACAAAACGCTCATCCGAGCCGGTCAGCGCGGCAATCTCGGCATCGCTCGTGCCATACTGCTTGAGCAGGCGCATCGCGTCGGCGTCAATGTCCTCCACGCGCAGGCCGCGAACGCTCTCCTGGACCCGCACCATATCGTTGATGCGGTTGAGATACCACGGATCGATACCGCAGATGGCGTGGATGCGCGCAACATCCCAGCCACGGCGCAGGGCCTCGACCACAAAGAAGATGCGGTGCTCAGTCGGGGTGCCCACGGCCTGGGCGAGTTCATCGTCGCTCAGCTTATCGGCGCCCTCCTTGCCACCGGCGCAAATACCCTGGTGCCCGTCCTCCAGCGAGCGCATGGCCTTGCCAAAGGCCTCCTCAAAGGTGCGGCCGATCGCCATGATCTCGCCCACGGCCTTCATGCGCGTGGTGAGCGTGGGGTCGGTGCCCTTGAACTTCTCGAAGGCAAAGCGTGGCACCTTGACCACACAGTAGTCGATCGTGGGCTCAAAGCAGGCGGGCGTGGCCTTGGTGATGTCGTTGACGATCTCGTCGAGCGTATAGCCCACGGCCAGGCGAGCGGCGGCCTTGGCGATGGGGAAGCCCGTGGCCTTGGAAGCCAGCGCGGACGAACGACTCACGCGCGGGTTCATCTCGATGACAATCAGGCGGCCGGTCTGGGGGTTCACGGCAAACTGCACGTTAGAGCCACCGGTCTCGACGCCGATCTTCTCCAAGATAGCGAGCGAGGCGACACGCATGCGCTGATACTCAAGGTCGGAGAGGGTCTGCGCCGGCGCCACGGTGATGGAGTCACCGGTATGCACGCCCATGGGGTCGAGGTTCTCGATGGAGCACACGATGATGCCGTTGCCGGCGTGGTCGCGCATGACCTCCATCTCGTATTCTTTCCAACCCTCGATGGACTCCTCGACCAGTACCTCATGGGCAGGCGAGAGTTCAAGGCCCTGGCTCGCGATGGAGACGAGTTCCTCGTGAGTATGCGCTATGCCACCACCGGCGCCGCCCAAGGTAAAGCTCGGACGCAGCACGCAGGGATAGCCCACGCGCTCGGCGATGGCCTCGGCGTCAGCCACGCTGTAGGCATAGCCCGAGCGCGCGACCTCCAGGCCGATCTCGGCCATGGCCTCGTTAAAGAGCTTGCGGTCCTCACCGCGCTCGATGGCGGCAAGGTCACAGCCGATCATCTCGACGCCGTACTTGTCGAGTGTGCCGTCCTTTGCCAGCTCGACGGCGGCATTCAGACCGGTCTGGCCGCCCAGCGTGGGCAGCAGCGCATCCGGGCGCTCCTTCTTGATCACGCGCTCGATAAATTCGGCGGTGATGGGCTCGACATAGGTGCGGTCGGCCAAGCCCGGATCGGTCATGATGGTCGCCGGGTTGGAGTTGACCAGGATGACCTCAAAGCCATCCTCCTTGAGCACCTTGCAGGCCTGGGCGCCGGAGTAATCGAACTCGCAGGCCTGGCCAATGACGATGGGGCCCGAGCCAATGACGAGGATGCGCTTGATGTCGGTACGTTTAGGCATGTTAGTTCTCCTCGGTCTCGGTCGCGGCGGAACCGTTCTCGGCAAAGTTCCAACCGGCAAGGCGGTCCTTCGCGGTGTCGATGTCCAGATAGTTCTCCTCGCCGTCCATGAGTCGCGTAAAGGCGGTAAAGAGATAGTGGGCATCGGTGGGGCCGGGTGAGGCCTCGGGGTGGTACTGGACCGAGAAGCACGGGGCGTCGAGCAGCTGGATGCCCTCGGCGGTGCCATCGTTGAGGTTCACGTGCGTCAGGCGAATGCGGCCGAAGCGCTCGTTCATCACGACCGGCGCGATGCCG
>OHHQ01001237.1_pt1 | contig 10947 bp, 6 predicted proteins | sample 1568051 | NCBI WGS metagenome assembly OHHQ01 (sample SAMEA3879567, study PRJEB24766) | human gut metagenome | biome: human-associated habitat; feature: feces | place: USA | collected 1985/1987
ATTAATAAAAGTACTAAGTTATTCATCAAAAATGATGTTGAAATGTCTCTCATGCTGTAGTATAATCTTTACAATTTGAGAAAGAGGGCGCTCTGGAATAAAGACTCCATGAGCGCCTTCCTTTTGAGAAAAAATATTTTTACGAAGGGAAAGGGTGAACAGATGAAAGCGTTTCTTATTTTGGAAGACGGTACTGTGTTTACAGGAACAAGCATTGGTTCGACGAGAGATATGATCAGTGAGATCGTGTTTAATACTTCAATGACAGGATATCTTGAGGTACTGACGGACCCTTCTTATGCGGGACAGGCAGTGGTTATGACATATCCGCTGATTGGTAATTATGGAATTACACCGGATATGGAGTCATTAAAGGCATGGCCAGATGGATATATTGTGAGGGAGTTATCCAGAATGCCAAGTAACTTCAGATGTGAAGGTACAATTCAGGATTTCCTCAAGAAATATGATATTCCGGGTATTGCGGGAGTTGATACTCGTGCTCTTACAAAGATTTTAAGAGAAAAAGGTACCATGAATGGTATGATCACAACAAACGAGAATTACGATCTTGATGAAGTAATCTCCAAGTTGAAGAATTATAAGGTAGAAGGTGTTGTCTCCAAAGTTACATGTGAGGAGAAATACGTTTTAGAAGGAACAGGTAAGAAGGTTGCACTTCTTGATCTTGGAGCTAAGAAAAACATCGCAAAATCTTTAAATGATCGCGGCTGCGAAGTGACCGTTTATCCGGCCGATACAACAGCGGATGAGATCATCGCATCTAATCCAGATGGCATTATGCTTTCCAATGGACCTGGAGATCCGGCAGAATGTACATCAATTATCAAAGAAATCAAAAAGCTTTATGAAACAGATATCCCAATATTTGCCATTTGCCTTGGACATCAGTTGATGGCACTTGCAACAGGTGGTACAACTTACAAGTTAAAATACGGACACCGTGGTGGAAATCATCCGGTGAAAGATCTTCAGACAGGCAGAGTCTACATTTCTTCACAGAATCACGGCTATGTTGTTGATGAAGACAAGATTGATCCAAACGTTGCAGTTCCTGCATTTAAGAATGTAAATGACGGAACAAACGAAGGACTTGCATATGTTGGAAAGAACATTTTTACAGTTCAGTTCCATCCGGAAGCATGCCCGGGACCACAGGATTCAGGATACCTGTTCGATCGTTTTCTTGAGATGATGGGAGGAGAGAAATAATGCCAAGAGATAATAGTATCAAAAAAGTATTAGTTATCGGTTCTGGTCCGATCGTCATCGGACAGGCTGCGGAGTTCGATTATGCTGGAACTCAGGCCTGCCGTTCACTGAAAGAAGAAGGGATTGAGGTTGTACTTCTCAACTCAAACCCTGCAACAATCATGACAGACAAAGATATCGCAGATCGTGTTTATATCGAGCCACTGACAATTGAGGTTGTTGAGCAGCTGATCAAAAAGGAAAAACCAGACAGTGTACTTCCAACACTTGGAGGACAGGCTGGACTGAACCTTGCAATGGAACTTGAAGAGGCTGGATTCTTAAAAGAGAATAATGTACGCCTGATCGGAACAACATCTGAGACGATCAAGAAGGCAGAAGACCGTCTGGAGTTCAAGGCGACAATGGAGAAGATCGGTGAGCCGGTTGCAGCTTCTCTCGTTGTAGAAAATGTAGAAGATGGACTTGCATTTGCAAATAAGATCGGCTATCCGGTTGTTCTTCGTCCTGCTTATACACTGGGAGGAAGCGGTGGTGGTATCGCGCATGATTCTCAGCAGTTAGTAGAGATCCTTGAGAATGGTCTTCGTCTTTCCCGTGTTGGTCAGGTTCTTGTTGAACGCTGCATCGCAGGATGGAAAGAGATCGAGTACGAGGTAATGCGTGACGGAGCTGGAAACTGTATTACAGTATGTAATATGGAAAATATTGACCCGGTTGGAGTTCATACTGGAGACAGTATCGTAGTCGCACCTTCTCAGACACTGGGCGATAAAGAATATCAGATGTTACGTACTTCCGCACTGAACATTATCAGTGAACTGAACATCACAGGTGGATGTAACGTACAGTATGCATTACACCCGGAGACATTCGAGTATTGTGTAATCGAGGTAAACCCTCGTGTAAGCCGTTCTTCTGCACTTGCTTCCAAAGCAACAGGATATCCGATCGCGAAGGTTGCAGCGAAGATCGCACTTGGATACAATCTGGATGAGATCAAGAATGCAATCACACAGAAAACTTATGCAAGTTTTGAGCCAATGCTTGACTACGTAGTAGTTAAGATTCCAAGACTTCCATTTGATAAATTCATCAGTGCGAAGAGAACACTGACAACACAGATGAAAGCAACCGGAGAAGTTATGAGTATCTGTAATAACTTCGAGGGAGCTCTTATGAAAGCAATCCGTTCTCTGGAGCAGCATGTAGACAGCCTGATGTCTTATGACTTTACAGATCTGACAGATGACGAACTGATTGATCAGCTGAAGAAAGTAGATGACATGCGTATGTGGAGAATCGCAGAAGCATGCAGAAGAGGAATCTCTTACGATCTGATCCACGAGATTACAAAAGTTGATGAGTGGTTTATCGATAAATTTGCGATCATCACAGAGATGGAAACAGCTCTGAAGACACAGGAACTTACACCGGAGCTTCTTGCAGAAGCAAAACGTATCGAGTTCCCGGATAATGTAATCGCACAGCTGACAGGTAAGACAGAGCAGGAAATTCACGATATGCGTCATGCAAACGGTATCGTTGCAGCATATAAGATCGTAGATACTTGTGCAGCAGAGTTCGCCGCAGAGACACCATATTACTACTCTGTATATGGAAGCGAGAATGAAGTTGAACAGACAAAAGATAAGAAGAAAGTACTTGTTCTTGGATCCGGTCCGATCCGTATCGGTCAGGGTATAGAGTTCGACTTCTGTTCTGTACATTGTACATGGGCATTTGCAAAAGACGGATATGAGACAATCATCGTAAATAATAACCCGGAGACAGTAAGTACAGACTTTGATATTGCTGACAAGCTGTATTTTGAGCCACTGACACCGGAAGATGTAGAGAGTATCGTTGATATCGAGAAACCGGACGGAGCAGTTGTACAGTTCGGTGGACAGACAGCAATCAAGCTGACAGAAGCACTTATGAAGATGGGAGTACCGATCCTTGGTACATCTGCAGAAAATGTAGATAAAGCCGAAGACCGTGAGCTCTTTGATGAGATTCTTGAAGAGTGCGAGATCCCGCGTCCGACAGGTGGAACAGTATTCACAGCAGAGGAAGCGAAAGAAGTTGCAAACAGACTTGGATATCCTGTATTGGTTCGTCCTTCCTACGTTCTTGGTGGACAGGGAATGCAGATTGCAATCAACGACAATGATATTGATGAATTCATCGGAATCATTAACAGAATCGCACAGGATCACCCAATCCTTGTAGATAAATACCTTCAGGGAAAAGAGATTGAGGTCGATGCAGTATGCGACGGAACTGATATCCTGATCCCGGGTATCATGGAACATATCGAGCGTGCAGGAATCCACTCCGGAGACAGTATTTCCGTATATCCGGCACAGAGCCTGACAGAAGGAGCGAAAGCAAAGATTGCTGAGTACACAAGAAGACTTGCAAAATCACTTCATGTTATCGGTATGATTAACATCCAGTTTATCGTGTGCGGAGAAGATGATGTATATGTAATCGAAGTAAACCCACGTTCCAGCCGTACAGTACCATATATCAGTAAGGTGACAGGTATCCCGATTGTTCCTTTGGCAACACAGGTTATCACAGGAAAGAAGATCAAAGATCTTGGATACACACCGGGACTTCAGCCGGAAGCTGATTATGTAGCGGTTAAGATGCCGGTATTCTCCTTTGAGAAGATCCGCGGAGCTGATATCAGCCTTGGACCTGAGATGAAGTCTACAGGAGAGTGTCTTGGAATTGCAAAGACATTTGATGAAGCACTTTACAAAGCATTTATCGGAGCTGGAATCAAGCTTCCGAAGCATAAAAACATGATTATGACAGTCCGTGACGAAGACCATGCAGATGCAGTAGAGATCGGAAGAAGATTTGAGAAGATCGGATACCATATCTTTGCTACAAGCGGAACAGCACGTGCGCTGAATGAGGCGGGAGTAAAGGCTACTCCGGTTCGTAAGATTGAACAGGAATCACCGAACCTTCTTGACCTGATCCTCGGACATAAGATCGATCTTGTTATCGATATCCCGGCACAGGGTGCAGAGCATTCAAGAGATGGATTTGTAATCCGTAGAAATGCAATCGAGACAGGTGTGAATGTACTGACTGCAATTGATACAGCATATGCATTGATCACAAGTCTTGAGAATACAGATATTAAGAAACTGTCACTGATCGATATTGCGAAGGTGCAGTAAGATAAGAGCAAGAACAGTTACCGTATGTGGTGCCTGTTCTTGCTCTTCAACTTCCGTAATTAAAGAGCTGCTTGTCACTCCTATATAAACGCGGTATAATGAATTTATCAATAAGCAGTCTTTTCACACAGTACTTTTTGATAGAATCAAGACTGCGGAAAAGGAGGACTCAAATATGAAGATAGACATGCACTGTCACGTGAAAGAGGGGTCCATAGACAGCAGGGTAGGGATTGAGGAATATATCACGATACTCAAGGAACACGGATTTCAGGGAATGGTGATCACGGATCACGACACATATAATGGCTACCGCTACTGGAAGAAGAATTTAAAAGGAAAGAAACATACAGATTTTGTGGTACTCAAAGGAATTGAATATGATACAAGAGATGCGGGACATATTCTTGTAATTATGCCGGAGGGTGTAAAGATGCGTCTGCTTGAGATGCGTGGAATGCCGCTTGCACTTCTGATTGATTTGGTTCACCGCAATGGTGGAGTTTTGGGACCGGCACATCCATGTGGAGAAAAGTATATGAGCTTCACTCATGCAAGAAGATATTACCTCTCACCGGAGATTGTTAAGCGGTTTGATTTTATTGAGACATTCAACTGTTGTGAACCGAAGGATTCCAATGCCGGGGCTTTAAAGCTGGCGGAGAAGTACGGAAAGGTAATGACCGGGGGAAGCGATTCTCACAAGACTGATTGCGTCGGACGTGCATATACAATCTTACCGGAACCGGTCAAAACGGAGACAGAGCTGATCTCTTTGATCCATAAGAAGACCGCATTCAAGACAGGTGGTGTCTACTATAATAAGACGACAAAAGAGAAGATTGGGAAGGTAAATAAGCTCCTTGTATATTCTTTCTGGGTATACAACAAGAGTGGTGAGCTGATGAAACGTCGTGGGCGGAATAAGAAAATGGAAGAAGAACATCCATTTGATCCGATTGATCCGATCGAACTGTATTATCACTCATAATTGTTTCTGGATAGTTACTATGCTTTCCTGTAAGTCCCAGGCGAAACACCATATTTTTTTTTGAAAATGCGGTTGAAGTAGGACAGGTTGTCAAAACCACTGGCATCAGCAATCATCAGAATAGAGTCATCGGATGATTTGAGAAGTCTGGCAGCCATTGTAAGCCGGTAATCATTTAAGTATTCAGTGAATCCGATTCCCATGTGGGCTTTGAAGAACTTCATGAAATGGGATTTACTATAATAAGTAAGTTTAGCCATGTCATCAATCGTTAGTTTTTCTGTATAATGATTTTCTACGTATTTTAAAACAGTTTTCATTTTCTCCAAAGATTTGGAATTGGAGGAAGTGGAGACTGTTTTTTTCTGACGTTCAGAGATCAGAAGAAAGAAAAAGTTAAACAGAGAACTTTTCACAGCAAGCTGCCATCCAGGTGTCTGATCAGCACAGACAAGGTCAATCTGTCGGATACAATTGCTTAAGGCTTCAAAAGATCCGAGAGCTGGAGTGAGAAAATATTCAATGGGAAGAGAACCGTCAAGAAGCGGAACGATGTATTGAATCATGCACAGATCGTTTGCTCCGGAAGAAAGTAAATCTGGTTTGAAAATAATATTTTCATATTCCATTTTAAAAGTATCATCCTGTTCGATGGCATGGAGACATCCAGGGGGAATAATAATAATATCTCCACTGTGAACCAGACGCTTATCAAAGTCCACAGAAACAAAACCCTGCCCTCTTTTGATGACAACAAGTTCCAACTCATCGTGCCAGTGCAGTGGTACTCCAGGGAAATCGAGAGGGATCGAGCAGAGATAAGTATTATAAGGAAATTCTGCGGATGTATGCGCTTTTGTTTCGTGGTAATTCTGATATTCGTTAATGTTCATATATAAGTGCGATCCTTTCAATAAAATGTTATCTGACACACCTGTTGGTCAAACCAGATTGAATTATAAGAATGATAGTATTGTACAATAAAGTGCAAGTATATTGCAAGATATTTGAAGATAATCGTATTAAAATACAATCATAAGTTAAAGCAAAGAAACAAAGTATGTAACATAAAAACAGAATCAGATTTGAAAGGAGAATATTCAAATGAACATTCAGGGAACATTACAGCAGAAACTTGGCAAAGAGATTGCACAGGCTTCCAACGAAGAAATCTACGGAGCACTTCTTAGCATGGTGCAGGAAATGGCAGGAGAAAAGGAACGTACAGATAGTAAGAAAAAACTTTACTATATTTCCGCAGAATTTCTGATCGGAAAACTGCTTTCTAACAACATGATCAACCTTGGCATCTTTAATGAAGTAAAAGATGTACTTGCACAGAACGGTAAGAACATTGCAGAAATCGAAGAAGTTGAGCCGGAACCGTCACTTGGTAACGGTGGACTTGGACGTCTTGCAGCATGTTTCCTTGATTCAATCGCAACACTCGGACTTGCAGGAGACGGTGTGGGACTGAACTATCATCTCGGACTTTTCAAACAGGAGTTTAAAAATAACCTTCAGAGAGAAACTCCGAATCCATGGATTGAAGAAAAATCCTGGCTGAAAAAGACAGATGTTGTTTATCCGGTATCTTTCAAAGGACTTAATGTAAATGCGAGAATGTATGATATTGAAGTAACAGGATATAACAATAAGACAAATAAATTACATCTCTTTGATATTGACTCTGTAGATGAGACAATCGTAGAGGATGGAATTGCTTTTAATAAAGAAGACATCGAGAAGAACCTGACACTTTTCTTATATCCGGATGACAGTGATGAGAACGGAAGACTGCTTCGAATCTATCAGCAGTATTTCATGGTAAGTGCAGGAGCACAGCTGATTCTTGATGAATGTACAGCAAAGGGATGTAACCTTCATGATCTTGCTGATTATGCAGTGATCCAGATCAATGATACTCACCCGACAATGGTAATTCCGGAACTGATCCGTCTTCTTGTAGAGAGAGGATTAGACATGGATGAGGCGATCGAAGTTGTTTCTAAGACATGTGCATACACAAATCATACAATCCTTGCAGAGGCACTGGAAAAATGGCCTGTATATTACCTGAAGAAGGTAGTTCCGCAGCTGATGCCGATCATCGAAGTGTTGGATGATAAAGTAAGAAGAAAATATGAAGATGAAAGCGTTTCTATTATTGACAGAAATGATACAGTTCATATGGCACACATTGATATCCATTACGGATTCAGTGTAAACGGTGTTGCTTCTCTTCATACAGAGATTCTGAAAGAGACAGAACTGAATAATTTCTACAAGATTTATCCGGAGAAGTTTAACAATAAGACAAATGGTATTACTTTCCGTCGCTGGTTGCTGCATTGTAATCCGGCTCTCACAGAGCTTCTTGATGAACTGATCGGAGAGGGATACAAGAAAGATGCAGCTGAACTTGAGAAACTTCTTGCATTTAAGGATGATGAGAAGGTTCTTGACAGATTAGTAGAGATTAAACATGCAAATAAAGAAGCACTCTGCAAATATCTGGAAGAGACACAGGGAGTAAAAGTAAGCCCTGATACAATCTTTGATATTCAGATCAAACGTCTGCATGAGTACAAACGTCAGCAGCTGAATGCATTATATATCATTGATAAATATCTTGAGATCAAAGCAGGAAAGATTCCGGCTGCACCGGTGACAGCTATCTTTGGAGCAAAGGCAGCACCGGCTTATGTGATCGCAAAAGATATCATTCATTTGATTCTTTGTCTGCAGGAGATCATCAACAATGATCCAGAGGTAAGTCCATACCTGAAGGTTGTTATGGTTGAGAATTATAACGTAACAAAGGCTGAAAAATTAATTCCGGCTTGTGATATTTCCGAGCAGATTTCACTTGCATCTAAAGAAGCCAGTGGAACAGGTAATATGAAATTCATGCTGAACGGAGCTGTAACACTCGGAACAGAGGATGGAGCAAATGTTGAGATTCATGAGCTCGTTGGAAACGATAACATTTTTGTATTCGGTGCATCCAGTGATGAAGTAATTGAGCATTATGCAAAGGCTGATTATGTCGCAAGAGATTTCTATGAGAAGAATCCTGCGATCAAGGCAGCAATTGACTTTATTACAAGTGAGGAAGTTCTGAAAGTTGGAGAGAAAGAGAATCTTGAGAGACTGCAGCATGAGATTATCAGTAAAGACTGGTTCATGACCCTTCTTGACTTCGACAGCTATAAAGAAAAGAAAGAAGAAGCATTGAGAGCTTATGTAGATCAGAAAACATGGGCTAAGAAAACACTTGTAAATATTGCGAAAGCAGGGTATTTCTCATCTGACAGAACAATCGAAGAGTACAACAGAGATATCTGGCATCTGTAAGAGGAGGAGAAGAACGTGAAAAGAGCGAGCGGAGTATTATTACCGGTATTTTCATTGCCATCAAAATACGGAATTGGCTGTTTCTCAAAAGAGGCGTATAGATTTATTGATCAGTTAAAAGAGGCTGGACAGAGTTACTGGCAGATTCTGCCGCTTGGACCGACTGGATACGGGGATTCCCCGTACCAGTCTTTCTCCACATATGCTGGAAATCCATATTTTATTGATCTGAAGACACTGATCAAAGAAGGACTTCTGACAAAAAAAGAATGTAAAGTGTATGATTTTGGAGAGCAGGCAGACAGTATTGATTACGAGAAAATCTACAATTCAAGATTTAAAGTGCTGAAAAAGGCATTTGAGCGTTTCGAAAAAGATGAAGCATATGATAACTTTATTAAAGAAAATGCGTATTGGCTGGATGATTATAGTCTTTACATGGCAATTAAGGACAGCAAAGGTGGAATCAGCTGGAATGAATGGGAAGAAGCCCAGAAAAACCGCGAGGAAGCAGCACTTGAGAATGCGAGAGAAGAACTTGCAGAAGAGATTAATTTTTACAAATTCCAGCAGTATGAATTCGATAAACAGTGGTCACAGCTTCACGCTTATGCAAATGAACAGGGAATTCAGATCGTTGGAGATATTCCGATTTATGTTGCATTTGACGGTGCAGATACATGGGCATCTCCGGAGTTATTCCAGTTTGATGAAGAGAATAATCCGGTGGCAGTAGCAGGATGTCCTCCGGATGATTTTTCTGCAACAGGACAGTTGTGGGGCAATCCGCTGTATAATTGGGAATATCATAAAAAGACAGAATACGACTGGTGGATTAAGAGAATTCGTCATTGTCTCAAATTATATGATGTAGTAAGAATTGATCATTTCCGTGGATTTGATGAATATTATTCCATTCCTTATGGAAATAAGACAGCAGTGGATGGAACATGGATGCCTGGCCCGGGAATGGATCTGTTCCGTACAATTGAAGAAAAACTTGGCAAATTGAATATTATTGCAGAAGACCTTGGATTCCTGACAGAAAGTGTACTTCAGATGTTGTCTGACAGTGGATTCCCGGGAATGAAAGTAATACAGTTTGCATTTGATCCAAATGGAGGCTCTGCATATCTCCCGCATAATTATCCGGAAAACAGTGTTGTATATACGGGTACGCATGACAATGATACAACAAGAGGATGGTATCACAGTACAGATAAAGCAACGCGAGACTTTGCAAAAGAGTATATGAATGCACAACGCCTGGATGAAGATGATCTGGCGTGGGATTTCATCCGACTTGCAATGAGTAGCAAGGCCAATCTTTGCGTGACACCAATGCAGGATTTACTGAACCTGGATGGCAAGGCAAGAATCAATGTACCGTCTACACTTGGCGGAAACTGGACCTGGAGAATGGAGAAAGGACAGTTTGATGAAGAGACAGTGAAGAGATTGAAACGTATGACATGGTTGTACGAACGTCTTCCGAGGGAAGTTGAAAAGAAAATAAAATAGTACAAGAGAGAGACTGAGGTGACCCCTCAAAGTTAGACTTTTACGAGACGACTTCGGTCGTCTCGTTTTTCTTTATGCAGTTAAAAGATGGAGTCGGTATTGGACAGGACTCCTCTATCCTAACTTTTCTTTTATTCGTTTCTCATTGTAGTATTTTATAAAACGTTCTATTTCAGATTTTAATTCCTTGTAGCTATAATAAACAATACCATAGTAATATTCAGACGTTTGCAAAACAGCTGTTTTGGCTATCGGATCTATTTGTTAGAGTTTGGAAACGCAGATGCTAATTTTCAGAATATTCTGAATTGCATGAAATATATAAAAAACATTGACAATTAAAAACAGCTGTGATAAGATAACTTTCGTCGCTGAGAACGGCACTGAAAACTATAGAACGAAAGCTTACTTTAGAGGAAGGCGCGGAGGCGGACAGTCCCTGAGGAAAGAAAGTTCAAAAGAGCAGCTTATAAGAAGAACTAATAAAAACTTATAAGAATTGTTAAAAAGTGGTTGACAGAAAAGTTTGAATGTGATAACATAAATGAGCTGTCGAAGAGAAGCGGATGAGTGACTCACAAACAGCAAAAGAAAAATAAAAAAGTTCTTGACAAAGACAAAAGCTTTTGATAAAATATAAAA
>OHHQ01001238.1_pt1 | contig 10944 bp, 8 predicted proteins | sample 1568051 | NCBI WGS metagenome assembly OHHQ01 (sample SAMEA3879567, study PRJEB24766) | human gut metagenome | biome: human-associated habitat; feature: feces | place: USA | collected 1985/1987
TAATGATACCGGAGGACGTCCGTCTCCGAACAAACTGTTCATTTTCGGACAGCAGAAAGAACGATGGACGATAAGCGGTGAACGATAAACAGTGAATGATGAGTGGTGAACGATAAGCGATGAACGATGAATGAGAGCGGTGAACGGAGGGAACGGACGGTGGATGTTCCTGATGCTAAAAGATCAGTAGCCGCTACCTTTCACCGGAGGGTGTATCCCTCTCTTTTCTGTTCATTTACAGCGTGGTTACCCGTCCGAAAGAGGCTGCTCCATTATCGTTTTTCCTATTTTGCATCCATCGTTTCTTTCCCTATACCCTTTCTCTTTTCCCGTTTATTTTCCCTTTTACTCCCTCAACCTCCCTTACTCATTGCTCTTTGTTTCGTGTTCCCGTTTCCCCGGTATTCACTTTTGGCACGGGGTTTGCTTTTCAGCCGGTAAATAAATGAATATTATATGAAACGATACTTTCTACTTTCTGCTTTTGCATTTTGCTCGTTGGCGCTGAGTGCGCAGGAAACGCAGGAAATCACCTTGAATGAAGCCATTGCACTGGCACGAACACAGTCTGTAGATGCAGCAGTAGCTCTGAATGAGCTGAAGACAGCTTATTGGGAGTACCGCACGTTTCGCGCCGATCTTCTTCCGGAAGTAAATTTCAGCGGTACATTGCCCAGTTACAGCAAGCAGTATAACAGTTATCAGAATGAAGACGGCTCTTACTCGTTTGTCCGCAGTAATAAGTTAGGATTGAATGGTGCTTTGTCTATCGACCAGAACATCTGGTTTACGGGAGGTAAAGTTTCATTGTCCTCTTCACTCGACTTTATGAAACAGTTAGGTTCCGGAGGAAGCCGGCAGTTCATGTCTGTCCCTATCGCCCTTCAACTGACTCAGCCCATTTTCGGAGTAAACAACCTGAAGTGGAACCGCCGTATCGAACCGGTGCGTTACGAAGAGGCGAAAGCCGCTTTTATTACTGCGACGGAGACGGTGACCATGAATGCGATCACTTACTTCTTCAATTTGCTGTCGGCAAAGGAGACACTGGGCACTGCCCGACAGAATCAGGTGAATGCCGACCGTTTGTACGAGGTGGCCGGGGCTAAACGAAAAATGGGTCAAATCTCAGAAAATGAACTTCTGCAACTGAAGCTTGCCGCCCTGAAAGCCCGGGCTGCCGTGACGGATGCAGAAAGCAACCTCAATGCCCATATGTTCCGTTTGCGCTCTTTCCTGGCCATAGGAAACGACCTGATACTGGAACCTGTGGTACCGGAATCGGCTCCCAACCTAAAGATGGAATACAACCAAGTGCTGAACAAAGCACTGGAACGCAATTCGTTTGCCCACAATATTCGTCGTCGTCAGTTAGAGGCCGAATATGAAGTTGCAACAGCCCGGGGAAATCTCAGGAGCGTCGATCTTTTTGCCAATGTAGGTTATACGGGACTGAATAAAGACTTATCTCCTGCCTATCACAATTTGCTAGACAATCAGGTGGTTGAGGTCGGTGTTAAAATTCCAATCCTCGACTGGGGCAAACGCCGTGGAAAAGTGAGGGTAGCCAAGAGTAACCGGGACGTTACCCTGTCCAAGATAAAGAAGGAACAGATGGATTTCGATCAGGACATCTTCCTGCTGGTCGAGCATTTCAACAATCAGGCACAGCAGCTTTCCATAGCCAATGAGGCCGATAAGATTGCGCAACAGCGCTATAAGACGAGTGTCGAAACATTCCTGATCGGTAAGATCAATACACTCGATCTGAACGACGCCCAGAACTCGAAAGACGATGCCCGCCAAAAACATATCAACGAACTGTACTGGTATTGGTATTACTATTATCAACTCCGTAGCCTGACGTTGTGGGATTTCCAAAACAATACTCCCCTGGAAGCTGATTTTGAAGATATTATAAAAAAATAATTGTGTGTTTGTTCTTTTTAAACAGGAGGGCTGTTGGTTTCAGACCAACGCCTCTTTGGTTTTAAACCAAGAGGTCTTACCTTTTAAACCAACGTACCTTTGGTTTTAAACCAAAAAAGAGTAGTTTTGCAACTCAAAAATTGATGCCTATGCTTTTAATTATAGATGATGATAGCGGGGTCCGCTCTTCCCTGAGTTTTATGCTGAAACGCGCCGGTTATCAGGTAATTGCAGTGGCCGGCCCGCGTGAGGCGATGGAAGTAGTTCGTTCGGAAGCTCCTTCTCTGATCCTGATGGATATGAATTTTACACTTTCCACTTCCGGTGAAGAAGGATTGACGCTTTTAAAACAAGTAAAGGTTTTTCGTCCCGATGTCCCGGTCATTCTGATGACTGCCTGGGGCAGTATACAGTTGGCTGTACAAGGGATGCAGGCCGGTGCATTCGACTTTATCACGAAACCCTGGAATAACGCTGCTCTGTTGCAGCGCATCGAGACGGCACTCGAACTGACTGCCACTCCCAAAGACACTCCGCAAGAGCAAAGCGGAACACTCAACCGGAGCCATATCATAGGCAAAAGCCGTGGGTTGATGGAGGTATTGAATACGGTAGCACGTATTGCTCCTACCAATGCTCCCGTATTGATCACGGGTGAAAGCGGAACGGGTAAAGAACTGATAGCCGAAGCCATCCATATCAATAGCCAACGTGTCCGCCAGCCTTTTGTAAAAGTCAATCTGGGAGGAATTTCGCAGAGCCTTTTCGAAAGTGAAATGTTCGGTCATAAAAAAGGTGCGTTTACAGATGCCACTGCCGACCGTATGGGGCGTTTTGAAATGGCGAACAAAGGAACTATTTTTTTGGATGAAATCGGGGATCTCGATCCGTCGTGCCAGGTAAAGCTGCTGCGGGTATTGCAGGACCAGACCTTTGAGGTGTTGGGAGACAGTCGCCCGCGTAAGACGGATATCCGGGTGGTTTCGGCTACGAATGCCGACCTGAGTAAGATGGTGAGCGAACACACTTTTCGTGAAGACCTGTTCTATCGTATCAATCTGATAACCGTAAAACTGCCTGCACTGAGAGAACGCAGAGAAGATATACCATTGCTTGCCAGACACTTTGCCGACCGTCAGGCGGAGATTAACAATCTGCCCCGTACAGAATTCTCGTCGGATGCGTTGAACTTCCTGAGCCGTTTACCTTTTCCGGGCAATATCCGTGAATTGAAGAACCTGGTAGAACGTACGATTCTGGTCAGCGGGAAGGAAGTGTTGGATGCAATCGATTTCGAGAACCAATACCAACGTCATGACGAAAGTGTGGCAACTTCTTCTTCATTTGCGGGAATGACCTTGGATGAAATTGAAAAGCAAACGATTCTTCAGGCACTGGAACGCTATAAAGGAAATCTCAGCCAGGTGGCTACCGCATTGGGAATCAGTCGTGCAGCATTGTATCGCCGTTTGGAGAAATATGATATCGGTGATAAGTAACCCGTTGCTTATCATGGTCCGTTAATCGTTAATCATCAATCACATGTCAGTAAAGGGATTCTTCTTCATACTTGTTTTCTTCTTGGTCGCTATCATGGGTTTTCTGATTTATATATCCGAAACCGTTGTCGTGAAGTATCTCTATATTGCCGAAGCATTGATGCTGCTCCTGATGCTGTATCTTATTTTGTTTTACCGGAAAATCGTGAAACCGATGAACACCATCGGCAGTGGTATGGAACTTCTCAGAGAACAGGACTTCAGTAGCCGGTTAAGCCATGTGGGGCAGCAGGAGGCCGACCGTGTGGTAAATGTTTTCAATCGCATGATGGAACAACTGAAAAACGAACGGCTGCGCTTGCGAGAACAGAATCATTTTCTCGACCTGATGATTAATGCTTCCCCCATGGGCGTTATTATCATGACGCTGGACGAAGAGGTATCTCAACTCAACCCCATGGCGATGAAGATGATGGGAGTCCGTCCGGAAGAAGCCGAGGGCAGGAAATTGTCGGAAATCGATTCTCCGCTTGCCCTGGAATTGGCCGCCATTCCGAATGGAGAAACCAGCACCGTCCGGCTGAACGACTCGAGTATCTATAAATGCACCCACTCTTCATTTGTGGACCGCGGCTTCCAGCATCCTTTCTATCTGATGGAAGGATTGACCGATGAAGTGATGAAAGCTGAAAAGAAGGCATACGAGAAAGTGATCCGTATGATTGCGCATGAGGTGAATAATACAACAGCGGGCATCACTTCCACATTGGATACGGTAGAGCAGGCATTGTCCGAGTCGGATGGAGGATATTTGCGATGTGATGCGCGTATGTACCGAGCGTTGTTTTTCTATGAGCCATTTCATTACCCGCTTTGCCGATGTGGTGAAGATTCCCGAGCCCCGTTTTACTCCGACCAACCTGAATGACCTTGCATTTACCTGCAAGCGTTTTATGGAAGGGATGTGCAATGACCGGAACATCCGGTTGCAACTGATATGTGACGAATCTCTGGACGATGTGAAGCTGGATGCGTCCCTGTTTGAACAAGTATTGGTAAATATTATTAAGAATGCGGCCGAGAGTATCGGGCAGGACGGGCAGATCATCATTCGTACTTCATTGCCTACAGCTATCGAAGTGGTGGATAACGGACCCGGTATATCAAAAGAGACTGAAGCAAAACTCTTCAGTCCCTTCTTTTCTACCAAACCCAACGGACAAGGTATCGGTTTGATTTTTATTCGCGAAGTTCTGAGCCGTCATGGCTGCACGTTTTCATTGCGTACATACGCCGACGGACTGACAAGATTCAGGATTCTATTTCCGTGATTCTTGCCATTTCACGGCATATTCATCCAGTATCCGTTTGATTCCCTGACCTATTTTCACATAATCCTTTTCATTCAGGTTAGCCAGTGATACACGTACGCTCCATTCCGGTCCGGCAAAACCTCCTCCGTTAAGCAATACCAGTGAGGTTTCGTTGGCCAGGCGGAAAACAACATCCAGCGGGCTGTAAGTTTTCTTCAGATAACTGACAAATTCTTCTCCATAGAATATCTTGGCCCATACCAGCATATCTATTTCGCTGTAGTAACCTACACGCAGCGGATCGTCTACGAGTGAGAATCCGGTGTTATCCCACAGGGCTTTCAAGCGACGCCGGATAATCTCCTGCATTTTGTTTTTATACCGGTTTTCCTTATCCAGAATGGCGAAAGAAGCAAACAGGCTCATTTGCGTCTGTTGTGGCAGCGATAATCCGGCGGTGTGGTTCAGAGCTACCTGGCGGCTGTCAGCCACCATGCGGTCGATGAATTTCAGTTTCTCGGGTGTAAGAGTCAGACTGGAGTAACGCTTATTGAGAATTGTCTTCTGCTCTTCCGGCAGGTGGGCTATCATCCGGTCGAAGATATTCTCTTCGTGCAGAGCGATCACGGCATCCCTCCATCCCGTGGCTCCGAAATATTTGGAGAAAGAGTAGACACACAAAGTGTTTTGTGGTAATTCGGCCATCAGTGAGCGGAAATGCGGACTGAATGTTCCGTATACGTCATCTGTAATAATCATCAGGTTCGGATTGTCTTTTTTCACGATATCTACAATCCGTGCGGCAGTCTCGGGACTCAGTGTATAACTGGGCGGGTTACTGGGATTGGTAATGAAGAGTGCCTTGATCTGCGGGTTCCTCAGGCGGTCTATATCTTCGTCTTTGTATTGCCAGGTGTGCAATCCGTCTGTCGTCATCTGATCCGCAGATATTTCCGTAACGTTAAATTCATAGCGTCTCAATTGAGGAATTTCAATATAAGGAGTGAAGACAGGTACCATCAAGGCGATTCCATCCCCTTTATTGAGCAGGAAGTTTTCTTGCAGAGAGTCGAAAACGTAGCACATGGCTGCTGTTCCGCCTTCGGTGGCAAACAAATCGTATTTGCCTTTCGGCGGACGACGGTCGCACATCTCCTGTGCCAGATAGTCTTGCACAATCATTTCGGTAAATTGCAGAATGCGGTCCGGCACCGGATACTGATCGCCTACCACTCCTTCCGCCCATTCGTGGACAAGGGTATCCGGGTCGGCGGCATGTTCCAGCAACATGTATTGATACGTCCCTTTCAACAGCTCTGCCCCCGGCTGGCTGTGGTTGGTCTTGAGGAAAGTCTCAAAGCGGGCGGCAATTCCGTCTTTTTGCGGAATACCGGCTATTCCTTCCGGCAGGTACATCACACGCCTACACTCTTCCAGTCCGAATTTACCTAAAAGGAAGAACGCTTCGCGCGGAGTGGTAGCAATCCAGTTCGGATTTCCACGTCCGGCATTCAGCATGGTGTGGGCTATCTTCTTGATGCTCTCGTCAGCCATTTCAATCAGTTTGTTCTTCAATTCGAAAGGACTGATGCTCTCCATCTTTTTAGCAAAACTTTTAGTTACTGCTCCGTTGTTTTCATTACTTTTCATCATTATATCAAGAGTTATGTTTAATTAATATTAAAAATCTGTTTCTACATAAGTAATACGATCACTACTCCCCAGATAATCAGAAGAGTATTCCCGACAGCATACGTCACAGTATATCCCAAAGCAGGAGTTTCGCTTTCAACGGCTTCCTGGATGGCTCCTAATGCAGCCGTAGTGGTACGTGCGCCGGCTGTGCATCCCAATACCAGTGCCGGATGGAATTTAAAGATATATTTTGCCATCAGTATGCCTGCTATCAGAGGAATGGAAGTGGCCAGTGCGCCTACGATGAACAGGCTTAAACCCACTTCCTTGAACCCTTGCACGAAGCTGGGACCTGCAGCAATGCCCACAACGGCAATAAACATGTTCAGTCCCACGTTGTCCAGTATCCAGAGAGCGGGTTCGGGAATACGTCCGAAAGTAGGGTGTTTGCTGCGTAGCCATCCGAAGAATAATCCGCCGATCAAGGCTCCTCCGCTAGTGCTGAGGCTGATGGGGACTCCTCCCATGTGAATGCTGAGTGCGCCGATCAGTCCTCCTATCAAAATACCCAGTCCGACAAAGATCATGTCTGTCTGGTTGGTCGGCCGGTCGGCATATCCCAGCTGCTTGGCTGCCGCATCCACTTCATGTTTGGTACCCACCAGTTCCACCATGTCACCGGCGTCGACCACGGTCTGGGCCAATACCGGTATGTCAATACCTGCCCGTTTGATGCGGCGAATGCTGACACCGTGCATAAATTTCAGGGCCCGGATGGTGCTGACTTTTTCTCCGGCAACCGTTTTGCGGGTGACCATAACGGGCAATACCTCGGCAGGGAAGTCCAGCAACTGCGGGTCCAATACTTCAGGACCGATCCAGTCCTCTTCACCGATCACATACTCGCGCCGGCCGCTCAGCACCACCTCGTCGCCTTTCTTCAGTACAAAAGTCGGACTAACCTCTTTTACGATGACTCCCGCCTGGCGCACCCGTTCCACAAACAGGCGTTTATCGTTTTCTTGAAAATAACTTTCAAGATCTGACACCCGTTTGCCGTCACCAAACCAGACGTTGGCTATTTTATAAGCACGGAAAGTGACGGGGCGGGCGGCTGCCATGAATCCGGGTTGATCCGCTTCGTTATTTCCCATTTTGGCTTCCAGTTCTTTGCAGGCAGCTTTCACTTTATCGAGTCCCCCCAGCAGTCGCGGGCCGAGTGAACCCAATACCCATGCAGAGCCGGCCGTACCGAAGATGTAAGTTACGGCATACGACACCGGGATAATGTTATTATATGCTTCTTTGGTTTCCGGAGAGATGTTCAGTTCGTTAATCGTGTCTCCGGCCACGCCGATTACGGCAGAGATGGTTTGCGATCCGGCCAGTAATCCGGCAGCCTCACCTACATTATACCCCATAATCTTAGCCAGTATCCAAGGGATGATCAGGCAGAATACACACATGATGGCGGCAAACCCCATTTGAGGGAGTCCGTCCTTTTTCAGTCCGCGGAAAAACTGAGGACCGACCTTATAGCCGATGGCGAAAAGAAAAAGCAGAAAGAAAACAGATTTGATAGGTCCGTCGACGGTGATGTCGAGTTGTCCGACAAGGACTCCTACCAGCAATACGCTTGTTACAACTCCCAGGCTGAACTTTCCGATTTTGATTTTTCCAATCCAAAAGCCCACAAAAAGGGTCAGGAAGATAGCCAGCTCGGGGTGTACCCTAAGTTGATGTACAATCCAATCCATAGTTAATTTGTTTAGGTTTAATTTCTCATTAAAAACAGCCTGTGCAAGAAAGTGTTTTGTTAAACGATCTATTCTTGTATCATTGTATACATTATTAACGTTATCTTTGATGCGTTAAATTGTATATTGTTTTGAAGAATAAATTTCGTAATTTGTTTTTGGCCTTTGGCATCCTGGCCGTCATCATCATGCTGTTCACTTTCGATGTGTCCTATGATGAGCTGCTGGACAACCTGCGGCGTGCCGGATTTTATCTGCCGCTGGTTCTGGTCCTTTGGCTTTTTATTTATCTGATTAATACGCTTTCGTGGTATATCATTCTTCGTAGTAGCGGTCCGGTGAATTCATTGTCGTTCGCCCGGCTCTATAAATTCACGGTTTCCGGTTTTGCGTTGAATTATGTCACTCCTGTGGGACTTATGGGAGGGGAACCTTACCGGATTATGGAGCTTACTTCATATGTCGGAGTGGAGCGTGCCACATCTTCGGTCATCCTGTATGTGATGATGCATATCTTTTCGCATTTCTGTTTCTGGCTCAGCTCGGTGTTGATTTATGTCTTTTTTTATCCGGTCGGTTGGGGGATGGGTATTGTCTTGGGGTTGATCACACTCTTCTGCCTTTTACTTGTCACTCTTTTTATCAAAGGCTACCGGAACGGTATGGCTGTGGCATGCGTACGTCTGGGCAGTCATATCCCTTTCTTGAAGAAGCATGCAGTCCGCTTCGCGGAACTTCACAAAGAAAAACTGGAAACCATAGACAGTCAGATAGCACTGCTTCATCAACAGCGCAAAAGTACCTTTTATTCGGCATTGGGGTTAGAGTATACCGCTCGCATTGTGGGGTGTCTTGAAGTCTGGTTGATTCTGAATGTATTGACTACGGATGTCAGTTTTGTCGGTTGTATTCTGATCGTCGCTTTCTCTTCCCTACTGGCCAATCTGCTTTTCTTTCTTCCCATGCAATTAGGGGGTAGGGAAGGAGGCTTTGCCCTAGCGGTAGCCGGTTTGTCCTTATCCGGAGCATATGGGGTATTTGCCGCTCTGATTACGCGGGTGCGGGAGATGGTCTGGATTGTTATCGGGCTGGTGCTGATGAAGATAGGAAATCGGAAATAGAGTAATGATGAAAGGGTACCTTTGATAAGTTTTTTGATATACAGAGAGATATTCTTTGTTGTAACTATGAATGTAAGCTATGACAGTTTATGTAGATAGAAGTATTTCCAGACTATGAAAGATCAGAGGGCATTAGGCAAATAGTATCGAAGTATGATTTGATGATTGGTTCAGAAAATGAAATTTGCTTCTCGTAGTTATTAGGATGTAGCTTAGAGAATATGAGTTTGTAAAGGGGGGGACTGTTTTGAGTGGTTATATCGGATTCACGTTGGTATAAATATTATCATAGGGCTATTCTTTTGTTTATGCTTTTACAATAATGCGCCAATAATCGGCTTTGTCCGAATCTTTTATACATAGTCATGGAGAACTTTAATACTCTTTTCAGCGGTTCGTTTAGATTCCCTATTTTATAATAGACATGGCTTCTATTGTTAAAGAAAGTGCTGGTATAACCAAACTAAGTCTATTATTTTTGCTTTTGTTCTACTATAAAATTCTTTTGCAATACATTGTTTACACCGAACTTTCCTTTATTTACAAGATGCTTTTCAAGGGTGCTATTTACTCTGTTGGCTACTTCTTCCGCCGGTATTTTACCATTTGCATCCCAGTTCAGATTATAGAAGGTCGTGAAGAAAAAGTGGGCTTCTGTTTTATAACACCGTTCTTTTTCGTGCAAGAAGTTCGGCTGTTTCTCTGTTAGTTCTCCCATTTTGCTCAGACTGGAGTTAAGTTGGGGAACATGTCGATACGTAGTTCACCATCCATTACGGTTTAGTTTCTGTAAATAAGGTGGCTTGCCAATCCTTCAAAGATAACTTAATCGGAATAATCAGCTAATTTTAACAATGATACTATAAGTATGTCAGATATGTTATCTGGAATTATCAATTTTGACATAAGTAGTATTACAGTAAGTGTAAAAAAATAGCTAGTCCTTCTGTAAAACCACCCTTGAAAAATTATTTTGTATCCATAATTTTTCTTCTTCTATCTGTAAAATCTCATGTTTTAGCCGGAATTAAACCAGATTTTTACTTCCTAATAATTTATTATTATCGGAAGTTGCTTCACTATCAGATAAATTATATAAATTTGCTCTCTGATTAAAACATTTTACCCTATAGCTAATTTGAATAGACTGAAAGTAGTACTTGCAGAACAACAGAAAATAGGAAAATGGCTTGCAGAACAAATTAGGAAATCCAACTGCATTGTGAGTAAATGGTGTAGTAATTCAGTTCAACCGGATATTAAGACACTCAACGACATAGGCAATGCCCTTAACTTAATATTGATGTAAAAGATTTGATTGTCAGCAGTAGCAAATCATAAACAACTTATTGTCATGGAGGTAAACAAGAAAGAACTTAAAGAACAAGAGATACGCACTCTGTTAATTACTCCTGCACTTCAACAAAAAGGGTGGGCAGTAAGCGTAAATATGCGTGAAGAATACTATTTTACGGACGGTCGAGTACTTGTTGTTGGCAACCAGCACTCAGTAGCAGAGGGTAAAAAGGCTGATTATCTATTGTATCACAACGGTAAACCTATCGCAGTGGTTGAAGCAAAGGACAACAAGCACACTGTTGGAAGTGGTATGCAACAAGCTATGGATTATGCTTTAATCCTTGACTTGAAATTTGCGTACTCCAGTAATGGTGATGCTTTCTTGGAACAT
>OHHQ01001253.1_pt1 | contig 10827 bp, 9 predicted proteins | sample 1568051 | NCBI WGS metagenome assembly OHHQ01 (sample SAMEA3879567, study PRJEB24766) | human gut metagenome | biome: human-associated habitat; feature: feces | place: USA | collected 1985/1987
AAATCAAGCGGCGGGTGAAAATGGCGGCGGCTTTCGCCGGGCTGAAGGATAATTTGCTTGGAGCGTCTCCGTTTGAGATATCAGGCGGTGAGAAACGGCGTGCCGCGATCGCTGGGGTCATTGCGATGGACCCGGAGGTATTGATTTTAGACGAGCCTACCGCCGGACTTGATCCAATGGGACGAGATGTGCTTCTTTCTCAGATTGTGGATTATCACCGGCAAAGGAACAATACTGTTTTGCTGGTTTCCCATAGCATGGAGGACATCGCCAGAATCGCGGACCGGGTACTGGTGATCGATGATGGAAAGGTGGCTATGTTTGAAAAAACGGACAAGGTGTTTGCTCAAAGCGCCCGGCTGTCTCAAATGGGACTGCGGGTGCCTCAAATCACTAAAATTATGACTATGCTGAGGGAAAAGGGTTATCCGGTTTCCTCCGGCGTGCTGACGGTGGAGCAGGGCGTCCAGGAGATTCTCCGTATATTAGGCAGGGAGGAGGAGTCCCGTGGTCAGTAATATTACATTAGGACAGTATGTACCGGGGAAATCCTTTCTCCACCGCATGGATGCCAGAGTGAAAATTGTTTTAATCATTGCTTTTATTGTCTTAGTATTCGTTGGCCAGAATTACCCCGCGCTGGGGATTGTGGTGGTTTCCGTTCTCGGGGTTATGGCTTTTTCCAATGTGCCGGTTAAGCTTTATTTTAAAAGCTTAAGAATGATTATTTTTGTGGTGATCCTTACCGCCGGACTGAACCTGTTTTATGGACGGGGGGAGCCTCTTTGGCAGTTTGGCTTTATGACCATTACCGAAGCGGGCATTACCAACGCGGTCTTTATCGCTTTGCGGATCATTTCCTTGATATTTATCAGCTCGGTGCTGACGTTTACCACTTCGCCGACCGATCTGACTGACGCTTTGGAGCGTTTGATGAAGCCGCTGAAGGTGCTTCATATCAGCGTCCATGAAATTGCTATGATGATGACGATCGCTCTGCGGTTTGTCCCCACCCTGCTGGAGGAAACCGATAAGATTATGAGCGCTCAAAAGGCCCGCGGGGCAGACCTGGAAAGCGGCGGGCTGTTCCAGCGTATCAAAGCGCTGGTGCCGATTTTGATCCCTTTGTTTGTGTCCTCCTTCCGCCGCGCCTATGAGCTGGCGATGGCAATGGAATGCCGATGCTATCAGGGGGGCTCCGGAAGGACCAGAATGAAAAGCATGCACATGACCCGGCTGGATGGATACGCAATCGTCGGGATGTGCGTGATTTTAGCTGGAGTAGTGCTGTGCAATGTTTTTTTACCGGCTGCGGTCCGGTGATTTTGACAAAGACCTGAAAAGCGGCTGGGAGGGAAGACTCTTTTGGAAAAAAGAAATTTACTACTGACTATTGCGTACGACGGCCGTGCATATCACGGCTGGCAGATTCAAGAGAACGCTCTTTCCGTGCAGGAGGTCTTTCAAGGCGCTCTGCGCCAGGTGATCGGAGACGATTTTGATGTAAAGGGATGCAGCCGTACAGATTCCGGCGTTCACGCGAACCAATACTGCATCAGCCTGAAAACTGGGCATCGAATCCCTTGTGAGCGGCTGGTGGCCGCTTTAAATCGTTTTTTGCCGATGGATATGGCGGTGAAAAGCTGTCGCCCGGTGCCGTTGGATTTTCACGCGCGGTATTCCTGCAAGGGAAAGGAATACCAATACCTGATTTGGAACGATCCAGTGCGAAACCCCTTTTTGGAGGGCCGCGCCTTTCATTATTGGTATCCCCTGGATACGGACCAGCTGCATCGGGCGGCCCAGTCGTTTGTAGGAAAGCATGATTTCACCTCCTTCTGCACCCTGGACCATCGGGAACGGGACCGCATGGAACGGACGGTAACCGCCTGCTCTGTGACACGGGAAGGGCCTTTGGTGACCTTTTGTGTGGAGGCCGACGGCTTTTTATATAACATGGTGCGCATTATGGTCGGCACTCTTTTGAGAATCGCCCAAGGGAAAATTCCGGAGGATGGGATTCCTGCCATTCTTGAGGCGAAGGACAGAAGCAAGGCGGGGCCCACAGCCCGGGCCTGCGGATTGTATTTAAACCGTGTGTTTTATGAGGAGGACCTATAAATGCCCAAACGACCCGTACGGTATGAAAAGCAGAAAAAAGCCCGCGAGAGGGCGTTAAAGGAGCGGGAGGCCCTCAGCTATGAGGATGTACCTCTGGAACATTACGATAAAGAAGAAATCAAGCTGAAGAAGCCGCCGAAAAAGGTGGTTCGCCTGCTGCTGATTTTAGCCTTGTGCAGCCTGGTGGTCATTTTATGGGCCAACCGGGAATCCCTTTCTCCCCAGCGGGTAGGCAATTGGTTTCAGAATACCCTGCTGGGCATGGGGGTAGGCAGCGGCTTTCCCACCCCGATTTCCGGCAGCGACGTCCAGGAGGGGAATTTTCAGCTTTTGGACTACCAGGATGCGGCGGTGGTCAGCGACACCTCCTTTACGCTGTACAATAACAGCGCCAAGGAACTGGCCCAGCGGCAGCACAGCTTCAGTTCTCCCGTGTTGAGAACCGACGGCAGCCTGGCTATCGTTTACCACCAGGAGGGCACGGGGCTGAAAATTGAAAGTCCCTCTGAAACCTTGACCAATCGGAATCTGGAGCAAAAAATCCTATCAGCGTCGGTTTCTTCCTCCGGAGTTTATGCGGCCCTGACACAATCAAAAAATTACCTTGGAGAACTTACGGTTTATTTAAGCGATAACTCGGAAAAATATAAATATTATTTTTCCGAATGGTACCCGGTGGATGTTTCTCTCAGCGCCGACGGGACCTGGGGGGCTGTAACAGGAATCGCCGCCCAGGACGGCACGGTGAAATCGGTGGTTTATATTTTTGATTTCAACCAGGAGGAGCCTAAGGCGAAATTTGAGTTTTCCGATAACCTGCTTTTGTCTATCCGCTGCCTGGAAAGCGGCAATGTGGCCGCCGTCGGCAATCGGGCCGCCAGCATTATGATTCCATCCACCCAGCAAAAAATTGATTATGATTACCAGGGGAAAACCCTTTCCACCTTCCAGCTGGACCCCTATTACGGCATGGTGCTGGCCTTGTCACAATCAGAGGATGGCAGAAACTGCACCGTGGCGAGAATCGACAACCAGGGGAAAACAGCGATGGAATACGCTGTCCCCAGAAAAATCTCCTCCATCGGCTACAATAATGGGGTGGCCGGCGTTCTTTCCTCCGGCAAAATTTATACCTATTCCGACCTGGGGGAGGAAACCGGTTCCTATGACGCGGGCAATGACGCGAAAAAAATCCTGATGTATTCCAACAGCCAGGCATATGTGCTGGGAGTCAGCGAAATCCGGCAGGTGTTTTTTTCATAACGGAAAGGGGAATTGACCTTGCACTATATTCTTGACGGTATCCTTATCATCATTTTAATCTTTTTCATTTACGGCGGAATCCGCAGAGGCGGCGTGCGCTCTTTAATCGGGCTTGTAGGCGCGGTAGCGGCTGTATGGGGAGCAAGGACGCTGGCGGGGCTGGTTTCCCAGGGCTTCTATTCCGCTTTTTTAGAGGGCTCCTTAACCCAGCAGGTTGGGGGGACCCTCCAGAACGCTGCCGGGGAGGATTTGGCTTCGGCGGTAGGCAAAGTGCTGGAGGCCCTGCCGGGGCCGGTTGCCGGCATTCTTTCCCAAGGCGGCTTTGATGCGGCTTCTTTCCAGCAGGACACCCAGTGGGCGGCCTCCCAGGCGACGGAAACCATTATGGCGGGCATCTCCAAAATCATGGTGGATTTTCTGGCGATTGTATTTTTCCTGATTCTCCTGATCCTGTTTTTTGTGATTTTTATGCTTATATACCGTTTTGCTATCCGCCCGGTGCTGCGGCTGCCGGTGCTGCGGCAGATCGATAGCTTTATTGGCTTTTTCGTAGGAATTTTGCAATGCATTCTGTTTTTGCTGGTGGGGATGGCGGTGCTGCATTGGATAGTGTCCTCCTTGGATCCCACGCCGGCTATCTTTTCCAGAGATAGTATCGATCAGACGTTTCTGTTCCGCTGGGTGTATGACTGGAACCCAGCCTCACTGTTTTTTCCGGCTTAGCGTTAGAAATTTAACATTCCTTAACAAATCATTAAGGCTTGAGGTGTATACTGTAAACAGCGGCGAAGCCGCTAAAAAGGAGAAACACTATGCTTTGTTCAAGATGTAAAAAAAGACCTGCGGTGGTGTTTATCGCCACCAATACCAATAGTTCGAATACTCAGGGATTATGCCTTACCTGTGCGAAAGAGCTGGGTATTAAGCCGGTAACGGATTTAATGGATAAAATGGGCATTGATGACGAACAGCTGGAAGCGATGCAGGAGCAGTTCGGAGGCCTCATGAACCCTGAGGAGCTGGGAGAGGCTTTTGGAGGCGCAGCCGACAGGGAAGAAGAGGACAACGATGCCTTGTTTACGCCGGGAGGAGCGGCGACATTTCCATTTTTACAAAATATTTTTGGGGACTCTTTCCAAGCGGGAGGCAATGCCGCCCAGAACGCCAATGCTCAAAAGTCTGCGGAAAAAAAGCAGAAGGCGGAAAAGCGTCCAAAACGGAAGCATTTGGATACCTACTGCTATAACCTAACGCAAAAAGCAAAAGATGGAAAGCTTGACGCTATTATCGGCCGTGATAAGGAAATCGGCAGGGTGGTGCAGATTCTTTCACGGCGGACAAAAAACAACCCTTGTCTGATTGGAGAACCCGGCGTAGGTAAAACCGCGATTGCCGAGGGACTCGCTTTGCGGATCGCCTCGGGAAACGTGCCGGCAAGGCTAAGGACTAAGGAAATCCATTTGCTGGATTTAACAGCCCTGGTAGCCGGAACCCAGTTCCGGGGACAATTTGAAAGCAGAATTAAAGGCTTGGTAGATGAAGTGAAAGCCGACGGCAATATAATTCTCTTCATCGATGAGGTTCATAATCTGGTAGGCACCGGTGACGCGGAAGGCTCTATGAACGCGGCTAATATTTTAAAGCCGGCGCTTTCCCGTGGGGAAATCCAGGTGATAGGCGCCACTACCTTTACGGAGTACAGAAAGTATATTGAAAAGGACAGTGCTTTAGAGCGCCGGTTTCAGCCGGTGACCGTGTCGGAGCCTTCCATTCAGGATACCGTAGACGTATTGATCGGGATTAAACCCTATTATGAGAATTATCACCGGGTGAAAATTTCCAATGAACTGGTGAAAAAAGCAGTAGTCCTGTCTGAACGGTATATTACAGACCGTTTCCTGCCGGATAAAGCCATCGATCTGCTTGACGAGTCCTGTGCCTGCGCGGCTTTGCGGAACACGGCAATGGACGAATATGACGCGGTAAGCGCTCAATGCGGCGAACTGAAAAAGCAGGAAGACGCTTTAGCCAGTGAAAAAGACATTGATTATGAAAAATTAGCCGAGGTGCGCTGTGAGTTTGCCCGCCTGGAAAATAAGGTGCAGGAGCTTGCGCCGGAGGCTTTAGGCGCGCAGGTGACGGAAGAGGATATCGCTAAGGTGATCGAGCTTTGGACTGGAATCCCCGCTTCTAGAGTTAAGGAAAACGAGTTGAAAAAGCTTGCTTCGATTGAGGATAAGCTGAAAAGCAGAATTATTGGGCAAGACGAGGCGGTGAAAGCGGTTTCCGCAGCGATCCGCCGCAGCCGTGTACAGATCAGCCCCAGAAGACGGCCGGCCTCGTTTATTTTTGTCGGTCCTACCGGTGTAGGAAAAACAGAATTGGTGAAAGTATTATCGCAGGAGCTGTTTGACACGCCGGAGACCTTGATTCGTTTGGATATGTCGGAATTTATGGAAAAGCATTCTGTCAGCCGCATCATCGGTTCTCCTCCGGGTTACGTTGGCTATGACGAAAGCGGACAAGTGACAGAGAAGGTGCGCCGCCGTCCATATTCTGTGCTCCTGTTCGACGAGATTGAGAAAGCACATCCCGACGTAATGAATATTTTGCTGCAAATCTTGGATGAGGGAAAAATCACAGATGCTCACGGAAGAACTGTCAATTTTGAAAACACTGTGATCATTATGACCTCAAATGCCGGCAGCGACCGCAAAGACGCTGCTCTGGGCTTTGCGAAGACCGAATCTGAAATCAGCAAGGAAAAGGCGTTAAAGGCTCTTTCTGAGTTTTTACGGCCGGAATTTTTGAGCCGAATTGATGAAGTTATCGTTTTCCGCCCCTTAGAGGAAAATGATTTTGTCAGCATTGCGCGCTTAATGCTTTCAGAATATGTGGATAGCCTAAAAGAAAAGGGCGTGCAGTTTACCTTCCAGGACAGCGCTTGCCAGTGGCTGGCCCATCATGCTATCGGTGGAAAAAGCGGAGCTAGAGATTTGAGAAATTTAGTGCGTAGAGAGGTAGAGGATCGGATTACAACTGCTTTTATTGATGCGGAGGACACTCAGATTCTGGGAATTGATCTCTTTGCCGAAGGCGATCAGTTGAAAATTAATGCGCTATAAAATTTTTTAAACGAATCAAAAGAATCTGCTTGACGAACGGCGAGTTTTATGGTAATATATAACTCGCCGTTGAAATGCGGGTGTAGTTCAATGGTAGAACCCCAGCCTTCCAAGCTGGTCGTGTGGGTTCGATTCCCATCACCCGCTCCACATTTATTTCACCCCTGAGCGGGCAAAATAATGACCCATGCGCCAATAGCTCAGCTGGATAGAGCACCTGCCTTCTAAGCAGGGGGTCAGGGGTTCGAGTCCCTTTTGGCGCGCCATATGGTGGATGTAGCTTAGTTGGTTAAAGCGCCAGTTTGTGGCACTGGAGACCGTGGGTTCGAGTCCCATCTTCCACCCCATAACTGTAAGCGATATGCGGACAACCTTGTATTGTCCGCATATCGCCCCTAAATTCCTTTTTATTGGGGTGTAGCCAAGCGGTAAGGCAACGGACTTTGACTCCGTCATTGCGCTGGTTCGAATCCAGCCATCCCAGCCAGTAAATATTCCTTTATCACAAAGGTTTTTATAAATTAAATATGAATCATTAGCTCAGTTGGCAGAGCACTTGACTTTTAATCAAGGTGTCCGGGGTTCGAATCCCCGATGGTTCACCACACCAATATTAAACAAAGTCCCCGAGAATATTATTTTCTCGGGGGCTTTGCTATTATGAGGTATCTTACAGAACCCTATAAGGGCAGATAGAAAATCATATTAGAAAAGACCAGTTAGGCATTGAACGCTTAACTGGTCTTTTTTGTTGCAGCTATCTATTGTCTGAAAGATCGGTTATTGGCTTTGCTTGAACCATTTTCTGTAAAAGCTCATAGAAATCAGTCTCAACAATTTTGGCGTTGAATTTTTGACAGAACTCTCTGATTAAAGATTCAGCTAAATTTTTATCCCGAATTTTTTGATTGTTTAATTTCCGGTTTAAGAATCGTACCAAGTTTTTGTGAACTCTATCGACATGTAACAGTTTACTTGTATACGGCCCTCTCACATAGTCTTCGGCAAATAAAATCTGATTTCCATTCCAGCCTTTAGATAGGATAGTACTTCCTTTTTTTATACTATTTACAACAAACATATTGCAGTCATCATTTAAGCTGGCTGTAATACGTTTTATTTTTTTATTTCTCGTTTCAACTGCTATATTGACACATTGAGACACAATAGGGGTAAAAGGTTGCCCCACTTCTACCGTTCCCTGTAATGGCCTTGAAGAAATATCAAATGTGTTAGCATATCTTATTTTCTTAAAAACCAAAAACGCGGTTTTATAGCTTTTGATACCTGTTTCCTTTTGCAATCCAATAACAGTTGCTTTTTCTGCATTCGATGAAATATACCAAGCTGCTCTGAACCAGCAAGTTAAAGGCAAATGCGTATCTTGAAAAACCGTACCTGCGGTTACAGTCGTTTGATATTTGCAATTTTTACATTTGTACTTTTTTTCATTCAGAAGCCATGCTTCATCATATCGGCAACGAGGACAGCGGTATCCGTCTGGCCAACGTAAACTGGTCAGAAAATGGAGGCACTGTTCTTCTGTTCCGAATTCAGATTCAAAATTAGATAATGTTTCAATATTTTTCATACTGTGATTATATCATGCTTTATTTGGTTCGTCAAATACATAAAATTCGAGAAAAGGTTATCAGTCATAGATCAAATAAAAAGGAGATGACTTGCTATGTATGATTTTTCAATCAGTAAAGAACAAGCCCGTCAATTTGCCTATGACTGCTTCGATGTCATAATCCGTGATGTCAAAATGCTGGAAGAGCAATCTCAAAATTCTTCAGAAAACAATCAACAAAAAGTAGCTTAAAGTAAAGGAGTGTGAACTATGAATTTCAATAATATTCCTCATAAAATGAGAGTTTATCGAAATTGGATTGTATGGCGACTGGAAGATAAAGGTAGGAAGAAGCCAACGAAAGTCCCTTATTGTGTTTATGGCGGTCCTGCAAAAGTCAATGACCCTCGCACATGGTCAACATTCGATGAAGCTGTATGTGCTTGTCAAGAAGGTGATTATAACGGTGTTGGATTTGTTTTTACAAATACCCCCTTCATCGGTGTTGATATTGATGGGTGTTTGGACAAATGTTCAAAGGAATTATCGCAAGAAGCCATAGAAGTATTGGAGATAGCTAAAAGCTATACGGAGTTATCTCAAAGCGGCAGTGGGCTACATATCATTTTGGAGGGCTCACTGCCTCAGGGAAGACGTAGAAATGGTAACTTTGAGATGTATGGAGAAGGTAGCAACCGGTATTTTGCTATAACCGGTGAATTGTATGGTGAGTATATAGAGATTCGGAACGATCAACAGGCTATTAACACCATACACCAGCAATATATAGCTCTGCCTTGTACTTTATCTATGGAAACCAAACCACTTTCAAAAAGTGTGACGAATTTAACAGATGACCAAATCATCGAACGAGCCTGTTCTGCTAAAAATGGTGGGCGTTTTTCAAGTTTATGGGCTGGAAATATATCGGAATATGATAATGACCATAGCAGGGCAGACCTTGCTTTGTGTAGGATTCTGGCCTTTTGGTGTCAACGTGATTTTCAGCAAATCGATAGATTATTCCGTCAATCAGGACTAATGCGCCCCAAATGGGACGAGCTACACGGAAAAGAAACCTATGGTAATATGACGATTCAAGAAGCTGTAAAACATTGTGAAACAGTCTATACAGGGGGAATTCAAAATATGAATACCGAAAAAGTTAATCCGAATGAAAAAGAGTGGGAACAGCCAATCCCTTTTAACCACATTAATATACCCGATTTTCCTGTCCATAGACTACCCAAGCAATTGTCTGACTTTGTAGAGGCTTTATCCGAAAGCACACAAACACCAAATGAAATGGCTGGTGTGTTGTCTTTAGGTATACTGTCAACAGCTTTTCAATCACGTTATATAGTTGAGCGTAATTCAGATTGGAAAGAACAGCTATGTTTATATACCATAGCTGTTGCGCCACCTGCTGACCGTAAAAGTGCTGTAATAAGAGCATTAACTAAGCCTGTTTACGCATATGAAGCATACAGGAAAGAAAAAGAACGAAAAGAAGTTGCTAAAAATCAAGCGGAACGCGCAAACTTAGAGGCAGAATTGAATAATGTTCGTCACAGAATCGGGAAAAAAGGAGAAAATGATATGGAATGCCGCAAAAGGGTTGAAGAACTAACTGACCAATTGGAATTTTTCCAAGATAGGTATCCTTATCAGCTATTTGCAGATGATATCACCCAGGAAAAACTAATAGTGACAATGGAAGAACAAAAAGGCTGTCTTACTGTTGCCAGTTCGGAAGGCGGGGTATTCGGCATGATGGCTGGACGCTATGATAAATCTTTGTCGTTTGATGTATATTTAAAAGCACATTCTGGAGATCCTATTACAGTTGAACGCATGGGAAGAAAGAAGAATAGCATTCCACAGCCACGGTTATCTATGATATTAACTGTTCAACCGGAAGTTTTAACTGGTGTGATGGACAACAAAGCATTTAAGGAGCGTGGCTTGTGTGCTCGCTTTTTATATGCAGTTTGCAGGTCAAAGATAGGACACAGGAATGTTGAGCCTAAGACAATACCTCAAGAAATAAAAAAAGCATATGAAGATTTCATTTTTAAAATTTTTTCCAGCATGGATTCCGGGGTTATTCACCTAAGCGAAGAAGCCAATCAAGTCCTCAATTCCTATATTGAAATAACTGAACAACGTTTGGTTAACGAATGGGACTGTATGATGGATTGGGGTGGCAAATTAGCAGGAGCAGCTTTAAGAATTTCCGCTTTGATTCACGCTGCGGAAAATCCAGATAATGCCTCAGAACAGCCGATTTCTTCTGAAACTATGAATAGTGCTATTGAAATCTCGGAATGCTTGAGTGCTCATGCTATGAAAGCCTATCAGATTATGTCTGTAGACGACAATCAAAAAAACGCAAAATATCTTTGGGAAAAAATTCAAAAAATAAATAAAGATATATTCCGTCAAAATGAATTGTTCGATCTTTGTAAGGGAAAATTAAAAAAAGTTGAAGATATGAAACCAGCTTTGAATCTGCTTTCCGAGATGCATTATATCAAAATTTCTGAAGTTAAGACAGGTGAAAAAGGAAGGCCGGGCACAAATATAATTGTGAATCCACTAACAAAAAATAGTAAAAATAGCAAAAATGAATAGAGTAAAACTTATTTTCACTATTTTTACTAATTAATTTTAAAAGCCATTGATTCCGTTTTTCGGGTTCAATGGCTTTTTTCATATTATGATGTTTCCCCCGTTATTCTTCCA
>OHHQ01001254.1_pt1 | contig 10824 bp, 10 predicted proteins | sample 1568051 | NCBI WGS metagenome assembly OHHQ01 (sample SAMEA3879567, study PRJEB24766) | human gut metagenome | biome: human-associated habitat; feature: feces | place: USA | collected 1985/1987
CCGCATGAATACTGAAAAAAATCGGGGTGACATCTATTTCGTCACCCCTTCTTGGGAGGGAGTGACGAAATTGTTGTCCGCTGGTTTAACGCTATTTGAAAGGAGTGCATTAGCCCAAAATCAAAAGACATCCTCAACAAAATGAGAATCATCGGTTCAGGATAGATACCTTTGATTGTTTTTACAACCCATTTTTCTGTTTTTTGCTTTTTGATGTCTCATTTCTATATAATGAGATAAGCCTCTAAAAACGGTTTAAACGCTGGGTTTTGGCAGAAAAAGAGAGGCCGAAATCTGGATTATCTCACTTTTGAGTTCCAAATTTCGGTCTCTGTTCAATCCTAACAAGCAAAAAGAACAGACAAAATTTTTCGTTCCAAACTCAGGTAACCTCGTAGGGAGACGGAAAACTGCCCTGTTCCTTATTTAGAGAATAAAGGATTTCCATATCCGCTTCTTCCAGAACAAAGTCCATGGCGTCCCTGTTCTGAATCATTCGCTCCCGAGTGACGGTTTTAGGAATAACCGGAATCTTCTGCTGGAAAAACCACCGCAGAATAATCTGCGCCGGAGATTTATGGTATTTCCGGGCAATTTCTCCGATGACAGAATCGCTGAGCAGCTCTCCCTGCATAAACGGCCCATAAGCTTCTGCAACAATCCCACGCTCGGCACAGATTTTTCTCAGCTTTAACTGTGCTTTATAGGGATGCATCTCTACCTGATCCACTGCAGGCACAATACCGGAACATTCCCACAGACGGTTCAGGTGTCCTTCCTCACCGTTACTGATTCCAATGGCCCGGATGCGTTTTTCCTCATATAGTTTTTCCATCTCAACCCAAGCCTGCTCGTATCCTTTGACCGGCCAGTGAATCAGATAAAGATCTATATAGTCCATTTTCAGGCGTTCCAGTTGGCGAAAAAAAGCATTGCGGGTATCATGCAGCTTAATATTGTCATTGGTAAGCTTGGTCGTGACAAAGTATTCTTCCCGATGCAGGCCGCTCGATGCCAACGCTTCCCCCAGATCTTTCTCATTTTCATAATATTCTGCCGTATCAAAAAAGCGGTATCCCTCTTCCAGCGCATCATGGATACATTGGGAAAATCCGCCGTTTTCGTTGGTAATACGAAACAGCCCCAATCCCAGCAGAGGCATTTCCACCCCATTATTGAGAACGACCGATGGTTGATTCTTCATAACACTTCTCCTTTCAACGAATGGTGTATCCACCGTCCAGCATAACGGTGGTACCGCTGATCATCCCGGCAGCATCGCTGGCCAGGAACAGACAGGCGGCTGCCACTTCATCCGGCTGGCCGAATCGGCCCACAGGAATCTGAGCAATATGTCTGGCCGCCCGTTCCCCGCACCAGTAAGTAAGGGCAGGCGCCGTTTCGATTACCGTAGGCGCAATGGCAACCGCGCGGATTCCAAACTGTCCCCATTCATAAGCCTGAGAACGGGTTAACGCAATCAATCCGGCCTTTGCCACGCAGTACGCCGGCTGATCATCCAAAGCGACAACGCCGGCCTGAGACGCCATGTTCAAAATCACCCCGCGGCCGGCCGGAATCATAATTTCATTTGCAAACTCTTTTGACAGCAGAAAAGGAACCTTTAAATCAATTTTCATGGTGGAATCCCAGTCTTCCTCCGACAGTCCGCATAAAGAGCCCCCGTCCGCTACTGCCGCACAATGGATGAGAACATGGGCAGTCCCGAATTCCTCCTTGCACTTCTGAACGATCTTTTGAGAAAATCCCTTTTCCCCCAGATCCGTACTCATACAGACAATTTTCCCTGCTCCGCCGCAGGTTTCCCGGGTAATCCTCAGCATTTCCTCGCTTTTGTCTACCAGCAGCATGGAAGCACCGTTTTGAGCAAACAGCATGGCAATTCTGGAACCAATTCCCCCGGCAGCGCCGGTAAGAACCACTACTTTCCCGGTATAATCCACTTCAACGGGGCACTTTTCCCATCTCATGTTCACACAACCTCTTTCCTGTTCATTGAAAATTTGGTTGGCTTTCTGTTTTTTCCTTTTTAACACCGGAGTCAGCGGCCAAACTTTACTTTCCAAAGGTCGGTGTCCGCAGCTCTGAAAAAGTCCATATGGATTTTTTCAGTCTTCTCTCCATCTGCGAACCCTGCCGGAAAATGATGCCAGAATCCTGAAGGCGTATAATCTGTTTTTTCGCCTCTTACCGTTGCGATAACACGTTCCCGTTTGTTCATGATAACACCTCCTTTTCTCTTCAATTAAGCACATTTATTGTACATTATCCGGAATCTGGCTTGCCTCATTTTTGAGTTCCAAATTTCGACCTCTGTTCACTGTTCAGCTTTTTAATTGTGGTAATATCTGTACCTTAATAGAATCTGCCGACATTTGTTTATTTATTGCCTCCTCCAGTTGTTCTAATGGATACTGATGCGTAATTAATTGAGATAACTTAACTTTTCCCATATTTATTAGATCTACCGCTTTTTGATGAGAATCCGGATTAATAAAAGACCCCATGATCTTCAGTTCCTTTTGGAACACTTCAAAAAGCGGCAACTGATACGTTGATTTCATATTCGGGACACTGAACAGCAAAACCCTTGCGCCTTTATTGGTTATGGAAAACGCCTGATCTACAGCAGCATTTCTGCCTACACATTCAATGATAATATCCACGCCCGATATGCCCGCTTCTTTTATCAGTTGCTCTTGTAGGGGTTCTTTCTGCGGATCGAACGAAAAATCTGCTCCCAGGGATAAACCTATCTGGCGCCGTCGCTCTACCGGTTCACTTAATACCACTAAGGAAGCTCCGCAAAGTTTTGCCAGCTGAACCATCATTAGTCCAATTGTTCCGCCGCCAATAATACATACGGTATCTCCCGGCATAATCTTCGTTATTTCAATTCCATGGAGGCAGCAAGCTAAAGGTTCTGCCATAGCACCTACCTGAAAACTTACTTCCGGATTGAGTCGATATACCTGCTTTTCCGGGACCACACTATATTCCGCAAAACCGCCGTTAAGATTGACGCCAATCGCTGTTAAATGGTCGCAGTTCTGTTTTTTCCCCAATCTGCAATACCGGCAATGACCGCAATACATATTGGGATCCACCGTTACGCGGTCTCCAATTCGCACAGTAGAAACGGCACTGCCAATCTCTGTGACAATACCGGAATACTCATGGCCTAAAACCACCGGTGGAGATACTTCCGCCGAGCCCTTTTCTCCATGATAAATATGGATATCTGTACCACAGATTCCCGCCGCCTGATTCTGTATTTTTACTTCATTCGGCTTCAGAGGTAAAAAACTCATATCGCATATTTGAAATTTACGATTTCCCAAAAAGAAATTTCCTCGCATATTTTCCTCCTTAATGAAATGTTATTCACAGGTGTGTCCAAACAACACATTTCCAGTCACTTCTATATTAAATTTTATCACGCAGCCACACCAGCATTTCTCCTGGCGACCTATTACCCCATGCAAAATAAGGAATAAAACGCAAGAAGCTCTTCTCAGTTTTAGGCGGAGATAAAGAATAACTACCACTCTCCTCTTTCTCTTTTTCTCCCCATGTCTCAATGTATGGCAGCCCATAACTCCAATCTCTGTCTTCTGAATTTAACAATAGAGGCGCTTTTCTGGGCAAAAGAATGTGATACAGATGCGTACCGTTATCCTGTTCCTCCAGACAGTATACAACAGGGCCGTATTGTACACATACCAACCCCGCGTCATCTCTCACCAAGGGATGCGCCCAAATCCGTACAGGCTCCATATGAAAATCACAAGAAATCCGCGTTTCACTAAAGTTCCCTTTTAACCGTGCGTAACCATTGATAACTTCCGGATGGACTAATGCTCCATCTACAGAAACAGTAAAATCTTTGCACCATCCAGGAATTCTAAGAAGCAGTTCACAATATGCTCCCTTGGTGTCAACCAATAAATTAATCTTTCCGCCGTTTGGATACTCCGTTTCCATTGACAGCGAAGCTTCTCCTCCGGAAAAAGCTATCCTCGCAGTATTTCCGCCGTACAAATTAACATAGATTTTATTCTCCTCAACGCCATAAAATAAATGTCCCAACGACAAATAAAACCTGGCTACATTAGGAGGACAGCAGGCACACGCAAACCATTGATGGCGCGAGAGCGCTACATGGGCTAATTCCGGATTGTCCCGGTTTCTCTCTGGAATTATTTCCAGAGGATTAACATAAAAGAAAGCTTTTCCATCCATAGACATTCCGGAAATCGCACCATTATAGATAACTCTTTCCAAAACATCCGCATATTTTCCATCTTTTTCAATCTGCAGCATTCGAGCGGAAAACATCCCCAAAGCGATGGAGGCACAGGTTTCATTGTACGCAGAATCGTTTGGAAGCTGATAGTCGTTTAAAAAGGCTTCTCCAATGTATGTGGATCCTACGCCTCCGGTCACCGACATTTTCCGGTCAGTAACATTTTCCCATAGCCTTTTCATTGTATTCAACAAAGCAAGATCGTCATCGGCCGCCGCCACATCGACCGCTCCGCTATACAAATATAAGGCTCGAACTGCGTGTCCTACCGCTTCCTGCTGCTCAAGCAGCGGCTGATGGCTTTGATTATATTTTGGTCCCCATTTTGTCGTATCAGGGAACAGGTCGGTTCCCCTTTTTTTTAGCTCCTCGTCAAAATAATTTGGACCTTTTCCACGCTCATAAATAAAATAGCTCGCCATTTTTTCATATTTTATATTTTTTGTCAGTTCATAAAGACGCATCAAGGCCATTTCTATTTCCGGATGCCCCGGATATCCGTGCTTCTTATCAGCTTCGGGTCCAATAGCCTTTGCGATACAATCTATGTATCGATCCACTAAATCGATCATCCGATTGCTTCCCGTCGCCCAAAAATAAGCGATAGCAGCCTCGATCAGATGTCCCGCGCAATATAACTCATGACAGTCACGCAGATTAGTCCATCGCCCCATAGGCTCTTTCACGGTAAAGTACGTATTCAGATATCCATCCGGCTGCTGAGCCTTTTCCAAAAGTGAGACACACTCTTCCACTATTTTTTCCAATTCTTCATCCCTTTTCAAAACCAAGCTGTAGCATGCCGCTTCCAGCCATTTGGCTAAGTCACTATCCTGAAAGACCTGGCCATAAAACTCGCCCTTTTCCAATCCAGCCGCAATACGAAAATTTTCTACACAATGGCTCTTTTCCGCACCGGGAATCTCGTCATTTAAAACCTTCCATTGATAGGGAATCACCTGTTCCATCACGGTCTGCTGTGCCGAATACAGCATTCCATTTGTCAATTCTATTTGATTCAATGGGATAAACTTCATTTTATTCATAGCCGTTCTCTTCCCTTTCCAGCAGTTGCTTTCTATATTCATTTGGAGTTTTTCCGGTATACTGTTTAAAAAGCCGATTAAAGTAGCTGCAATCCTGATAGCCCACCATATCCGCAATCTCGTTTACTTTCAATTCGCTGATTTGTAAAAGCTTTCGCGCCTTATCAATTCTCAATTGCTTTAAATATTCCGTAAATGTTTTTCCTGTTTCTTTTCTGAATTGATCCGAAAGATACGCGGGGGTAAGATACACCCTGTCGGCTACTTCCTGCAGAGAAATTGCCGTATTATAATTCTCCTCTACATAACGGACTGCTTTTTTCAAGGTGCTGGGATTGGGCCTTTCCTCTGAAAGCCCCGCACTCACCAACCCCTTTTTCAATTTGCACAATTCTCCCTCCAATCGTTCCTTTCTGGTATCTTCTCTGCGGGTTTTCACTATTTTCCGCCGTGCACGATTTAAAACGGAGAACAACTCTTCATCGTCAATCGGCTTTAAAAGATATCCAAACGCTCCTTCAGTTAAGGCTTTGCGTGCATATTCAAATTCCCCGTAAGCGCTGATTAAGATAACCTCTGTATTGGGAGACAGCGCCCGAATTTCACTCAGGCAATCCAGGCCGGACTTTCCCGGCATACGAATATCTGTCAGGACAATATCCGGTTTGGTATTACGAAAGATTTCCATTCCCGCTTCTCCGTCCTCCGCCTCTCCCACAAATTGGATGTCCAAACCGGAAAAAGCCACTCTGTTTTGAATCAAAAATCTAATAGATTCCTCATCATCAATGACAATAGCTCTCAGCATGAGTTTCCCCCACATTCATTTAATCAAAGGCAACCTTAACGTACAGTTAGTTCCTTTTCCTTCCTCGCTTGTAATAGTAACCCCATAAGCTTTCCCGAATACAAACTGTATCCTGGACTGCACATTCATCAGACCGATTCCGGAATGGTGGCGCGTTTGAAAGTCGCCAGGGATATTTCCAGTTGTCAAAAACAGCTGAATTTGCTTTAGCCGTTCGGGCGGGATGCCAATCCCGTTATCGCGGAACTGGATTAACAGGCAGTCGTTTTCCACCTTGCTTTGAACTGATAATACCAACGATTCTTTTCCTCTCCGATACCCGTGTTCAATAGTATTTTCTGCAATAGGCTGTAAAATGAACTTAATAACCGTACAGTCAAGCGTAGAGGGATGAATGGAATACAGGACATCAATTTTATCGCCAAAGCGCAGCTTTTGAATTTGAATATAATTTTTCAAATTACTCAGTTCGTCGTTAAGCGTAATTCTATTTCTTTTTGTTTCTATGCTGTATTGAAATAAGGACGAAAGAATATGAATCGTCTCCGCAAGATCCTCCTGATCCCGGCGCAGCGCAAGGCCTCGTATATTTTCCAGAGTATTAAATAGAAAATGAGGGTTTGTTTGGGCGATATAAGCCCGGTATTCCGCTTCAGCCTTTTCTTTTGCTTTTAAAAGATTTTGCTGATTGAGATTCTCAATTCTTGTCAGCATCTGATTATAGCTGTTAACCAATATCAGCATATCCCGATTAGAGGTGGTGACCTTTAAAGCGGTCAATTTTTCACCATTTACATGATCCATATGCTGAACCAATTCATTGATCGGCGAGGCAATCCTTTTGGGAAAATAGAAAGCCAATAAAAGCAAAAAGAAAATGGTAATTAGAACAATAGCCGCGGAGGGGAACAGCGTTTTCAGCAAAGATAGAAACACGCTGCCATAGTCCATTATCGCAATTAGATCCCAATCAGCGGAGGGAATCGTATAGTGGATAACCACCAAATTTTTGAGAGGGTAAGCTCCTGTAGGGAGCTTTAAATGAGCAATCGCCTCGTTATCAAACTGTTCGATGGGTTTTCCCGCTTTCTTGGCATCCTGATGATAAATGAGGCGTTCTTGATCATCTAAGATATATAGTTTTTGAGAAGGATCGATCTGAATCCCCTGCAGAGTCTCTTCAATAGATTGGTAATTGATATCTGTTTGCAGATAGGCGTCAATTCTTTGATGATTTTTAATGCCCCAGACTGCTCTGACAAAGCTGACCGCTTTGGTTCCCGATGGCGAGTAACCCAAATACTCCGCATCATGTGTTCCTGTGATGGTATGGTTTTTTTCACTCAGGTCTAATAAATGATAAACATTTTGCAGTTGAAACAGCTCTTGGTCATAGGATCTTAAAGAAGACAGCTGCCTTCCCCAATGAGTGACCACAAAAAAATCGCATATATCAGGATTGCTCCGTCGTACATCCGCTAAGTCCTTTTCCAGCTCCCATGAAGCCAGCTGTACCTCGGCGCTATTGATATTATCTGTATCAAACAGCGCTGAGTTAACAATTTTGTCTACTGCTTGGTTTTCTGATAAACTAACCCGGGCCAGCAGAGCGTCGATAGAATGTCCCGCCTGTTCCACAATATTGTAATTGGAACTTAAATACTGGTCATTGATAAACGAATAGAGATGTCCTAGACAGATACAAATAGAAATCACGACGCAAAATAAAAACGTTAGAAAGGCATATCGAATCCCCGTTTGAAAAGTGTTTTCAAATATTTTTCTTTTTATTTTTTTTAACAGCGTCATGACTTCTCTTCCTTTTATTCAGTTGGCCAAAGATCCTTTCGATACAAAAACGCTACGCCGATTTGTTCCAACACAAAATCGAAATAGTCCGGATTATAGTCAGCTCCATTGTACCATAAAATCCAATGATCCGCGTCCCAAAGTGCAAAAGGTTTATACACAGATTTCGCATCCCAGGAATTTTTGTCAGGGGCAATAATCGGATTCTTAGGATGTCTTTCCCAATTAGTTTTCCCATCCTTTGACCTCGCGATCCCAATGCTTCCTCGTTCTTCATGGTGATACCCTATGTAAAGCATATAGTAGTAATCCTCGGTTTGAATCACCTGACACGCGGCGGCCTTGTGCTGCTCCCAACGATTTGCAGGGTCACAGATAAAAACAGGCTGGTCGCTGAATTTCTCCCAATGGACCCCATCCGGGCTGCTGGCGTAACCGATAGCGTCAGGCTCATGCTGTCCTCCTCCGGAATACCACATTTCATAAATTTTTCTCTTTTCATTATAATTCACATGCGGGCACATTAAAGATTTTTTCTCCCACTTTGCCGAAGGTGACAAAACCGGTTTGGAAAAAGGCCGAATCCAGTGAATACCATCGTCGCTCTCCGCATATCCGATATCAGAAGTCCCTCCTTCTACATAGGGCAGCATCTGTCCGGAATACCACATGCGGTATTTCTCTCCAACTTTTAGAACCGAAGGCCGGTTTAACTCGTCTCCTTCCCAGTCCGAGCCCTCCAGCGGTGCTAAAACAACTTTCGGGGCCGTCCAATGTATCCCGTCCTCGCTCTCACAATAGCCTATACTTTTTTTCGGCCGCCAGGACAGCCACATACGAAACTTTCCGTTTTCTTTCAATACGGAAATATCAAAGCAGGTACCGTATTTCCCGCCGATAATTGGATTTCCCTGGTATTTTTCCCATCCCAGCTGGGTACCCCAGGAGTATTCCGCCATTAATTCCGGGGTTTCATATTCATATCGTTCTTCGTAAGACAGCATATTCATTCTCCTATTCCAACTCTAATTTTAAAATTATCCCTTTACCGCACCGCTGACCATTCCTTTAATAATCTGTTCCTGGAACAGCATATAAATCAGCAGCGCGGGAATTACCATGATAGTAATTCCTGCCGTAATAACACCGTAATCAGACACATACTGTGCTCTCAAATTGTAAACCGCAAGATTCAAAGTACGTAAATCCGCTGTTGTAGTAATCGCCAAGCTGAGCAATAGATCATTCCAGCAATTTACAAACGCAAGAGTGCCTGCCGTCGCTAAAGCCGATTTACTGATCGGTACAATAATCGTAAAAAACATTCTTACTCTTCCGCAGCCATCAATGCGCGCTGCTTCCTCCAATGCTCCCGGAATTCCTTTCATAAACGCGGTCAAAACAAAAATGCTGAAAGAAACGTTAGAAACAATAAAAGCAATGATAATTCCCGCTCTGGTATTTAAAATTCCCATCTGCTTATAGATAATATTTAAGGGAATAATCACCGCATGAAGAGGAATCATAATACCTAGCGAGAAATAAGCGTACATAAGCTTGGACGGCTTAACTCTTGCCAGGACATAGGATACCATAGAGGCAATTAACAAAATTACCGCTATCGCGACAACGCAATAAAAAATGCTATTAAAAAGAGATACCGCTACATTTGCCCCCCTCCAGGCTTCTTGGTAATTTTTAAAATTCAAGACTGTGGGAAGCGCGAATGCGTTGCCGTAAATTTCAGAATTTTCTTTAAAGGAAGAAATAATAACCCAGTAAAACGGGAATATTGTAACAACAGCAATTAGCCCTAAAATAAAAACCTTACTGAAGATTGTCAACCTTTTTTTATAATAGGCCTGGGACATTTTTTTCATGAAATCGCGCCTCCTTTGTCAGGATGCTGCTCTCTGAAAAGCAAGGCGAGGATCTTTGAAAAGAGGAACGCCAGTATCAAGATCACGACAGCTATCGCGGTCCCGCTTCCCAAATCAGATTGCTGATATGCTGTTTTGTACATATATACAGCTAAATAGGATGAACTGACGCCAGGTCCGCCCCAAGTCATTATGTAAGAATGATCAAAAGCCTTTAAGCAACCGGTAATCGCCAGCAAAAAGCTGATTTGAAGTACATTTTTTATCAATGGAAGCACCATTCTAAAAAAAATCTCGAAGCTGGATGCGCCGTCAATCACCGCGCTTTCGATAACATCTTCAGAAATCGACTGCATTCCGCCTAAAATAATCGCCATATGATAACCGACGTACTGCAAAACTAAAGTCAGCGATACAGTGTACAGCACCACATTGGGATCAGACAGCCAATTACGCTTTAAAGCGCCAAGCCCACAAGTATCTAAAAGCTGGTTAACCAGTCCCATATCCGCATTAAACATCAGAGATACCATCAGGGCAATAACGCTCGCTGCGATTACAGTAGGCAAAAAATAGACGGCCCGAAAAAATCGAAATCCTTGCGTCGTTCTGTACAAGGCGTAAGCTAGCAATATTGCCAGCGGAATTTGTATGCAAACATGAAGCGCCACTAAAATCAGGCTGTTTTTCATTACAGTCCAAAAATCAGGGTTGTTGAACAAATTAAGATAGTTTTCAAAGCCCACAAAAAGCTTTTCTCCCGCTCCATCCCATTTTGTCAAAGAATAATAAATCGCGGATATCATCGGAAAAATCATAAAAATCGTGTAAATGCAAATTGCTGGTAAGGAAAACAGTATGGAGAAAATTCGGTCTTTTTTCCGACTCAGGCGGATGCCTGATGAAACCATGTGACTCATAAGAACCTCCTATTACCACGTCTTTTAAGTTTCC
>OHHQ01001263.1_pt1 | contig 10758 bp, 8 predicted proteins | sample 1568051 | NCBI WGS metagenome assembly OHHQ01 (sample SAMEA3879567, study PRJEB24766) | human gut metagenome | biome: human-associated habitat; feature: feces | place: USA | collected 1985/1987
AAATAGGCAATATCGACACTTATTTTACACAACGGTTTTCAGATCTAAGTTTGGGGCTCAAATGTATCCTAAAACACTATGTAGGGTTTCTAATTAATACCGAAGATAAAATTAAGAATTCTGACGAAGAATTCTTCTTTAGCGCATTTAAATCGGATGATAAGAATATAAATAATGAGTTTTTATCCGACTTTATATCAATTGTTCTTAAATTGGCCTCAATTGATCATTTCCTAATTGCCGATAATGATAACCGAGAAATTCTCGTCATACTTCGTGACGAATTAGAAGACCGTAAAAAAGTAGAAAACAAAGACCTAAAAGATATTTATTCAGCACTTTTAGATAAGTGTAATTTTTTACTTGTTAAAATGTTCTATGATCCGATTATCGGAAGAAACTATAGCTTGAATTTTAAAAAGCATTCTGTTGATGAAATTGAGTTTTCCGAAAGTTCCCTCAAAGAAACTTTCAGCAGATATAACTTCATGTTTAATTCAAGTTTCAATAAAGGATTATACAAAGAACAGATTAAGAAATATCAAGAAAATTGTTTAAACAGACACTCCAAAGCATCAGAACTGATATTGCTTATGAAGCACTATCAGAAAGATAACAGTTCTTCTAGACAGGTTAAGAACTTGCTACAATCATTTGATGCCCTTTACAATTCATTATATGCGACTAAGATCAAGAAAGAATTTGATATAGTCGCACTTAATTCAATTAAGAACTATTTATATAATTGTAAGTTATCTATAAATATAGAAAACCCGGAGTATACTATTGAAAACTTAAAAACGGACTTATTAGAAATAAATGATATTCAAAACGAAACGAGAATTTACAACTACTTTCCCTATTATAAAGCATTAACTTTTTTAAGCAAAAAAACGGAGAATACATTTGCGACTAAAGACAATACAGATTCAATCCAAGATCTATTGCTCTTTTTCGATGAGCTACTTGAAAAATTCAAGCACAACCTAAAATGGTGTTACCGAAATAGATACTATCCGTTTCAGTTAATTTCAAATGAATGTGTAGTTCAATATAAAGATACTGATATTTCTTTATTTATTGCGTCATCTTTTTGTAGGCCAATAAATTACGATCGACTCAACTCTAAATTACAAGATTTAGAATTGAAACGAAAATTTTATGATAGCCAAAATGAACTTTCAAAAGAGAGAGAAACCATCATTCAAATCCAAGATGAAATAAGCAAAAAAGAAAACAAGACATTTGAATATATGGGCATCTTTATGGCAATTATTACTTTCTTGTTTGCTAGCATCCCAGTATTCTCATCCAAAACATTATCCACCCAAGAAGCTTTGTGGAATATCGGAATATTAGGGACAATTCTCATTATATTTCTTCTAATTTTAAAGGTATTTCAATTGCTTTCTGACCGTAATATAAAATGGATAGCCATTGTAATGCTCATTCTTATGTTGCTTGGAATAATTGGATATGCCATATCCAAAATTAGTTGATTTGAAATATGCTCGAACTCTAAGTGTCATTTAATCAAATTAAAAAATAATTTGACGGAATTTGAATCCATCTATACCACCCCCTCGTTTTGAAATATCGGATAATTCATTTTCATTAATCGCAAAATCATATTTGACAAAACTATTATATATCAAATCATTAAATTGTATCATCACACGACGATAACGATAAAAAATCTTAATACTTGTTGATTTTTTTAATGATATCGCTTGTATTTTTATATCAAAAAACGTCGTAAGTGTCTGTTCAATGAGCCCACGATATTGATATTTCGTAAGACCATATGGATTATTTGAAGTTTTGTTGCGATAATTAATTATTGTGTCCTCTGTATTAAAAGCAAAGGGCGAAATATCAATTATAAGCAACCCCATCTTATTACAATAATTTAAAAAATCCAATTTATTGTAAACATTTATACCGATTACACGTTCTAAATCTTTCCTCTGAAAAAACTGTGTATTTTTCGTTTCGGGATTGTAGATATAGCTTTTATCCTTACCCCATAAAGGGGCTTCGGCTATCATTAGGTATTTGACCTCTTTTATACACTCCAGATTCCGAAACCACATTTCGTTAATCTCGTGAAAAGCTTTTTCCAAATAAAGGTTGTCCCTTTCGAAATGGTCAATTATTCCATTCTCGGAATAGAAGTCGTGTAGTATCTGCTTGCAGCGGCTGTAATCCATATTGGCTTGGTCTGTCCTTGTAATTAGAGTCGAACCGCACCAATAAAAAAGGCGCAGGTCTAATCCTATCTGCAGAAGGTACGACCAAGCACCCTGAATAGAATAAGAAAAGCCCGCGCCAAGCGAAGGCGTTTCCATCTATTATCGTCTATTCAGTTGCCTTAAAAAATTGGTCGTTTTTCTGCGAGCAACAATAGCGTAACGCTATGTAATTGCAAAGATAGTGAAAATTCCGACAGATAAAAGCCCAGTCCTTCAACTATATTCGCAGGACATCGCGCGGGCGTCAGCGCTGCGCGCGACAATTCCACGTATAGATTATGGTCTTTATACCCCTTTATCGAACCCTATTCCGAAAAGATATCATACCCCATGCGAAATGGCCGTTTTCTTTTATTATAGGACAACTAAACCCTACAACCCAAAGAAATCCATTACCTGACCATTTAAAATGCGCATATATGGTCTATTCAAATGAAAGAATGAAAAATAAATCTATTTTTGATAGGCTCATATTTTTAACCTTTCTCATCACTAACCCCAAAGTCAGCTGCCGCATCCAACCCATGTTGGCGAATAAAATAGAAGAACGTGCGAATGGTTACCTGATTCGCGCAGTTCCCTTTCGAAAGGCCGCTAAATAACCTATCCGTTTCGACATAGCTGTATCGGGAATGGAAACTGCTGACCCGATGAAATAGCTCCCGACCGAAATCCCCGAAGGCGTTATGCAACGCATAGCCTATTCGCAGCCAATTTGCATAACCTGCGGTAATATCTACCTTTTTCTGCTCGATTATCTGGATATACTTGAGCACCTCTTTCAGCGGTTCGTCTTCACTGTCCGTTCCGGATAGAGTTGCGTTCCCGGTAATGTCAGGCACAGCCGCCCCGTCCGCCAATCCCTCGTATATTTCCGCCTCTTGGTTGATATATGGCTCCGGATCGTAAGACACGAACCGTTTTCGGGAAATGTCACAACAGGACGGGTCTATGGTAATCCCTATCGCAGAAAACTGGGTCTGCAAACTCCGGAAATGCAACAGTAGCTTTTTAGGCTGCGCTATGGGGACAATCACATAGTATCCTTCACCGCCGGCAGACCGTCCGCAAAATGCAACATAGGGCAGTCTACCGAGCTGATCTTTCAACCTGTCATACCCCTCGACCTGCAGATTATCTTTCCTGTCGATGTCAATACAAATCAGTCCGGTGGGTTTCAGCAACGTGTTTGCCGCCCCGCCCCGGAACAAACCGGACGGCGTGAATGCAGGCAGTCGAGTTTTCAACTCTTTTTTCTTCCTTGCGTCTGATTCTGTCCGGACAGCCAGAACACGGGATTTGTAGCGATTTGTGGTCAAGAGGTCGATTAGAGTCGCTCTTACTGGGAATTTTGTATAGATGTGCTCGTAGTAGCTGACAGCTACATCCAGTCTGTTTTTCATACCGAAAACTTTTAATACTTCGGCCCAAGGTTGGCCGAATGGTTAAGAAGGTTAATTTTATGAAGATTTAGAATGAAATTTATTCTTCATCGGATTTATGTTTCTTCAAATATGCAACGTTGCCCACGTTTATCGTCGCAACCTGAATGCCGTATGATTTAAGCCGCTTGATGAAATTGGGTTTGGTCAAATGGTAAAACCCGTTTTCCTGACAATAGTATTTATATTCGATATATAAATCGACAATCTTTGTTTTCACATTGACATCCGATTTATACCTTTCGTCGTTGAGGAACTGCCTCAAACTGTCGGACTGCAATCTGTAATCTTCAACGGCTCTACGCGCCGCAATACATTCGGTAAATCCATTCTGTTTCAGAAGTCTTGCAAGTCCGCGAAGCACCCAATTGAATACTCCGGCAAGCTCGTTTTCGATAATCTGGCTATGTAAGTCCTTAATCTGTTCTTCGGGCGGAATCGTTACATCGAACGGGACAATCAGAAACCGACGGAAATAAGCATCCGTAAACTCGTTACCTCTCGGAAGTTCATTACAGTTAAAAATAAGCCGGGCATACTGCGTAAGATGAAACGGCTTGCCATAGGGCAACCGGGCCGACACAGGCTCACCGGAAACAAGTTGCTTAAATATGGACGATTCCAATTTACCATTGATTTCACTCGCATAGTTCACCAGTTTATTCGCTAACTGCGCCCGATAATATCCACTCCCATCGGTCAAATCTTGCAATGAATGACAGATGACATTTTCAGCACCGAGCAGCGCGTTTACAATTTCGAAAAACACCGACTTACCGTTCGCGCCGCCGCCATAGAGCATCAATGCCTTTTCCTCTTTCAGAATCGTATTGCCCGTCTTTATAAAGAGGTAGCCGATGTATTCGGCCAACACCTTTCGGGCGGATTCGTCCGGCTGTACTTTGGATAGGTATATGTCGAATAGAGGAGCCGCCGCATCTGGATTGTATTCGAAAGGGAGCTGATGCGTCAGAAAATCATCCTTGCAGAATTCCCGCAGTTTCCCCTGACCGTTTTTAATCTCATACGTTCCGTTCAGTAGATTTATAAGCACCACATTGGAATTGGCCGCCGGGCTTTGCAAATAGGACTGCATCATAAACTGTTCGAACAGTTTCTTCCCGAATTGGTAGTATTTGGACGATACGATAGGGACGCCCATCCGCTCCGATGCTTTTAGCAGAAATTTCTGGAAGGCATCGACATCGAGCCTCGACCAGAACATTCTGTTATACAGGTATATTTCGTTCTGATTGCGGCACAGCCCCCAATCGTTTTTCTCGGCCAACCTCGCAATTTCCTCAATGGTGAAAATCACGTAGTGTTTCTCATTGACTTTCATTTTCAACAGTTTCTTCTGAATGCTCTGCGCCACATCGCTGTCAGGGGCGCATCCGGCAAGCTGTTTTTGGAGCAGCTTCGCTTCAGGGTAAGCCAAATTCTTGAAATTGACAGGAGTTACCTGTTTCACCAAGGTATTCAGTATATCCTGTTGTAGTTCTGCATAATTAATCGTTCCCATACTTATTCCCTTCCTAACGCTTTAAGTACCTTTTCGGCATCGAATACGATTTTCTTCCCTGCCTGCGAGTAGCATCCCCGCAAACGAGGATCGTGCTTAATTTTATTCGCAGTAGTGCGCGAACAGCCGAGTAGTTCGCACAACCCACGCAGACCATAGACCAATCGAGGCTCCTTCACCTCGGCGAATTCAGCTCTTTGGGGTGCGGCTAAACGTTGGAGTTCCAAAAGTTCCTCCCCGTTCATCTGCCACACCGGTTTCTTTAATAATACGTGTATCATCGTATAATTTTTTTAATTTTTTGCATCGCTGTATCTGGCCAGTATACTGCTCTGCGGAAACAAAACTACACAATGATAAATCTTGAATCAACTGATTCAAAACAAACCACCCACCCATCTTCCAATGGGCGGGTAGTGAGCGGGTATCTGAAAATAAAGCATTTACACCGAGCGAGTATTTATGCTTTTCGCTATCTCTTCCAAGATTCCATAATCTTTTGTCGGTTCTCCTTTCTTTGGATTCGACAATTCACCTATAGTTTTATTGTTTTTTAGAAAAAGATTTCGGGCATTCCGTTTCTTTTCACGAGAAATTGAAGGCTTTCTTGTAAGCAGTAAAATTAATTCACCGATAGCTTGCTTGCTTCTATTCCAGCGTAGCGGCTTGAAATCTTGTGGATACAGACCGCCGCCAAACACATAGTTAAAATGTGTCTGATTCGTTTTCTCCGACAGGAAGTGCCCGTATTTAGTTAGTTTCCCATATAAATATTGACATTGGGCAGGATTTAAGTCTAACAAATGCGGCGGTATTCCTGCATTTTTTGAAATACTTTCATCAGAACGACCATTCACAAACTCCTCAATCCGCTCCATCTCTGTTTTCACATATCGCTCGTATTTAAGTATTTCCATCTGAATAGCTGACGATGTTTTAATTCGCTTCTTCTCTCCGTGCGGATAGGTGTCCGATAACCATTGCCCGATAATTTGAAGTTCATTCTTCAACCACCCATAATAGAATACAGATTTCTCCCAATCGCCAGTTTCCACCCGATTTATAGTTCGTTCTACGATATATTCTTGCTCCGCCTTATCGTACATTTTCAGACGGCATGCTTTCAAAAGCTCAAAATTATGAGTCGGATTTATCGGAGCATCCGGATCCATCGCTTTAATAAAATCATAAACAGGTATTTGCTGTTCGTTATCCCTGATGAAATAAATTTTATCATCCATATCCTAACTATTTTTCATTAAACAATTTCATCGCCTCGGCTTTAGCCGAATCCGCAATGGCTATATAGGGCTTCATCGCTTTATAGTCGCTGTGCCCCGTCCATTTCATCACCACTTGCGGGGGTATGCCCATCATAATTGCATTGCTTATAAATGTCCGCCGCCCCGTATGTGTACCCATCAGTTCGTATTTCGGATAAACCTCATCGACCCGTTCGTTCCCTACATAATAGGTAACCGTTTCGGGTTGATCCAGACCGCACAATTGGCCGAGTTCCTTGATATAATCGTTCATCTTTTGATTCGATATTACGGGCAATGCCTTATTATCCTCAAACGGAACCCCGTCGTATTTATCGAGTATTGCTTGACTGTATTTATTCAGGTCGATTGTAAGGCTGTCCGCTGTTTTTACCGTTGTAATATGAAGTGCCCCATTTTTGATATCAAACCGTTTCAGATTATAGACATCCGAATAACGCAGCGAAGTGAAACAACAAAAGCAGAACACATCCCGAACCCGATCCAAATATTTCTTACTCTCCGGTATCGAAAAGTTGTAAACGGTCATCAGTTCATCCCAAGTGAGGAAAATGATACGTTTCTCGGTCGTTTTCAATTTGGGCTTAAAGGAGAGGTAAGCCATATTCTTGTGGTAACCATTGTTCGCAGACCATTTCAGAAACCATTTTAAGAACCCCAACTGCTTTCCTATCGTGCTGTTGCGAAGCCCTTTTTCGTCCCGAAGATGAGTAATGAAATCCGCAAGCCCCTTTTCCGTCAGATCGTCGAACGACAAGTTTGGCGAGAAGATATACAGATGATTCCGCAGGGCGATGTATTTTTCATACGTGCCGTGCGTCCACCCGTTTATATTTCCTATCTCCTTAATGAACTCGTCGAAGACATCGAACAGCGTTTTTTCACGTATCTCCCCCACCTCATCCAGTTTGTTTTTGTTGGTGCTGATATTTTGCTGAATCAGCTCCTTGGTAACCTTCAGTTTTTCAGTCAGGCATTTATTCTCGAAATCAATACTCTGCTGAACGATATTATTGAGGTGGGAATTGATGACGTTGTACGTTATTCCCTTCGCATTGGACGCCCCCTGCCTGACCTTCTGCTTGGAACTGTCCCATTTCGCAGGGTTGATACTGTACCCCACGGACGTAAGAAGCCTTATTCCGCCGATGGCTATGGAAACACGTATCGGGAAATCCCCGTGTTTATCGCCTCTGCTGTTCAGATAAAAGTTTACCGCCATATTCTACACGAAATAGTTACGCACAAATATAAGCACACTTTCCCGTAAAACACGATAAACTACAAAAAATTATTCTGAACAATGCAAATGCAAATCGTTTTAATACAGTACTATTTATCAATTAATCCAAATCAATGTGAATTATAGGTTATGAAGCCTCTCTCTCCGCCAGCGAAACCCTGCAAAGATTTAATTTGCAGGGTTTCGTGCGTTTAGTCCAGAGGCATTGAAAAGCGATGCAATGCAGGTCAGCCGCGGCCTGCCCGCCGTACCTGATTCGGTAATGCCATGGATTGGGTGATGAAAGCCCAACTGTCTCTCATCCTCTACCCGTCTCTGCTATATTTTTTATCATATTATGATACAAACCGTTGAACCTAAGCGTTAAGAGTTCATCCATTTCTGGCAAATCATTTGCACGCACGAGCCATAGCCGCGCCTTTTGAGTACCATCCTCTTCAAGGCGGACACCGGACGTATCAATTTCATCCGGGCACTTTCGGGACAATAAAAAGATATGGTAATGAATAAAATTTATTTCATGCTGGCAATCCTGCTGGCATCGGTAAATTCATCCCTGGCCCAGAAATGGGCCGTCAAGAGCAACTTGCTCTACGATGCCACCGCTACGATCAACCTGGGTGTCGAAGCGGCGCTCGGCCCCCGCGTAACGCTGGACATATCGGGCAACTACAATCCGTGGGAGTTCGGCGACGCCCGGTGGAAACATTGGCTGATACAACCCGAAGTACGCTACTGGCTTTGCGAGCGCTTCAACGGCCACTTTTTCGGATTGCACGCCCATTACGCCGAATACAATGCGGGAGGGATCAATTTCAACGCCGATTTCCACCGCAACCGCTATCAGGGGCACCTCTACGGTGCGGGTTTATCCTACGGTTATCAGTGGCTGATCGGCAAGCGGTGGAACCTCGAAGCCACAGTCGGCCTGGGGTACGCCCGTTTGTGGGATCGGAAATATCCGATCGCCGAATGCGGCGAAGTGATCCGCACCCGCTCACGCAACTATTTCGGGCCGACCAAAATCGGCCTGGCACTCATCTTTATCATCAAATAATACAGCAGGATATGAAACGCCATACAAAGCAACGCATAACCGGCTTACTGGCCGTATGCCTGACCTTCACCGCGGCAGTCTACGGTCGCGAAGGGAATCCGGCCGCTTACAGGAGCGGCGACCGGCTTTGCGTAAGGCTCCCGATCACCGCCGGCATCGACCTCCCGGCCAACGGACAACTGACCGTCACGCCGGTCGTCAGCGACGGCGAAAACCAAATACAACTGGCTCCCGTCGTTTTCACGGGACGCATCCGGGAGAAAGTCAACGAACGCCGGGAACGGCTTTACGGCATACCGGCTGTTACCGAAGGTGCTTTCAGCAATATGGTCATCCGCCGCAGCCGGAAAAATTCGTCGGCAAATGCGGTTCTTTTCGAAGGTGATATTCCTTACGAGCCGTGGATGGCGGGCGCACGGATCGTCCTTTACCGCGACCTGGAGGGATGTGCCCAACACCGGACGGCCCTTCCGCCGCTGGTCGCCGCCGAGATCGCCCCTGCCGTACAACCGCGGCTGTCGTTCCTCGTTCCCACAGACGAACCCAAACGCCGCAGCGAACAGATCACGGCTGTCATACACTTCCCGCAGGGCCGTTCGGTACTGCTGCGCGGATTCGCCGACAATAGCAGCCAACTGGCGCGCATCGACAGCCTGACTGCACGGTTGCTGGGAAACGACGGCCTTTCGATAGAGAACGTCTACCTGAAAGGATATGCCTCGCCCGAGGACACCTATCCCTATAACACCCGTCTTTCCGCAAACCGCGTACGGTCGATCCGCAACTACCTGCAAGAGAACTTCGGACTGGACAGCGCGGTCTTTGTCCTGTTCGGCCAGAATATCGGCACCTGCATCACGGCAGTCCTGGCCTCTATTGGGGCAAACCGCGACGCGAAACGGACCACCCTGATTCACCTGATATTCAATGTCATTGGCACAACTGTGTTTACCCTGATCTGCCTGGTGTCCCCCTTTACACAGTGGATGGCCTCGTTCACACCGGACAATCCCGCGGCGCAGATTGCCAATGTACATACACTGTTTAACATTGTCACAACCCTGCTTCTGCTGCCTTTCGGCACACAGCTTGCGCGGATATCCGAAAAGCTTCTGCCTGATAAGCCGCAGAAAACAACGGATGAGGAGCGCTGGTTTGAGGATTTGCTGGCCTCCGAACATGTACTTGGCGTATCAGTCATAGCAAGGAAGCAGCTGAATGAGGACATCAGCCGGATGCTTGCTCTGGCGGCCTCCAATGTTGAAACCAGTTTTCTGGCTTTTGAGCACAGGGATGAATACGAATTGGAGCAGATTCAAAAACGTGAGGAAGAGATTGATCTTTACAATGCCCAGTTATCCAGAAGGATTTCCAGGGTCCTTGCAGTGGAAAATTCCCCGTCTGAAGTAAATGCGCTTAACCGCATGTTCTCCATCATCGGAAATGTGGAGCGCATCGGCGACCATGCAACAAATATTGCCGGCTATGCCCGGACCATGATGGAGCGCAGGCTGGAGCTTTCTTCCCAGGCATCGGTTGAACTGGCCGATATGAGGACCTCCTGCATGCGCGCCGTAAACCTGATTTGCAGCGCCTGCTGCGTTGATTTCACTTTTGCTCCAGAGCAGGAATCTCCAGATAAACGCGGCTCTCTGACGGAACATGACGCTCCGGCAGAACATATATCCTTACCGCAGCACGCCTCCCTTCTGGAACAGGCCCTGCTGCTGGAACAAGATATTGACAGCCGGACCGCCCGGTACCGCTCCAACCAGATTGAACGCATGCGAAAGGGGAAATGCCATGTGGAGACTTCCATCCTGTATTCGGAAATCCTGACCGATTATGAGCGCATTGGCGACCATGCGTTCAACATTGCCCAGGCGCTTGACAAGCTGGATGAAAATTAACATGCAGATTCGTTTCCCGCAGCAGTCACTAAGCTTCCGGCGGCAATGC
>OHHQ01001270.1_pt1 | contig 10717 bp, 10 predicted proteins | sample 1568051 | NCBI WGS metagenome assembly OHHQ01 (sample SAMEA3879567, study PRJEB24766) | human gut metagenome | biome: human-associated habitat; feature: feces | place: USA | collected 1985/1987
TCTGTGTTTCCATGGGAAACCGTCACCTGCTTTCAGAATTGTTCTCCCTTCATCTTACCATTATTCCCCAGGAAATTCAATTTGTTTTGCAAAAACCAGGGAAAGCGCCGTTTTTGTGGGACGACAGCCCGGAGAGCCGGTGTGATATCCCGGTTATCTGAACATCAGATACAGGGCCAGAAGGAACAGGAAAAGCCCGCCCCATTGCCTGGTGATAAGAAGCGTCAGGAACACCACGAGCAGCAGAATGATGACCAGAAGAATGATTCCATTCATCGATCCATCGCTCTCCTTCCTTGTCATTTTTCTGATCTTATCTGTCGTCAGCATCCTTCCCCATGGCCTGGGCGATCTGCTTCATAGCCATATCTATATAAAGATACACTCCGTCCCGGTCGCAGTGGTACAGGTTGGAATAGCTCGTACTTTCATTGGGAGAGATCGGATCAGGCTCCACCACCTCCGTGGCTTCCAGCAGTCCGGTCCCCAGCTCCACAGCAGCGGTGAGAGCCTTTTTCAGCACCGCAAGCTGCCCGTCACACCAGAGTCCTTCCAGATCTTCCTGAACCTTTTTGTCCTGCTCCAGATCCTGGAGAAGCTGTGCCGCCTGATCCGGAGACAGGTACACGCCAGAGCAGTAATTTTCAATGATCCGGTTTTCTGCCGGATTGGGAAAGACAGCCGGCACGATCTGCTCCCACGGAGTAAAATACCGGGCATATTCTGGCTTTTGCTCCACCAGAAAAGAAAAGGCGCTCCCTCTGGTGTAAAAGTAATCCCGGAAAAAGCCCTGGATCACTGCAATATAAAAGCCATGGCTCTTATCAAACAGCTCATCTGGTCCTGTCCCAGCTCCGACCCGCAGGGTATCCAGATACTTTTCCGCATAGAAATCCTCCATCCCATACTGTGCCGCAAGGGCCAGCACCTTTTCCTCCCGGCCCTGCTGTACCCATGTAAGAGGCCCAAAATACCATTCCTGCATTTCCTCCGGTGAGATCGGGTGGAAACTCACATCATATCCCATAAAATTCCTCCTTAAATCTAGTAAAACAGGCACCTGCTGTCGGGGGAGCCGCCAGCAGGTGCTTCACCCGCCCGCAGGAGCTATGCGGATCGAACACAGCCTGCGCATCCTCATCCTTCCGCACGCTTTGCACCGCCTCAGCGGGCAGATCCCAGTCTGGAGCAATTTCGGCGGCCAGCTCTGGGAGATCCCGCTCCTAAAAAGCTGCCAGCCGTTCAGATGCCGGTTCTCCCTCCAGAAGAGCGCAGTCCAGGGTATCCTCCGTCTGAGAAGCAGGAAAGCGGCGCTTTCCCAACCTGCGGTCCAGAAGGGCAAAGATGCGGACAAGAGGATTCTCGCTGACAAGGCTTTTCTCGATGATCTGGTTGTCAAAGATACCAAACGCCTCATAGAACACCTTTTGGTCAAAGGTGCCCTGCTCCAGCGCAAAGGCATGAGCCTGGTTAATGGCCTCTTTTGCAGAGTCGCAATCTTTTAGCGTTGTGGACCGCAAGTGATGAAATTTCGTCCACACATTCTCAAAATAGGTGTAGTAGTTGCTCCGCAGCACCTCCACGCCGTCCATGCGAATGGCCGCCCGGCCCTCATGGTCAGCACTTTTGCTGTAACTGGTGGCAAAATACTGGATGTGGCCCCGGAGTGCCGGACACAGGTAGTCATTCTCTAATTTGTTCCGGATTCCGCTCCAGGTTGACATAGTGGCCGCCTCCTTTCTGATGCCATTGTGGGCAAGGGTAGATTCCTCACAAATTAAAATTTGAAGATCACATATAACCCTCAATATAGGATCGTTCTATAAATTCTTTTACTGCAAATAGATCTGCAAACTCCTCATACTGGGGAAATCCGTCCGCATTATGTGCTGAGTAAGTCAAATGGACCAGATAGTAAATGTCCCGTCCCATTCCGTTTCTGAGAACATATAACACATCATCATTGGATTCACACTTCGCAGCCGCCCAGATTTTTTTGCCGTATAAGAAGTGGTCTTGTCCCATTTCTTTGTTTAGTTCAGCAACAAATGCCCCGTCTGCCTGTGCGAAGGGGATCATATACCAGTTAAAATCGTTACCATATTTATCATAGAGATCACAGAACATTTCTTCTAATGTCATTTTCATTCTTCCTTATGCCATAAATCCTTTTCGCATGGCAGACACTTTTGCCTTTCCATCAGGGATTGTTGAATCTGTCCTATTTGAATGGCTATTTCTTTCCACCGGTCATCCTCTGTGTCGCAGCCACGAAGAAGCAAGCTGTCGCTGTCCCAGCGGACAAACTCAATATCGTCAAACCGGGTATCATCCGGGTCAACGATGTGCCGCAGATCCAGCCAACGCTCCGGGAGCTGTGGCTGGAGTGGGCAGGAAAAGTCCAGCACGATAGTGGAGTAGGGACAGGCCCAGATGCAGCCGGTGACAGCCAGCAGATCCGTGCCAGGGTCATAGTCCGCGCCGGTCCAGATGAACACTTCCTCGGTCTTCTGACCCTCCTCTGGGTGGACACAGGCAGGGACATAGTGCATCTCCTGTCCGCTCTCCACCTCCAGGACGCTGTATCCATACAGTTCTGTACGGAAAATCAGATAGTGCTTTCCGTTGCGGTGACGAAACAGGGAGCAGAATTCACCATCCGTGTCCAGATTACGCCAAGCATACCGCACCTTGCCCTCATTGTCCAGCAGTTCGCTCTCGCTGCCGCAGAGATGCAGATCGCCGTCATAGATGTAGGCTTTGGAGCGGATGGAGTATCCATCCGTCAGCGGAAACTGCTCGTCTTGCTGAGGAGATCGGTTCTCCGGTGCAAACATAGCATCATACTGCGCCAGCCAGTCTCGATAGCGCTTTTCATGGGCGATGTTTTCAGTGCTCATTGAGATACCTCGCCAATTTCTTCTCCAGCAGTTCTGTCATATCATTGCAGAGGCGCTTTACCTTGTCCTGCTCATGGGCGTAGTACCAGATGGTTTCCTCTCCGGGGCGGAGCAGGAGCTGGTCGCCGTCCGCTTCTTTCCAGAACTCGCCCAGCACGCAATACCGCTCTCCGTGGATGGTCAAATTAAATGTTCCAGAGAGTTCAACGATTACGCCTGTGAATACATTGATGCCTGCGGTCAGCAGGAAAAACTCCCGCACCTGGGCCGGGAGCGTGAAGTCCATCACGCTTTCTTGATTCCCGATTTGATCCTCCGTGGTGGCGGGCTTGATCTCATCAGAGGGGTCCAGCACCTTTGCCAACGCCTTGGAGAACTTGGGGTATCGGCCAAATAGTTCTGGGTGGCTGGCCTTGAATTCCTTTTGCTTTTCCCGCTGCACTCGCTTCTGCTCCTTGCAGAACGCATCCAGCTCCGCCAGATACCGCTCCTGGTAGAGATTGCTGGCCTCAAATGCTGTGCCGCTCTTTTCCAGAATGGCGATGGCTCCCTTTTGGCTGCCAAACACCGGGACCCACTGGAAACCATGCCGGCAGGGCTTTAGCTTCAGAAATTCGCCCCGACTCAGCAGGGTTTCCAGTTCCGGCTCATGCTCGTCCCACCAGTTCCGCCAACTTTCTGGTGTTTCCCGGCCTTCGACCAGGTCCAGGAGCTTTGCTGTCAATGATTCTGTGTTCATAGGTGTCCACGCTCTTTCTCCGCCATCACTTCCACATTACTCGGTAGCACAAAGCTCATTCATTTTTGGAATCAGTATTTTATCCATCCATTGACAAACAACCTCAAAGGCAATGTCAATTTTTTCTTCATTTCCTATATCAAGATATATTTCATTGTCTCTCAAACTGTAAAACAGCGGTTGTGTGTTGATGTCTGGTTTGGCATAACCATAAGGGTCGTATGGACGGGTGTTGATTATATAGCAAACCTCTATGCTTATGCTATCCTTTGTGTTCCCGCCGAATGAGGAAAACGCAATCATATAGGTGAAATTTTTACTGTGCCTCGTAAGTGTTTTGTCGGATTTTTTATACTTGAATCCTAAATGCCCGTACTTTCCTTGCAACTTGGTTCCAAGCATTTGCATTGCTTCGCTAAAGTTCATTGTGCCCCCTCCATTTTCTCATCGTAAAAATAAATATAGTTCATTTCTCCGTTTCAGAGGGCGCAGGAATAGATGCTCATGGCCCCGTAATCGGTGTGCAGGACAAGTCCGCTCTTGGTAAAGGCAAAATTCACCTGCCGCACCACAAAGGGGTCGTCAATGGTGGCCAGCAGCTGGCCGCTTCCGGTATCCCACAGCTCTATGGGGGAGCTGCCACGATCCTGCTGAACGGCCATCAGGCTGCCCCTTGTCCTCACCGTACAGGTATCCGAAAAACTCAGCCCCTGCCGGACAGAAAATGGGAAAGGATTGGCTATCTCCTCTCCGGTCTGGGTCAGATAGAACTTGCCGCCCACTGAGAAACACTGGTCATCTGGAGAGAAGAAGGGATGCCAGCCCTCATTGGGAATCACCACTTTTTGGGCGGACTTCAGATCGACCAGCACATACTCACCCTCGGTGACGCGGTAGGCCGCTTTGCTCTGCCGGGGAGAGAGCATCCCGAAGCAGTAATAGGCAAAATTCGGGTCTTTTGACTTCTTGCATTTTACCGTTTCCCGCCACACCTCTGTGTTGCTGCCAAAGTCAAAGACAACAATCTCCTCGCCCGTGTACCACAGGGCCAGGTCGCCGCTGACATCCAGCATGGTCTTCATGCTGTTTTTCTTGTTGGCAAAGGGCGTGATTTCATGGGTGCGGAGTGAGAACTGCTGGAGAAGATAGCTATTATTCAGAAGAAGGGTGTCATTGGGGCAGAGGACCTGCTCATAGGTCATTCTCTTTGCACCCAGGGAAACTGTTTCGAAGATCTCCCCGCTGCCATCGAAGTGATAGAGGGTTTCGTCCTCAAAATCTCCGACCACCCTCGTCAGGAAGAAGTCGTCCCGTGTGAGGGCGGCAGCCAGGGGCATAAAGCCGTTGCTGTCCTTTCCGACAAATCGGTGGCACCGCGCCTGCCCAACAGCGGCATCCGGATTCTGATAGACAAATCCTTTCCGCATCTGGCTCATCATGGCGCTGGCAGTCTTGCTCTTGACCTGGAAGGCGGAGTCGCACAGGATCTCCTTGACCTTCCCGCCATTCAAGCAGGTTCGGATGGTATGTCCGTCAATTTCAATCCGCCACTGCTTATTTGTGGCGGGGTTGAGGAAGGTTTTTTCAATCATGGTTTTGACCGTTCCTCCTTTCGGATCAGGATGCTTTTTCCCTCGGAGTTGATGCTATACAGGTCATCCAGATGGATGTGGAATCCATCCCCGCGAAGAGTTTCTGCCATACCCAAAGCGGCTTTCGCCAATAGAAGCAGCCCCGCCCGGTTTCCCGTTAGCTCCAATTCATTTCCATCAGCATGAGTGGTAAAGGAGAGGTGGGCTTCCGGTTCCACTGGAAGGATGGGCAGTTGTTCATCATTCAGTTGAATGGTCAGTGTTTTGGGTTTCATCGCTTGTATCCCACCTTTTGAAAACTCCTCAATCAAAATCCATCCAGACCAGGTGTTTTCCGCAGTGGAGGCACTGGAACAGATAGCATTGCAGATGCCCGCCATTGACGGATTCCTGAATCATTTCCCTCTGCTCATCGTCCCACATGGGATCGTCCAGCACATCCTCCAGCACACCCAGCGCCCGCAGTTCTCTGGCACCCACATGGCCCAGATAGGCGCAGTAGTCGCCGCAGTGGGCGCGCCAGTATTCCTGCTGCCAACCGGAGTAGCCGGGAGTTCGGTGGATGAGCTCGTCCAACTGGGCCGGATTCTCCACGCCATCGTCCACGGAGCAATCGTCCTGGAAGCTGCCGTCATATTTCCGGGCTGCCTCGCCGCTGGAGATACACTCCGGGCACAGACACTCAATATCCTCCACAGCGTAAAAGGGGCCTGTATAGAAAATATGGGTCGTCTTGCCGCAGCAGTCGCAGGCAACGCCATCCGCGGACTCCTCAAAAGCGCCGGTTTCCAGCGGATTGGGGTGATACCGGAAGGTGGGCAGGCCCAGCTGAGCCTGCCGCTCCTTCTCTTTCTGCTTTTCCTGCGGCGTTTTGGGCTTGGGGAGAGCATAATGATTGCCCCAGTTTTCCGCATATTCCTTCAGCGTGCCCAGCCGCTTGAGTGTCTTTTTATCGGAACGATTTCCGATTTGGCAGAGCAGTTCGTAGGCATCCTTCTTGAAGTCCAGCAGATCATACACATCCACCAGCACCTCCTTGGCCTGTTTGTCTTCCGATAGCTCCAGTTTCTCCTTGAAGGTATAGAGCGCGCGGACACTGTCTGGATTTCCTTTTGTCTCTCGAAACTGTTTTTGGAGTTCAATATATTCCTTCAGATATTCGTTCATGGTCACAATCTCCCATCAATCCCACCAGAAGTACCAGACGGTGGACTGCCACAGGGCATCTGCCAAGGAGCCAATGCTTCCATCCTCATTCTGATCCAGATCCGGGCAGAAGCCATACAGTTCTACCGCCACATCCACGGCCTTCTCCTTGGGGACGGGGGCCGGAAGCAGGAACTCCAGCTCATCGTGGCTCATGGCGGCAGGAACTGCGCCGTACTGCTCGAACCAGTATTTGGCCGCAGCCATCAGGTCCGGTGTGTCGGGGCACTCGTTCCAGTTTCCGAAGGGCAGGTACGCGAAGATCTCCCAGGGATTCTTGACCGGAATCTTGGCCAGGATGAGCGGATAGGTCATCTCCGTATCATCATCCCAGTAGCTGGAGAAGCGGTCGTTTGGTTCTCCGCCCTCCATCTCGCCCAGGACTTCCTCCTCCCAGTCCATATCGTCATCCTCGGCTTCTTCCTTGCGCTGGCCGGTCAATTCCTGCAAAACCGCCTTTCCGTCTTTGACGGAGGTGGAGAGCATCTTCTTCCGGTACTCCGTTACAGTTTTGAGGTCAAATTCGTAAATGTCTGCATCATTCTTCGGGTCGGCGTTCATCACCAGACACTCAAGCAGCGTTTCGTCATCCGCCTTGATGAGTACCGGCACAAAGCCTTCTTTGACACTTTCCCGTTTGGCATAGCTGTATGCCGACATGATGGGATCATCGTCCTTCATGGAGGGGAAATAGGTGCATTCACAGTCCAGATACTCCATCAACGCCTCAGCCAGTTCAGAGGGCTCCAGTGTGTCCTCGTCGAAGTCCTGTCCCTGCCAGTTGGTGAAGCGTTCCTCGATCACCTTTGCCATGGCCTGGTAGTAGTCCTCGTCAAAGGGGATGAACAGGTAGGCTTCATCTTGGAACTCATTGGAGTGATACCGCTCCGGGCCGAAGAAGCGGAGGGCGTTGTCATCAACATCGGCAGGATAGTAGGGGCTGTCGCCCTCTCCATAGTAATAGCCTGCAAAAGCACGGCCTTTCTGATCGAATAACACAGAGAACAAGCAGCCGTCCAACTCATTCTGGATGAATGCCCGCAGGTCCACACTGGCAGGGTCGGCTTTGACCTGTTTGGCCACTTCGCCGTATTCTTTCAGGAATTCCTCGCCCATCAAATCATGCTCCATGCACCAACGCAAGTAGATGGCCATATGGTTGTAGGCATTGATGGGGTCAATGGGCAGACCCTTCTCCTCAATGCTCTCGATATGATAGGAGGCATCGTCCATCTCACCGTCAAAATCATCATTGGAAAGGGTGCCACGAGTGATAGCATCCTGACGGTCAGGCTCCACCACAAAGCTGATGCCGTTCATTTTGTCCAGCAGGGCATCCGCGTCATGGGCCAGCTTATATTCCAATTCATCCCGGTAGAGAGGGATCACCTGATAGAAGTTGACCTCCTCGCCGCTCGGCAGGATGCAGACCTCGCTGCCATCTTCGGTGTCCTGGGGACCGGTCAGAATGGCGGCGCACAGCTTTGTATCCTTTGCAAAGTCCTCTTCATTGTCCATGGTATGGCCGAAGCCCAGCCAGGTATCGCTGGCAATGGGAAGGCGGGCCAGGGCTTTCAGCAGGCGAATGGGCCAGTACCATCGCTCATTCTTCAGGTCCTCACGCTTCAGTTTCCAGTTCCCCGGCAGCGCGATAGCAAGCTCCGCCCGCTCCAGCTTGTATTCGGCCAGTTCCTCCGGCACATTCATCCGGTGGGCACCCATGCCCATGGTTACCAGGGTGTAGTAGTCCCGATCCCCAGAGGGCGGCACCACGTAGATGTCCACATGGATGTCCGGGGAAGACAGCTCGTGGAACACATTCTCAAACTTGCCGAAATACTGCTGAATATGAGCCTCGACGGCCTCCATCTCCTCCTCGGTGTAGACCTCGGGATTACTGAATTCTTCCTCATCCTGCGTGTCATCATTGTCTGAGTGGTCGCAGCTGTCATCCTCCGGATCTCCCTTTATAGGCTCGTAACCGATCTTCAGGGTCATCTGTTCCTCCGGCAGGGAGACGCCGGGGCTGCGGGTGATGGTGTGCTTATCGTCCGCAGAAAAACCGATGGTCTCGCCGTCTTGCAGTGTCACATCACACGCCAGCACATAGGAGGCAAGGCTGGCCAAAAAGTCCCGCAGTTCCTCCGGCTCAGCGTCGGTGTTCAACACCTCCATTTCCTCCTTGCCAAACACATCCATGCCGTAGGTGTAGCCGTTTAGGCCCCCCTCGCTCCGGTACAGGCCGAACCAAACCCAGTTGAAGATGGGCAGTTCGTCCTCTTTGAGCATATCGGCAAGGCCCTCATAGAAACGAGGCTCAAATACCACACCGCTGGTGTAGACGCCGGTGGCGTATTTCTGCTTGCAGCACACTGCCATCGCCTTGGTGAACAGCTTACCTCGTTCCAGCAGTTTTTCCTCCTCGCCCAACACAGCCACCATGATATGGGCCTTGTGCGCTTTGGCCACTTCTACGGCCTCTGGCCACATATAGTTGTTTTCGGCGTTGATCTCTGCTTCATTGTCCGGGATGTGACCGTGGAATAGTGTCACAATCAGCATCATATTGCCGACCCGCATTACCACAGCGTCATCGCTGTTCTCATCATCTTCGTCGCCCTCATCCGGCTCCTCATCTACGATGCCCCATTCTTCCCGTAGATTCCGGATCAACTGCTCCTTGTCGCATTCCGCTTTGGAGAGGAGCACAGACCCGGCAAAGGAGCCCTTACGGTCAGTTTTCTCCTCGTCGGCGTCATCCTCAAGATCCTCTACATCTTCATCCGGATCATAGAGGGATTCATGCTCCAGTCCGCGGACAAATTCCTCAAAGCTGTCTGCCAGATGGGTAATCTTGTAGTCGTTTTCCTGATCCACATGGACTACCGCAGGCTCTCCCTGGGGGCCGCAAGCTCGGTAGTCCAGGAAAATCATATCGTGTCCGGCGCTTGGACAGTCACAGATGGCCACACCGATGGCAGGATACTCCCACTCATCGATCATAAACTGGCTGCCCAGCTCTCCGCAGAGGGAGCAGCTCTTTTCTCGTCCGATGCCGAAAATGCCGGTGATGGCCACATGGTCATCTGCCCAGCAGGTAGGTTCATCGCAGGGATAGCAGGTGTTCACCGGAATGCCGCCGTTGTGCTGCTTCATCAGCCAGATGTAGGCGGCGGGCAGCTTGTAGCCCAGTTCCTCCTCCACGCTGGCGATCAGCTCATCGGAAGGCGGATCACTGACATATTCTTTCAGTGCATACCAATTATCATCCCAGAAGTTGGTGAGGTCGAAGCCCTCAAATGGGGTATCACCGGGCACGAATTTGGCCTTCTTCTTCCGGCTGCGCTGGCGTTTCCGGATCTCCGCCTTACACTCCCGAATTACTGCCGGGGCATTTTCGTCCTCGGGGTCCAGCTCCGCCCACCGCTCGGCGTAGGGGATGGCCTTTTCCTCCTGACCATAGAGATACTGATAGCCATAGGCCATCCGCATATTCCACTCCGCCTTGTCCTGGCCTTCCTCCCGGACGGACTCCAGCACCTCAATGGCCCTCAGAAGGGCTTTGTCTCCCTTGGATTTCAAAGTACCTTCGTCATGGTCCCCGATGATGGCGTAGTTCTCCAGTGCACGGGCCAGGGCGTAGGCGGTGCGGTAGTTCCTCCAGTTCTCCGGGATGGCATTCAGTGCCTGGATACAGCGGGTGTACTCGTCTTCGTCGTTCCACTGCTCCAGCTGAGCGAAGAATGCTTCGGCGTTCTGTTGGGTGTAAGGAATATAGTCCATGCCCGTCAGCGTTTCGTCCAACTCGTCATCCTGATTCTCAGTTTCTGTCCCATCATCTTGTTGCTTTAGGGATACAGAACCGGCTTCACGGCGGAAGGTGTGGAAGATGGCCCATGGGATGTCCGTGCCTTCAAAGAACTCTTTCGCCATGTTCAGCGCCTCTTGGATGTCCCAGGCGACGAAGTCCACATAGCCACAGTAGAGGCCGGTAGCCCCGCCGGTGAGAGTGAGCACTTCCGAACCATCCCCGCCGGTGAGCACTTCCTCCAGTTTGTCCCGGAAGTCGAAAATTTTCTGACTGCCTTCCTCCTCCCGCAGGGTATCCAGGGGATAGCAGAAGAAGCCCGCCACCGCGCCGTCGGCATGGAGATCGTCCATAAAATCATTGTCGGCATTCAGATAGCCGTTGATGAGCGGCACACAGCAGGTGGAACCGGCCATTACATCCAGCCGCCAATCGGCGTCGGGGTCTTCATTGGGTTTCATTTCGTAGCCAA
>OHHQ01001277.1_pt1 | contig 10680 bp, 8 predicted proteins | sample 1568051 | NCBI WGS metagenome assembly OHHQ01 (sample SAMEA3879567, study PRJEB24766) | human gut metagenome | biome: human-associated habitat; feature: feces | place: USA | collected 1985/1987
CTGATATGGCGGCTCTGCCTTAGTAAACTGACTGTTTAATTACTTTGTAATGGAGTCAATTCCATCAATAATAAATGTGAATGCCGGTGCAGAAGTCATTCCACCTGCCACGTCGGATTCATGGAAATATCCATCTTTGATATAACTCTGAAGCTTTGTAGCATCCTCATCACCGGACTCTACAAGTTCTTCAAGGGTCTTACCACCAACGGTAAACTTAGAAGTATCAAATACATGAATTGTTCCGTCTTCAATTCCCTTCTGTGCTTCTTCTACTTTTTCTTTTGTTCCTTTAGCAACGGTCTTATCATTCAGTTCTGTAATTGCATCTGCTCCATCTTTTACACCTTTTGACCAATCTGTATCAATGGCTGTTCCCTCAATTACAGACTGTACAGCATATGTGTAATACGGACCCCAGTTGATTGTTGCAGAAGTAAGAGCTGCATCCGGAGCTGTTGGAATCATATCGATATTATAACCTATACAAGGAACCTTCTTTGCTTCACATGCTGTAGGAGCTCCTGTTGTATCGGCATGCTGGCTGATCAATACACAACCGTCTGCGATCAACTGCTCCGCACATTCTTTTTCAAGATCAAAGGATGCCCAGCTGTTTGTATATTTTACTTCCATCGTAGCAGAATCGCAAACAGACTTCACACCAAGATAGAAAGAGGTAAATCCACTGATAACTTCGGCATATGGGAAAGCCCCTACATAACCGATCTTACATTTATCTTTTGTAACTTCACCTTTTTGAATCATCTCATTTAACTTCATACCCGCAACAACACCGGATAAATAACGAGATTCATATACGTTCGTGAAGAAGTTGTGCATATTAGCAAGCCCACTGCTCTTTGCCTGATATCCTGTTGCATGACAGAACTGTACATCCGGATAATCTGCAGCCGCCTGAAGAATATAACTTTCATGACCAAAACTGTTTGCAATAATAATGTTGCATCCCTGTTCTGCCAAGTCTACCGCAGCATCATAACAACCTTCATCTTCTTTGATATTGGTCTTGATCACTACCTGATCATCTGTAAGACCAAGATTCTTCTTCATCTCTTCTACTGCTTTTAAATGTGCTTCGGTGTATCCTTCATTCTCATCACCGATCATAATACATCCCACTTTCACATCGGATGCTGCTACAGGTTTTCCTGCTGCTGAACTTCCCTTTGCGGATGTAGAACCTTCTGATCCACTGTTTGAAGAACCGCAAGCACAGAGTGATGCTGTCATAACAGCGGCAAGAATAAATGCCAATAATTTTTTCATTGTCTTTCCTCCTCTATATTTGCTTCTGAAAAAATACACTTCTATATTAGACTACATCTTTTCATAAGTAAAGTCGAAATAGAGAGAAAATAAGATTTTTTCTTATTAATCCTTCAATTTTTTAATTTTGTAATATAATCTCTCAATTTTTCATGATTTCTAAGATGACTCTCCTAAAATTCTATCTGTAGCATTTCATAAATCACTTTCCATAACTTCCGGAATTCCCAAGTTCTTCTTCAATCCGCATAAGCTGATTATATTTTGCAGTTCGTTCTGCCCTGCATGGAGCGCCTGTTTTGATCTGCCCTGCATTTACCGCCACTGCCAGATCCGCAATCGTTGTATCTTCTGTATCCCCGCTCCGATGAGATATAATCGTGCGATAACCAGCTTTTTGTGCCAGTAAGATCGCATCAAGCGTTTCAGATAAGGTACCGATCTGGTTCGGTTTTATTAAAATCGCATTTGCGATTCCCTTCTCAATTCCTTCTGACAACCGTTTTACATTTGTTACAAAAAGATCATCTCCAACAAGCTGTACCTTTTCTCCAAGGCGATAGGTAAGGACTTTCCACCCTGCATAATCTTCCTCGCTCAATCCATCCTCAATAGAAATCAAAGGGAATTTTTCTACAAGTTCTTCATAATATTGCACCATTTCTTCTGCATTTCTGTAAATTTCCTTTTCTTTCATCTGACTTTCCCCTGGAAAATAATACCGTCTGGTATTTTCATCATACAATTCAGAGGCTGCCGCATCCATTGCAAAAAAGATATCCACTCCAGGCTCATACCCGGCAAGCTGCGTTGCTTCCTGCAATAATGCCAGCGCTTCTTCCGCAGAATTTAAATTCGGAGCAAAACCACCTTCATCTCCTACAGCCGTACTTAATCCACGGTCGTGCAACACCTTCTTCAAGGCATGGAAAACTTCCGCTCCCATACGCAGACCTTCACGGAAAGAAGGTGCACCTACCGGACGAATCATGAATTCCTGAAAAGCAATAGGTGCATCACTATGTGAACCTCCATTGATAATATTCATCATCGGTACCGGCATCACAAAAGTATTTACTCCTCCAATGTAACGATATAAAGGAATGTTCAAGTAAGCAGCTGCCGCTTTTGCCACTGCCAAAGAAACTCCCAAAATGGCATTGGCTCCGAGATTGGATTTAGTAGACGTGCCATCGAGTTCACACATTTTCTTGTCAATTCCACGCTGATTCAGCACAGACCATCCTTCCAGGGCCGGAGCAATTACATTATTTACATTATATACAGCTTTCAACACACCTTTACCTCCGTAACGCTTGGCATCTTTATCACGAAGCTCGAGTGCTTCATGTTCACCAGTAGAAGCTCCTGAGGGTACAGACGCACGCCCCATGATTCCAGACTCCAGTCTCACTTCTACTTCTACAGTAGGATTGCCTCTTGAATCGAGTATTTCACGACCTGTAATTGATTTAATTTTCATATTCCTATCATTTTAAAATTCTGATATACAAAAATGAGAAGTTCCTGCAAGGCATACAATACCTTGAAATAGGTATTTTGTAAACCTGACTCTCTGAAACAAAAAAGGACTGTAACTGAAAAACAGCCCTCTTCTGTCATTTATGCAATCAAAATGGATTAGTAATTATTTTTCTTTACTTCGAAATAAGCTTGTGGATGCAAGCAAGCCGGACATGTTTCAGGTGCTTCTGTACCTACATAAATGTATCCACAGTTACGGCACTGCCATACCACTTCTACATCTTTCTTGAATACTTTATCATCTTCTATATTCTTCACGAAAGCCAGGTATCTTTCTTCATGTCCTTTTTCAGCAACGGCAATTTCACGATACATCTTAGCGATAGCCGGGAAACCTTCTTCATCTGCAATGTCAGCAAATTTCGGATAATCCAAGCTCCATTCTTCATTTTCACCTGCTGCAGCTGCTTTCAGGTTTTCCAATGTAGTACCGATTACGCCGGCAGGATAGCTGGCAGTAATTTCTACCATTCCGCCTTCCAACCACTTGAACATTCTCTTGGCATGTTCCTTTTCCTGATCAGCAGTTTCCATAAAAATAGCAGAAATCTGCTCGAAGCCTTCTTTCTTTGCTACACTGGCAAAATAAGTGTAACGCATTCTTGCCTGTGATTCACCAGCAAAAGAGATTGCCAAATTTTTCTCAGTTCTTGTTCCTTTAATGCTTTTTCCCATATCTATTAGTTATTAAGTTGATGAATGAATTACGTTTTTAAGTTCACATTGCAAAGATAGTAATTTTATTCAAATTTGAAATGATTACAATTTTATTTTCTATTTTATTAACGCTTTAATAAAACCTGAATTCACTAATAAAACAAATTTGAAGGAGAAAAAGTTCTTGAAAACAAGTCCTAAAATATCCCTCATCCAATCTCATATACACTGAATAAGAAACAAATAATAATTCAAATTTCTATTTCAGAAAATATTTTAAAATATAATCAATAGAAAAATCGTCTGAATTCGAGAAAATATATACTTTTGTGCTTCTTTTTAAATTAGTAACATTTTTAAGATAGATGAAAGGATTAGAATTTAGACCAAAACTTTTCACAATGATGAAAACTTACACCAAGGCCGACTTTATGACCGACCTGATGGCAGGTATCATTGTGGGAATTGTAGCTTTGCCTCTGGCCATTGCCTTTGGTATAGCCTCTGGAGTAAGTCCGGAAAAAGGTATCATTACCGCTATTGTAGCCGGCTTTATTATTTCTTTTTTAGGTGGAAGTAAGGTACAGATAGGTGGGCCGACCGGAGCGTTTATCGTAATTATCTACGGTATCATTCAGGAATACGGTATCGACGGACTGATGGTTGCTACCATGATGGCCGGTGTGCTCCTTATATTATTAGGTATATTCAAACTGGGAACCGTTATCAAATTTATTCCTTATCCTATTATCATTGGTTTTACTAGTGGTATTGCCGTCACCATTTTCACCACTCAGATTGCCGATATTTTCGGACTTGATTTTAAAGGTGAAAAAGTACCGGGCGATTTTATCGGAAAATGGATTCTTTATTTCCATCACTTCGATACGGTAAACTGGTGGAATGTCATTGTCAGTGTAGTCAGTGTATTCATCATTGCCATTACTCCCAAGTTCTCTAAAAAAGTTCCAGGCTCTCTGGTAGCCATCATTCTGGTAACTGTAGGAGTTTACTGCCTGAAATTGTATGGAGGAATTACTTGTATCGATACCATAGGCGACCGTTTCAGCATCAAAGCACAGCTTCCAGAAGCAGCTGTTCCGGCACTTGACTGGGAAGCCATCAAAAATCTGTTTCCTGTAGCCATTACTATTGCCGTATTGGGAGCCATTGAATCTTTGCTCTCTGCTGCAGTAGCCGACGGTGTTATCGGTGATCGCCATGACTCAAATACAGAACTTATCGCACAAGGTATTGCTAACTTCGTATCACCTATATTCGGAGGTATTCCTGCTACCGGAGCTATCGCCCGTACCATGACAAATATTAACAACGGTGGAAAATCGCCTGTGGCCGGTATTGTACATGCAGTGGTGTTATTACTTATCTTACTTTTCCTGATGCCGCTGGCACAATATATTCCGATGGCTTGTCTGGCTGGTGTACTGGTTATCGTTTCTTATAACATGAGTGGATGGAGAGTGTTCAAAGGATTGTTGAAAAATCCCAAATCGGATGTGGCTGTCCTGCTTATCACTTTCTTCCTGACCGTTATCTTCGACTTGACCGTAGCCATTGAAGTAGGATTGGTAATTGCCTGCGTATTGTTCATGAAACGTGTAATGGAAACCACCAAAATTTCTGTAATTACCGACGAAATCGATCCGAACAACGAATCCGATTTGGAAGTACACGAAGAACACCTAATGATTCCACAAGGTGTAGAAGTGTATGAAATCAACGGTCCGTATTTCTTCGGTATTGCCACCAAATTTGAAGAAATCATGTCTCGTTTGGGCGATCGTCCGAAAATCCGTATCATCCGTATGCGAAAAGTTCCTTTTATTGACTCTACAGGTATACACAACCTTACCACCCTGTGTGAGATGTCACAAAAGGAAAACATCCACATCATTTTGTCGGGAGTTAATGAAAAAGTACATAAGGTACTGGAAAAATCAGGATTCTACGAATTGCTGGGAGAAGAAAATATCTGTAGTAATATCAACGAAGCCCTGGAAGTAGCCACTCGAGAAGTCGCAGAAATAAACGCGAAATAAAAGGTTAAAAGAGAGACTCCTGTTCTGTTAAAATCCAAATAGAGTTTAACAAAACAGGAGTTTTCTTTAAATCATGTTATAAAACAGTATATTTTAGGTTAGTTACTTGGATTATTCCCAGAATTCCGTACCTTTGTACTGTGTTTTTCATAGTATTAGATTTAAGGTTAACAAAGGTTGGAGTACAGCGGTACTCCTTTTTTTATATCCTTACTTCAGAAAATCACCACTTCAGTTGAACTTGAAACTGTAAATCATACTTATTGTTTCCCTGTATTTCTTCTGCTCCCGAACTGAGGGTTGACCGATCTCTATAGTGCGTCCATCCCCATTTAACCTGAAAAGTCAGACGCTTTTTCCAATTATAATCCATAGTCCAAGCCCATCGCTCTCCTCTTCCATACAAGGACATCATAGAAAACGCATACAACAGCCCTTGCTCGTACATATACACCCGCGATGCATAATCCTGCGTATGAAACCAGATACCGCTTAGAGAAGTCCGCAACGAAAGACGAGGAATATCCACCTTCATACTACTACCCAATACCCAACCGTTAGAAGCCTCCCGTTTCCACACATCCGAACGCACATATTCCACAACCGTTTTCCACCGCAAAACACTCAATGGTGAATAAGTCAGCTGATAATGTAATCTTTGTCGGATATTGGGTAATACTAGTTTACTTTCTTCCGTATCCTGATAGTTCTTAGCCTTGTTTTTATAACTATACTTTATCAACATATCCAGTGAATTTAACGGTGAATAAGATGCTTGAAACACGCCTTCCATTCCTATGGTCTTTTTCTTATCCACCAAGTAACGATACCACGGAAAATAAAAGAAGTCACCGTAACATAACAACTTAATTCTGCTTAATAGGCTTGTTTCCAAACCAATAAAAAGTCCCGTTTCATTTTGTATTCTGGAATTCTCTCCAAATCCGTTTGCATATAAACTTTGGTATTTTTTGTCATAGTATCTGTTGATAACTATCAAAGAAGTATTCACAACCGGTGAATAAGTCAGCTGATTCAACGTGGCAATCTTCCCTTGCTTATCTACCGCCGTTTCACCAGAGAATACAAACTTCCCTCTGTACCATTTATAGTTCACTCCCACGTTATAGAAATATCTTCCGCGAGGATAATAACGATTGTACAACCGTTCAGCCGGATTTAACACCTTGTTGAAAACATTATAAACAGCTGTAAATCCACCTTCAAAATATTTACCATCATAAGTTAAATTACTACCAACTAAGGTATTAAATACAGTATTCTTCTTTTCCATATCTTTCTTCAAACGATGATAGCCATCGGTTTTCAACGTAGTTATACACTCATTATCCACCGTAGCATCCTGATTACGGAAAGAAACAAAACCTGTCAATAACCAGCGATTTTTCCATTTCCAGGAAGCACCCGCTCCCTGCAGATAATTCGCTTCATTCATGGAAGTATATTTGCTCAATCCTTTCCCTGCACGATTTAATGTGGAAAAGGAGGTGTATTTTCCCATACTAAATCCCATGTTCATTACCAGTCCATATCCAAAACTGGCTTTGTAGTTTCCTAATACCAAGGTATGCAACTTACCGAAATCATTTAACTGAACAGAGGCATTGTAAAAATCAAATCCTTTCCGGTTGTAAAGACTGAAGAAAGGTTCTCCCGCATCCTTTTCTGCAGCCAAGCTTACATAGATTTTTTGCTGAAACTGAAATTTGTATCTCAGGTTCAAATAATACGGACTTCCGTAATACTGTCTGGAAGCAAATTTTTCCTCTTCACCCAAGGGAATATTCGCATAGCCCGCCTTTTCATTTAAAGGAATATCTGTCCGCATCCAAACCTCCTGTTTATTGTATTTCCACAAGTTTTTCCAGGAAAATGCCTGTTTTTCCACCGAATTACCCACATATATAAAATCTTTCAAGAACATCTGAGTCTGCTTATCCATTCCTTCCACTCCCCATAATTCATTCAAACTGACCAACGGTCCATATTTATACACATAGTAAAGAATATTTTCCACCATTTTATCAGACAAGAAAGGCAACTGTTCCAATTCTTCCTTCGTTACCATATTAATATTAAACGGATGTTCAGCCAGTTCACTCAAGTTTTCATACTGTTCTTCCCAGGAGGATAAATCTGCCTCCTCCCCAATCTGTTCCTCCCATTCCATCCAGGCAGACTGAGCACACACATTTAAACAAGTAAAAACAACTGATACACAAATAGAAACAGACTTTTTCCACATGTTATTCACCAGGTTATACACATACTATAAATACGTTAATTATCTCACGTAATCTGAATATTATTCCTATTTTTGTGAGCATGAAGACATGTTTTTACATACTCATCTTCTTAGGGCTAAGCTTCTTTTCAGAAATTCATGCCCAACAAGTATCTCCTGTGACCTCCGGTAAAGGATACAGAGTTCCCGTATGCGTATATGAAGGAGACACTATACCTTGTATAACGCTGAGAAACATTTACGTTTACCCCAAACTCAAGTTTAAAAACAAAAGACAGGAAAGATATTACTACAAACTGGTGAGGGATGTGAAAAAGACGCTTCCTTTGGCCAAAGAAATCAAGCGGGCCGTCATCGAGACATACGAATACATGGAAACGCTCCCCAACCAGAAAGCCAAGGAGCAACACATGAAGATGGTAGAAAAAGGATTGAAGGAACAATACACCGCCCGCATGAAAAAACTGACTTTTTCACAAGGTAAGCTGCTTATCAAACTGGTGAACCGGGAATGCAACCAATCGTCTTACCAGCTGGTGAAGGCTTTCATGGGACCTTTTAAAGCGGGATTTTATCAGGCATTTGCAGCCTTATTCGGAGCCAGCCTAAAAAAAGAATACCATCCTGAAGATGACGACAAGATGGTAGAAAGAGTAGTTACACTTGTTGAGAATGGACAACTATAACTATGTAAATCAATAAATTAACAACATATTAATAAGATATTCACAGGCAGTGTTCAACGCAGTTTAAACAATTTATGTGCAAATTCCCATATCATAATGCCTGCCGTTACAGACACATTCAGTGAATGTTTGGTACCGAACTGAGGTATTTCAATACAACCGTCGCACATGTCTACCACTTCCTGCTGCACACCTTTCACTTCATTTCCCAATACAATGGCATATTTCCGGCCTTTCTCCAATACCAGTTCATCCAGTAGTGTACTTCCGGCACACTGTTCGATAGCCAGCACTGTATATCCGTCATTATGAAGTTCATTTACAGCATCTTGCGTACGTTTGAAATACTTCCAGTCCACTGTATACTCCGCTCCCAAGGCCGTTTTGTGCATTTCCGGATGAGGAGGCGTAGCCGTAATACCACAAAGATAAATGCAGTTCACCAGAAATGCATCAGAGGTACGAAACACCGCACCTATGTTATGCAAGCTGCGAACTTCATCCAGCACCACAACCAACGGCAACTTATCTACTTCCTTAAACTCCTCCACCGTCAGGCGGTTCATCTCCGTGATCTTCAGTTTTCTTAATTCAGACATTTTTCGTATATTTGGTATGCGTTTGCCTGCAAAGATAAAAACTATATTCATAACCTTGTTGAAAACGGTGGAAAAGGTGTAAAAAACGCGCGCATAGAAAATGAAAATTATTTCTTGCATTATTCCACAAATAGATTATAGCACGCTCAAAACCAACAATCCAAAAAAGTTAGAGATAATTTTCACTGACAGTTTAAACACATTCTTCCCGAATTTTCAGGAATGAATACACGAAAAGTTTTTAACTTTGCAACGTATCAACAAATTGTTAATAGTATAGATAAAATCAAAATTATCAATACGTAAGCATGTTTATCAGTTATTCATATCCTCCACCCGGATGCTGATAACGGAAAAACAAAAAAAAGGGTGTTATTTTTACTAACATTATTAACGGGATATTATCAGTATCATTGTTTCTTTTAAAAAGAAGAAAAAATATAATCTAATAATGAAGAAAGAAGAATGGTTGAAAAAGGGTTATGTGGATGAACCCGTAGAAAAAGCGCTTGACCTGAAAGCGGAGATCAAAAGACTGTGTCGTGAAAAAGATGCCGTAATCCTGGGCCACTACTATCAGGCAGACGAAATACAGGAAATAGCAGACTTCATTGGAGACAGTCTGGCACTGGCTCAGTGGGCTGCCAAAACGGATGCAAAGATCATTGTGATGTGCGGGGTACACTTTATGGGTGAAACTGCTAAAATACTTTGTCCGGACAAAAAAGTGTTGATTCCCGACTTGAATGCCGGATGCTCTTTGGCCGACAGCTGTCCGGCTGATAAGTTTGCTGCTTTCGTAAAAGACCATCCCGGTTACAAGGTTATCTCGTATGTCAATACAAGCGCTGCCGTTAAGGCGGTGACTGACGTGGTAGTGACATCGACCAATGCCCGCCAGATTGTGGAAAGTTTTCCGGAAGATGAAAAACTGATTTTCGGTCCTGATAAGAACCTGGGAAATTATATCAACTCTATCACCGGACGTCAGATGTTGTTATGGGACGGTGCTTGCCATGTGCACGAGAAATTCTCTGTGGAAAAGATTATCGAGTTGAAAAAGCAGTATCCCGATGCACAGGTATTGGTTCATCCGGAATGCAAGGGCGCCGTGGCTAAACTGGCTGACAAGATTGGGTCTACAGCGGGATTGCTGAAATATGCTATGGCCAGCGACAAGAAAGACTTTATCGTAGCCACAGAAAGCGGTATTCTGTATGAGATGCGGAAAAAATGTCCGGAAAAGAACTTTATTCCTGCGCCTCCTGAAGACAGCACCTGCGCTTGCAACGAGTGCAACTTCATGCGCCTGAATACGCTTGAAAAGTTGTACAATACGCTGAAATACGAATGGCCGGAAGTCAATGTGGATGAAGCCATCGCACAGGAAGCCATTAAGCCTATTCAGAAAATGCTGGAAATATCTGCCAAGCTGGGACTTTAAAAAGTCTCAGCTTGCTTGTTAATGGCCTTTAAAGCAAGAATACTACTTCTTAATGTATGTTATAAAATACATGTAAATGCACACAAAACTTGCATAATTCCAGAAAGTCCGTACCTTTGCATCGTGTTTTTCA
>OHHQ01001282.1_pt1 | contig 10659 bp, 9 predicted proteins | sample 1568051 | NCBI WGS metagenome assembly OHHQ01 (sample SAMEA3879567, study PRJEB24766) | human gut metagenome | biome: human-associated habitat; feature: feces | place: USA | collected 1985/1987
CGACGGCGATTCTGTGATCGTAAAACGTCAGTATGATGACAGATATCATATGTTAAAAGCAAAGATGCCGTGTCTGATCACAGCACTTTCTGAATTAAATGAGCCGCGTTACATGACTCCGGGCGGAATCTTTGACGCATATAAGAAGGACATCACTGTATGGGGCAGAAACGACTTAAAGGACGTTCTGGACTCCAACCTGGGTCTGAAGGGATCCCCGACTCAGATCGCAAAGGCATCTGACAAGGTAAGAAAGGGCGCCGGTGAAAAGGTTGTTCTGGATCCGACAGCTTCTGTAAATTATATTGTGGACAAACTTACAGAGAAGCACGTGCTGTAAGATACAGCTACGTCAAAAAGCGAATTCATAGAATAAAGAAAGTGGTGAACAGTAATGAACTTGGAAGAATATAAGGGTGTATATGTCTTTGCGCAGCAGGTTGATAACGAAGTGAGCAGCATCGCTTTGGAACTGATCGGCAAAGGTAAAGACTTAGCAAAAGATTTAAATACTACTGTAACAGCAGTTTTAGTAGGTTCCAACGTAATGGGACTGACTGAGATCCTTGGCGAGTACGGCGCTGACAGAGTCATCGTTGTAGATGATCCGGAATTAAAAGAGTACAGAACTGAGCCCTATACCCATGCTCTGGCATCTGTGATCGAGAAGTACAAACCGGACGTATTCCTGATCGGTGCAACAGCCATCGGCCGTGACCTTGGTCCCCGTGTCTGCGCACGCATCCATACAGGTCTGACCGCTGACTGTACACAGCTGGATATCGGCGATTTCCCGCTGGTTCCCACACCGGGCAAGGAGCAGAAGCACAACCAGCTGCTGATGACCCGTCCTGCATTCGGTGGTAACACCATCGCTACCATCGCCTGCCCCGACAACAGACCTCAGATGGCAACCGTTCGTCCCGGCGTTATGCAGAAGATCGCTCCTATCGCAGGTGCAAAGGCTGTAATCGAAGAGTACAATCCCGGATTTACTCCGAACAACAAATATGTAACCATCAAGGAAGTCGTTAAGGCTGTATCCGATACCGTTGATATCATGGATGCTAAGATCCTGGTATCCGGCGGACGTGGAGTTGGCAGCGCAGAGAACTTCAAGATCCTGGACGATCTGGCAGAGGTTCTTGGCGGTACCGTATCCTGCTCCCGTGCAGTTGTAGATAATGGCTGGAAGCCCAAGGATCTGCAGGTTGGACAGACCGGTAAGACCGTTCGTCCTCAGATTTACTTTGCAATCGGTATCTCCGGTGCTATTCAGCATGTAGCAGGTATGGAAGAGTCTGATCTCATTGTTGCCATCAACAAGGATGAGACCGCACCTATCTTCGATGTGGCTGACTACGGTATCGTAGGCGACCTGAACAAGGTAGTTCCCGCTCTGACCGAGCAGCTGAAGGCTGCAAAGGCTGAGAAGGCAGCAAACTAATTCGTAACAACGGATTAAAAACATATAAGAACTCCGCCTGATTCCCCGGTCCGTCCGGGAGTCGGGCGGAGTTCTTTTCTGCAAAAAACTGATGCAACTTGTGCAAGTTTCTTGCCTTGTATGCTTGCGCTGAGGGAAGCAAAATAGTAAAATAAAATGATACCAAGGGTAACAAGGTGAAAAATAAATTTTTCACCTGCAAATTTGTGCCTTCGGCTCAAAGTTTGCAGGTTGTTGAAAGGCGTGAGTAGTTTTATGGCAAAACAAAAAGAAGTAAAGACCAACGCAATGCGGATCCTGGAATCTTTGAAGATTCCTTATACCCATCACACCTACGAGTGTGAGGAATTCGTGGACGGTCTTCAGATAGCTGACAAATTATCCCTGCCCTATGAACAGGTCTATAAGACGTTGGTCACCGTGAGCAACAGCAAGAATTATTTTGTATTCGTTATCCCTATTGCGGCGGAGCTGGATCTGAAAAAGGCAGCGAAATCGGTAGGGGAAAAGAGCGTGGAAATGATCCACGTAAAGGACATTAACGCCATTACCGGTTATATCCGCGGCGGCTGTACTGCCATTGGCATGAAAAAGCAGTACGTGACCAGAATCGATGAAAGCGCAAAGACACAGGAGCAGATCTATGTCAGCGGCGGCAAGATCGGATCTCAGATCCGTCTGACACCGGAGGATCTGGCCAAGGCAGCGAAAGCAGAATTTGCCGATATTATCCGGCATGAAAATTAACCGGGAAGATACCGTAAGGATCTGACAATTACGAAAACATATATAAAGGAGTATCTATGGAAAAAGAAAAAACAATTCTCGATTACGACACCGTGGCACTGGATGAAGCACAGGATGCGGTGATCATCATAGACCAGACCTTATTACCCGGCAGGATCGAACTGATCGCTTTACATACGGCACAGGAAATTTGGGATGCCATTTATCTGTTGAAAGTCAGAGGGGCTCCGGCCATCGGCGTAGCGGCGGCACTGGGTATTTATCTGCTGGCAAACCGCATCGAGACCGAAGATTTTGAAAAGTTTTATGAGAAATTTACCGAATATAAGGAATATCTGGATTCTTCCAGACCCACCGCAGTTAATCTGTCCTGGGCGCTGAAGCGCATGGATGCTGTGGCTGTAAAGGCTGGCAGAGAAGAGCACAAGACTGTCACAAAAGTGAAGGAAATCCTGCATGACGAAGCCTTGCAGATTCGGGCGGAAGATGTGGAAGTATGTCGAAAAATCGGAGAATTTGGACTGGAACTGGTAAAACCGGGAGATGGTATTCTGACCCACTGTAATGCAGGACAACTTGCAACCGTAAAATACGGTACCGCAACCGCACCGATTTATCTGGGACAGGAGAGAGGTTACAACTTCCATGTATTTGCGGATGAGACCAGACCACTTTTGCAGGGAGCCAGACTGACAGCATTTGAACTGCATTCCGCAGGCGTGGATGTGACACTGATCTGTGACAATATGTCCGCTTCTGTCATGTCCAAGGGCTGGGTGCAGGCAGTGTTCGTAGGCTGTGACAGAGTGGCAGCTAACGGAGATACTGCGAACAAGATCGGTACCAGCGTGGTGGCAGCGGTGGCAAAACAGTACGGTGTGCCGGTATACATCTGTGCACCGACTTCCACGATTGATATGGCGACTGCCACCGGTGCGGATATCTGCATCGAGCAGCGTAAGGCGGAAGAGGTTACTGAGATGTGGTACAAGGAGCGCATGGCTCCGGAGGGTGTAAAGGTCTACAATCCGGCATTCGATGTGACGGACCATGAACTGATCGCCGGGATTGTCACGGAATACGGGGTGGCGAGAGCTCCTTATACGGAGAGTTTGAAGGAGATCATGAAACGCAAGGCACAGAGAGGCTGATGGTGTAGATATGAAGCGAAATGTAAGTCTTGCGGAGATATCCGACGGCCGATTATACAAAGCAAATGATATGGTAAAAGCGGATTGCGGTGGTTGCAATGGCTGTTCCCGGTGTTGTCACGGCATGGGCAATTCCATTATCCTGGATCCCTATGATGTGTACCGGATGACTACAGGAATGGGGAAAAGCATGCAGGAGCTATTAGCGGCATCGGTGGAGCTCAATGTGGTGGACGGTGTGATCTTACCGAATCTGAAAATGCAGGGGACAGAGGAAGCATGCGCTTATCTGGATGAGGAAGGAAGATGCAGCATCCATCCGTACCGTCCCGGAATCTGCAGACTGTTTCCGCTGGGAAGATATTATGAGAATGGGGGATTTTCTTATTTTCTCCAGACCGGGGAATGTGCGAGGGAGAATCGCAGCAAGGTGAAGGTCAGCAAATGGATCGATACACCGGAACTGACCAGAAACCAGCAATTTACCTTACAATGGCATGACCTGTTACATGCCATGGAAGAAAGACTGACAGGAGAAGACGAAGGGAAACAGAGGGAAGAAAATCTCCTGCTGCTGCGTCTGTTTTATTTATTGCCGTATAAGGGGACGATAGATTTTTACACACAGTTTACAGAGAGGATGGAACATTGGAATGGACAGAACGGACAGATTTAACAGTTTAAATAAGCTCTCCATTGAGAAGCGCCTATTGAAAGTATTTCGTAAGACCACGATACTGCTGAGCATGACGGGTGTCATCGCCTGTGTGGCCATGGGAATCGTGAGTTATCAGTATTCCTACGCCTTGAAGCATTACGGTTTCGCACAGGGTGACATCGGTAAGGCGATGATCGTTATCGCGGAGATGCGGAGTGAGACCCGTGCCGCCATCGGCTATGATGACGATACACTGATCGCTACAGCAAAAAATGCCCATGACCTGACGGCGGAACAGTTGGATACCTATATCAGTGCCCTGGAAGATGACATGATCACGGATGAGGGAAGAGCTACCTACCAGCAGATCAAGGACGGCGTAGCTTCTTATCAGCAGATCGAGGCACAGATACTGGAACTGGGAACAGCTTCCGATTCTGCTAAGCGGATGCAGGCACAGCAGATGGCAGGCGAACAGATGGATCCCGTGTTCCAGCAGGTCTATGCAGATATGACGAGCCTGTTGGACAGCAGTGTAACGAACGGAAATGCCATGGAAGCCAAGCTGAATGTTTTCCGTGTGGTTATTTTTATCGTAATCCTTCTGATCATCGGAGTAGGCTTTGCGGGATCTGAAAAAGCGGGAAAAAGAATAGCCAAAGGAATCGCCGGACCGCTGAAAGCGCTGGCAGACAGACTGGATGGGTTTGCTGCAGGTGATCTGTCTTCAGAGTTCCCGGAAGTAAAGACAGAGGACGAAGTGGCAGAGATGAATCGTGCCGCCATTGCAATGGCTGAAAATCTGCGAATGATCATTGAGGATATCAAGCAGGCTCTGAATGCCATGGCAAATGGTGACTGGACGGTAAAATTTCTTTACCCCGATCTTTATGCAGGGGATCTGGATGAATTGAAGGAAGCCCTGAGAGATATCAAATACAAGATGAACGAAGCATTGTACAATGTAAATTCCGTATCCGGCCAGGTATCCATGGGTGCCGGAAGTCTGGCAGATGCGGCGCAGTCTCTGGCTGAGGGGGCAACCGAACAGGCAGGAGCTGTACAGGAGCTTCAGGCGACGATTACCAATATTACCTCTATGGTAGACAATACTGCAGAGCATACCAAGAATTCCAGCAGGCAGGCACAGGAATACTCTGCTAAGGCAGATGAAGGCCGTACCGAGATGAATCATTTGATGGAGATCATGGAACAGATCAACGAGACTTCCGAGAAGATCAGCAACATCATCGGTGAGATCGAGGATATTGCCAGTCAGACCAATCTGCTGTCCTTAAATGCGTCCATTGAGGCAGCCAGAGCGGGGGAGGCCGGAAGAGGTTTTGCTGTGGTGGCAGACCAGATTGGTAAGCTGGCAGAGCAGAGTGCACAGTCCGCTGTCAATACCAGAGAGCTGATCGGCGGTACACTGGAGGAGATCCATGCCGGCAATGAAGCTGTGGATCATGCGTCCCAGACGTTGAGCGTTATCGTGGAAGGCGTCCGCAGGATCGCACAGGATTCTGAGGAACTGAACCAGATTGCAGCTGCTCAGTCAGATGCCATGAATCAGGCGGAGAGCGGTGTGAACCAGATCTCCGAGATCGTACAGTCCAACTCTGCGGCAGCAGAAGAATTATCCGCTACCAGTGAGGAACTGCTGGCTCAGTCCGAGAATATGACCAATCTGGTAAAGCAGTTCAAGCTGATCGATGAGGAGAAGATTCAGGCGAGAAAAAAGGAGGCTGACCATGCCGGTATTTGATTTCAGCAGTATCCCGGAAAATGAGAAGAAGCAGGATCCCGTATGCACCTATACCATGTTCCGTTCCAATGAGGCTGTGGCAAGTCCCGAAAAGCCGATCCTGATCCTGGACAACAGCAGCGAGCAGTGGAAGCACCATGCTATCGGTGTCTTCGGCAATCAGAACAAACGCACGAATTTCGAATTCAGGGAAGAGGGCAGCAGTGCCTATGCCGATATTTTACAGATCGATGCAAGATTCGTAAGCCTCGTCAGATGGTTAGGAGAAAATCACATCAATGTCAGGCTTTCCGGGGAAAACCGGGAAGAAGGCTATGCGGTATACAAGATCCGAGAGACTGCATTTGGCGGCGGAACCAAGCTTTCGGCAGAAGATGGATTTTTACAATTCATGATGGAAAGACTGTTCGCCAGCAGTGCTCCCGCAGAAGAGGAACAGGGGGAGGACGAAGAGGAAGACGGCGATGATATGAAGCTTACCAGCCTTCAGAGTATCTCCGATTTCATGACATGCGCCGGAAGGACTATGCCGGAAAACATCCGCCTGTGGGCCAGAAGAAATCTGGCGGTGGCCAGATCCCATGAGGTGTCTCCGGAAGAGAGAAGACATGCCCAGAGAGCGCTGTCCATCATGATGAACATTCAGTGGAAGGGCAATTACTTCGAAGCCATTGATCCGGTGGAAGCCAGACGGATCCTGGACGAGGAATTGTACGGTATGGAGAGAGTCAAGCAGCGGATCATGGAGACCATTATCCAGATTAACCGTACCCACACCTTACCGGCTTACGGACTGCTTCTGGTGGGTCCGGCCGGAACCGGTAAATCCCAGATCGCTTATGCGGTGGCGAGGATCCTGAAATTGCCCTGGACAACATTAGACATGAGTTCCATTAACGATCCGGAGCAGCTGACCGGAAGCTCCAGAATCTATGCCAATGCCAAGCCGGGCATTATCATGGAGGCTTTTTCCATGGCGGGAGAGTCTAATCTGGTATTCATCATCAATGAGTTGGACAAGGCGGCAAACGGCAAGGGTAACGGCAATCCGGCGGATGTGCTTCTGACACTGCTTGACAATCTGGGATTCACGGACAACTATATGGAATGTACCGTTCCCACCTTTGGTGTCTACCCCATCGCCACTGCCAATGACAAGGAGCAGATCAGTGCTCCGTTAATGTCCCGTTTTGCAGTGATCGACATCCCGGATTACACACCGGAGGAGAAGAAGATCATTTTCTCCAGATTTGCATTGCCGAAGGTGCTGAAAAGGATTGGACTGCAGACAGACGAATGCACACTCACCGAAGAGGGACTGGATGCGGTGGTGGAGATCTATTCCAACACCAGTGGAATCCGTGACCTTGAGCAGGCGGCGGAGCATCTGGCAGCCAATGCCCTGTATCAGATCGAAGTGGACGGGGTAAAGGAAGTTGTATTTGATGCAGAAAAAGTGAAGAAATTATTTCTATAAGTAATAGAAGCAGGTAGTCGCAGGATGCGGTTGCCTGCTTTTTGTGCAAAGTCGGGGGCTTTTGCCCCGGCATCATTATAGAAAAATGAGTAGAGGAGAGGGACATGACAAAGAAAGTATTAGTGATCACGGATGCACAGAACGAATTCATCACCGGGGCGCTGGGAAACAAGGAGTGCGAGGCGGCGGTAAAGAATATCGTTGCGACAGCAGAAAGCGGGGAATACTACAAGGTGATCTTTACAAAGGATACCCATACGGCGGATTATCTGCACACCCAGGAAGGAAAGCGTCTGCCCGTTCTGCACGGACAGGAAGGCACAGAAGGATATAAGATCCATCCGGATATCATGAAGGCGGTACAGGAGCATTATGCGCCGGAACAGATCCTTACGGTGAAAAAGCCTACTTTTGGCAGTCTGGATTTTGGGAATACGCTGAAGGCAATCTGGGAAGAGGTGACGGCAGCAGGAGAGGCAGCAGAGGGTGAATATCCCATGGAAGTGGATTTTACCGGATTCTGCACCGGAATCTGTGTGTTAAGCAATGTGGTCATGGCAAAGGCATTTGTACCGGAAGCGAGAGTGTGTGTCATTGAGAAGGCCTGTGCCTGTGTGACACCCAAGACGCACCAGACGGCCATCGCAGCTATGGGACCGATCCAGGCGGATGTGATTTAGAGAACATATCATATTTACACAGTTGTGAATCTAAGAGAGAAAGAGGATAAAATCATGCAATTACCACAGATCATCAACAGCTTACTGGAAAATGATATGTACAAGTTCTCTATGGGACAGTGTATCTACCACCAGTTCAGCGCTTATAAGACTACCTGGACCTTCAAATGCAGGAATACAGATGTATTTTTCACATCTGAAATGGTAGAAGAAATCAAGGCGCAGATCCGGGCCTATTGTGACTTACGTTTTACGGAAGAAGAACTGGCTTATCTGGAGAACGTAAAATGGATCAAGGGTTCCTATGTGGATTTTTTACGTTTGTGGCAGCCCAGATACGAGGATTTTGAGATCGGCACGGAGGCGGACTGCGGTCTGACCATCGAGACCAAGGGATCCTGGCTGAATACTTCTATGTATGAGATCCCGACGCTGGCTATTGTTAATGAAGTATTTTTCCGTATGAATTATGACTATGAGAAGCTGTATGCCTCCTTCCGGGAGCGTCTGGCAGACAAGCTACAGAAGCTGGTGGACGGAACGTATTGCCTTGGAAATTTCAGTGAATTCGGTCTGAGACGCCGTCTCTCTGCAGAGGCACAGGAACTGGCAGTACAGGAGCTGGTGGGGCATAATAAGGATTATAAGGACTCCGCCTGCATTGGTACCTCCAATGTCTATCTGGCAAAGAAATGGAACGTGACACCGGTAGGCACTATGGCCCATGAATGGATCATGTGTACCGGGCAGGGCAATCACAAGCACAATCCGGCATATTCCAACTGGTATGCCCTGGATGCCTGGGTGAAAGAGTATGGCATTTTGAACGGAATTGCTTTGACGGATACGATCACCACGGATTGTTTCCTGAAAGATTTCCAGCTGACCTATTCCACTCTGTTTTCCGGCGTGCGGCATGACAGTGGGGATCCCTTTGCATGGGGGGAGAAGCTGATATCTCATTATGAATCCCTGGGAATTGATCCGAAGCGCAAGACCCTGCTGTTCAGTGACAGTCTGGACTTTGCACGGGCGGATGAACTGCGTAAGGCATTCCGGGACCGGGTGACCGTGGCTTTCGGTATCGGAACCTATATTGCCAATGATACCTGCGAGGAACCGTTGAATATTGTCATGAAGACCACTGCCTGCAACGGCATGGATGTGGCAAAGATCTCCGATACTCCCGGTAAGGAAATGTGTAAGAATGCGGATTACGTGGATTATCTCACCAGATGTATCAGATGGAGACTGGAACATGACAGATAGGAAGCAGCAGAAAATCAGAAACGGCGGGAATACAGCATGGATGAAAAAAACAGAATAGAAAACAGAATCGGTGTGCTGGATGGAATCCGTGCCATAGCCATCGGGATGGTAGTGTGGTTTCATTTCTGGCAGCAGACATGGCTGACACCGTATCTTCGGATTCCAACAGAGTACACAAAATATATTGGACTCACGGAGATCAACCTTGCTGGATGGGTCAGATATGGATTCGTTTTTGTGGATATGATGATCCTGCTCAGCGCATTCTGCAATTTTTATCCTTATGCAAGATCTATTGTTCTGGGAGAGGACTGGCCGGATACGAAGACATTTTACAGAAAGAGGGCAGCAAGAATACTGCCTTCTTACTATTTTATGTTGGCGATCGATCTGTTTTTTTATATTTTACCGGGACATAAATATCGGAATGTGGGAGCATTGTGCAAGGATATTGTGACACATGTATTTTGCGTTGCACCAAATTGGTCGGACACTTATATATCCACATCTTTTAACGGCGTGTTATGGACGGTACAGATGGAAGTGATCTATTATCTGCTGCTGCCGTGGATCGCAAGATTGTTCCGCAAGTGGGCCTTTGCCACTTATAGTGTGATGTTGATGATTTCCGTTACAAGTACTGCGGTAATTCTGAACTGTTTTGCGGGAAAAGAGAGAAATTATGGAAATAATATTCTGACGTTTATGGGAATCTATGCCAATGGCATGCTTTGCTGCATCCTGTATGTCATGTGGAAAAAATATGTGACAGAAAATAAATACTCGCGGCTGGCAGGAACAGTGATCTCTGTTTTGTGTATTTTTCTGATGAACGGGATGATTCATAAATACGACGGGGATGTGAATCTGCAGGCAGTTCAGTTGCAGAGCCGGCTGGTGCAGTCGTTTCTGTTTGCATTGTTCCTTTTCAGTACGGCCTGTGCGGGAGAATATTATCAGAAACTATATTCCAACCGGGTGGCATCACTTTTTTGCAAATTTTCCTATAATCTGTATCTCTGGCATCAGATGATCGCCGTCTGGCTGAAAGAAAAAAGAATTCCTTATTGGAGCGGGGATACGCCGCCAAATATGACAGGTGACCGTGTATGGCAGTGGAAATATCAGATACTGATTATCGTGGTGTCTGCGGCGGTGGCGGTAGCGGTTACTCTGATCGTGGAAATTCCTGCGGCCCGATATCTGCTGAAAGACAGGGACAGCCATAAGGAAGAAGGAAAACAGCATGACAGGATATGAACATATTGAGCACACGTTTGCACCGGTGTACGATGCGGATTCGCTGGTGCTGATCCTGGGAACATTGCCCTCGGTGAAATCCCGGGAGAACCATTTTTATTACGGACATAAGCAGAATCGTTTTTGGAAAGTGATGGCAGATCTGTGCGGGGAACCGGTGCCGGAGACCATAGAGGAGAAAAAGAAAATGCTACTGGCTCATCAC
>OHHQ01001288.1_pt1 | contig 10629 bp, 6 predicted proteins | sample 1568051 | NCBI WGS metagenome assembly OHHQ01 (sample SAMEA3879567, study PRJEB24766) | human gut metagenome | biome: human-associated habitat; feature: feces | place: USA | collected 1985/1987
CATAGCTGCCACAGCATCTCTTGCCCATGGCGCAATCTGACTGCTGTCTGCGTACTGCTGCAAAACATCGGTATTGGACTGTTCCAAACAATAAAATCTTGCCAGCACCGCAAAAACTTCCTGTCTGGTGATAGGCGCTTCCGACCGCAGCATGCCGCCATCCCCCGCAAATGTACCCATCTGCACTGCCTTTGCCATATCCTCATAGTACCAAGCTGTTGTAGGCACGTCTGTATAGCCAGTCAGTGAAGCCCCTTTCACCGCACCGGCAAGACGATTGAGAATCGCTGCCATTTCTGCCCGTTTCAATGTGTCATTGGCACGAATCTTTCCGCTGTCCCCGCTCAGTAAGCCATTGCTAACCGCATAGGACAAAGCATTGGTTGCCCAGTTGTTTGGGAAATCCGAAAAGTCCGCCGGCGAAGCCGCCAGCACCGGTGTCGGTATGGCGATGGACGCTGCCATCAATGCCGCAAGGACTCTTTTCTGGTGTTCTTTTCCCATGTTTGTATCACTCCTCTTCTCCTTTTGTACATAAACTATGCTGTTTTCCCCATGTATCCCCGTTTGGGAAAACGATTTCCGCCCTTTAGTTAGTATATGCTAACCAGTGAATTCAATATACCATGTCAGACATTTCTTGTCAACAACAGTTTTCCCCGCAACAAAAAAACGGCATTTCTGCCGTTTTTCAAATGCTTATGTCCATAAGACCATGGGGTCTGCCGTTTTGGGTGTATACATATCCCGCAACCCCTTTGTCATCAGTATTTTTCCATCATCTGTCATCATAACCGCATCAAACAAATCCTTGTGTTCTTTCCAGAACGCCTCCGCTTTTTCCGGCCCCATGATAAAAAGTGATGTAGAAAGGGCATCTGCCAGTGTACCATCCTCACTGACAATGGTCACGGAAATAAAGCCATTTTCCGCCGGATAACCGGTTCTTGGGTCGATGATATGATGATACACTTTGCCGTTTTCCGTAAAATTCCGCTGGTATCCGCCTGAAGTGATGACTGCTTTGTTTTCCACATCCAAAATGCCGAAATAATCCTCTGGATTTCTGGGGTCTTCCAAAGCCACCCGCCAAAGACTGCCATCGGGCTTTCTTCCTAAGGTCTGCACATTTCCCCCCAGAGAAACAATGCCGGAAGTGACGCCATTTTCCTGATAAATTTCCATAATCCGCTGGGAAGTATAACCCTTGGCGATTGCCCCCAAATCCACAGTTACGCCATCCAGCAGTGTTACCGTATTGCCTTCCATATGTACCTTAGAACCATCCACTTTTGCCAGCTGTTCCGCCAACTCCTCTGATGTCGGTACATGAAAATTACCATCACGGAACCCCCACAACTTCATAACCGGCGTAATGGTACAGTCAAAAAGTCCATCCGTTTCCTTGGATACCTCCGCCGCTCTGGAAATAACGGCAAGGGTGTCTGCTTCCACCTGTCTTTGTCCCAACTGGTTCAGCTGATACACATCGCCGCTTTCCCCAGTAACAGACAGCAGTTCATCCAGTCGCTGGATTTCCGCACTTGCCGCCTCCACAGCCGTACTTGCATGATCCCCATAAGCAGTGATGTCCATGAAGGTATCCATGGCAAATATCTCCTCTTTGTAGGGCGTCAGTCCCGATTTGGCTTCATATCTGTCACCACAGCCCCCCAGCAATGCGGCACAGCAGCATACTGCCAACACCATTTTTTTCATTTTCTTTCCACCTCCGTTTTGTTAGCAAAAACTAATCTTGTAAGACATCATATCATTTCATTATTTTTCTGTCAATATCCTTATCAGACAACAAAAAAATATGGGCTGCAATTTCTATTGAGAAACCAAGAAAACGATTTCTCAACAACTGCTTTTGCAACACATATCTCTTCATTTTCAGGAAACAGAAAACCTATTTCAGCACCTTTCTGACATTCCGCCCCCAACGGCAGCGTCGACCGGAAAACAAATTCCCAGAAATTTTTATCAGTGTTTTTCTGAAAAATAAAATAGCTGGAACCCTTTTTATCAAAAGAATTCCAGCTATCTTCATTTACTTACGGAGCGACTAGGCATGCCGCGCCGCTGTTTAAACTCAATTCAGTTTCAGATACTGTGCCCAGTCACGATCAGGCAGAACGTCTGTCCATGTTTCATAAACGCCGTCTTTGTCTTTTTCGTATTCATGGCTGCTGGTTGCTTCCTGGATTGCCAGATAGTACCATGCAGTTGTATCCATGTTATCAGGGAACACATTCATATCTTCATGCAGTGCATCTGCGCTTTCAGGCAGACGATTCAGCACGCGGTTGATCATTGTCACTGCTTCCGCACGAGTGATGTAGCGGTCAGGACCAAAAGTGCCGTCGGGATAACCGCTGATCCAGCCTTTTTCAGCTGCACGATTGATCTGGTTTGCTGCCCAGTGACCATCAATGTCGGTAAACAGGTTTTCACCGCTGTAGCCTTCACTGTCAAAACGTGCTGCAATGGCTGCAAATTCTGCACGAGTGATATACGCATTGGGATCAAAGTTGTTGTTATCTCTGCCGTATACGATATCCATATCATACATGGTGGATACAGCGACATTGAACCAATCATCTGTAAATACGTCGTTGAAAGGATTCTGATCTGTCAGATTCTTTTCTCTTACATCATCCTGCAGCAGACGGAAGAAGATGGATGCCACTTCTGCACGGGTGATATTGCGTTCTGGATGAACCAGACCATCGGAATAACCAACCACATAATCGAAGTGATCGTCACCGTTCAGTGCTTCTGGTGTTTCATCAGGCTTGTTGTTTGGTCTATGACTGCCGCCGCCACCGGAACCACCATCATTGTCTTTCACAAAGACAGCTTTCAGTACAGCGCCATCAATCAAGCTTTCATCCATTTCATATTTGTCTACATCGCCCAGATTTTCTGTTTTGCCATTAATGGTTACTTCTACTTTGTCCAGTTTCCAGCCATCAGCTGCTTCCATTTCGAATTTCTGTTTTTCAACGCCAAAAGGAATTTCTACAACTTCTGTATCGTTTGCACCAACAGTCTGAACATCTTTTACAACGACATTACCTTTGCCTTCTACGATAACTGTCATCAGGTGTTCTGTTGTGCTGCCGCCGCCTTTGACTTCATAAGTCAATTCAGGCACAGGGAATGTTTCGGTGCTGCCTACTGTACCATTGGAATCCACAGGTGTCAAAACGGCTTCCACGTTGGTTTCTACCTTGTATTCGCCTTTTGCTTTCTGAGGATTTGTCAAATGTACATCGTAGGAGAACTGTGCAGGGGCAAAGTTTCCAACAGGCACATTGATGCTCCAAACAAAATGTTCTCGGGTTTCACCGTCTGCGTCTGCCACACCATCTGGATAATAAGTTACTACAAAATCGTAGTTACCATCTGCGATTTCACCCTCAAAGAAACCATAAGTAGTGCTTCCAGGGAATTCATCAGACTGGATTTTTACTTTATTCAATTCTACGCCACCAACAGTGATGGTCATATTGTCCAGATTTGCAACATCAAAGTTGTAGTCATTGCCCTTATTATCTTTTCCCTGACCAACGATGTCGACAACCTGAGAGCCAGCATCCAGCAGGTAATAAATGTCTTTCTGAATCATATCAAAGTCCAGAACAGAGCCATCATTCAGATATTCTACAAAAGCTTTACCCAATTCATTTGTTGTAGAATCATCTGCAAACACAGCATAGCAGTGGTAGTTTGCAGCTTCCAGTTCAGAATATACTTTGTCTGCTTCGTAGATTGCACGATCCAAGCAAAGGGCATGTGTCAAACTAGTTTCCCCTTGAGGTACATAAGGAACAGGAATATTTTCACCTTCGGGAGTTGAACCATATACATCATAATCATGTGCATATGTATTTCCATCTTTTGCAACATTTGCTTTCACTGCTGCATAATAAGTGTCCCAATCTCCGCCAGGAATTCCGTATACACCGTCTACAAATCCATTTGCAACACACCAGCCGGAAGGAGAACCCCAAACACGACCGCCATCTGCATCCAGACCATTATAAATTGCCATCAGTGTTCCATCTTCTGCCAAGAACTGTCTGGTCAACCCATCAGTGATGACAATGACATATTTTCTGCTGTCTTCTACATCTGTATCTGCTTCCAGCATTTTCTGTGCTTCCAAAAGACCTGCCTGCAAGTTGGTACCACTCTTGATTTTTCCATCTTTCAAGCCGCTATAAATCGCGCCACCTTCTGCAATGGCTTCCTCTGTCAGTTCTGTCAGCTCACAAGAAACAACAGCTCTGCCTGCAAACTGCACCGCACCAACTTTGATAGATGCGCCTGTATCTTTCACACTTGCACCCAAATCCGCCAACATTGCCAGTGCCTCCGTTGTTACATCTTCTTCGCAGCTGGATTTATCCAGTACGAATACCACATCAGACACCAGTTCTTTTTCAGCGGAAGGCAGAGAAAGAGTTACTCTGGAGTTGAAATTGTTATCCAATTCTGTTGCGGTTTTGTCTTTGGAATGATCCCATGTGGGAGGTTCAGGAGGATCAACAGGGTCAACGGGATCGCCGTAAACCCATACAGCATAAACAGTTACATCTGTTTCCCCAACAGTCACTTTATCTACTGTAACAGGCTTTTCATTTTCGTTATAAATCTTGCCTTTTACAGTATCGCTATCACTCCAGCCAGCAAATATTACATATTTACCATCGGCTTCTGCATGTGTAGGTGTTGTTGTGCTATCCAATGTAACTTCCGTATTTTTATTTACGGTTGCACTTGCAGGAGCTCCTGTGCCGCCATTTGCGTCATAGTTCAGCATAACTGTTCCTACAGGAGGTTCTTCCTTATAAGCCCATACGGCATAAACAGTTACATTTTCTTCTGCAATATCAATGGTTGTTACGGTTGCAGGCACGTTATCTTTTTCATACACCTGATTGATAACCGCTTTATCTGCACTCCAACCCTTGAATTCAACATCTCTGCCATCCACAGGTTCATGGGTAGGGGTTGTGTCTGTGTTTAAAACATAATCCTCTGTATTTTTATTTACTGTCGCAGTTTCCGGAGCACCTGTACCGCCATTTGCGTCATAAGTCAGTGTAACGGTTTCCGCTACAGGTGCAGGGATGTTCACAGTTGCATTTGCTACATTCAAAGTTTGAGATTCGCCATTTACATCTGTATAAGTCAGTTTCGCTTCCGCATTGGTAGGAATATTTTCGCCATAAACGCCTTCCTTGGGAATCACAACAAAAGAAACCTCTTTGCCTTCTTCTGTGATTTCACCAACATTCCATGTTACCCGATTGTTTTCATAATCGAATGCCAAATTTTCTACATTCTGATTCGGTTTCAAAGTAAAGTCTTCAGAAATGGTATCAACCAATACAGCATCTGTACCAGCAGGCACTGTATTGATTTCTTCTGCCCATTCTTTCAGAAGTTCTTCCAATTCAGATGCATAATTTGTACCGGTTACATTCTGGTAGTGGTTATCACTTGCCAGGCTTTCCAAATAGTCATCTGCTTCATCATCCAAGGCAATCCCAATAGTATACAAGCCATAGCCTGCTTCTTTGATTGCTCTTGCCTGTCTGGAGCCATTCCAATTGGGATCTCCAATGGAACTGCCCTGCTTACCAGGCGCACCATCAGAAATGAATACAACATAGCCGGGGCGATCTGTTTCACCTCTGTCATTCAGCATATTATAAGCTTCCTGCAATGCAGAAGTATAGTCTGTCCCACCATCGGCTACCATTTCATCCAATGTGTTTTTGACATCTGTAACATTGTCTGTCAAATCCAACTTTTGACGAATGGCATCTGTAGATCCAAACCAGTCTCTTTCCCCGTGCGCAAAGCCAATCACTGCCATCTGGTTATCATTTTCGCCAGACAGAATGCTGTCAGCAAAGGTCTTACCCACTTTTTTTGCTGTATCAATTCTGGGTTCTTTTCCTTTTTCCCCGGTACAAAAATCAGGTACAAACCAACCAGTTAAACCTTGATAATATCTTGCTCCGCATTCAGGGCATTCTACCCAGCCCCAACCTGCACTTTCAAATTCAGAACTAGGGGTTTTACAAGGTTCCCCAACACTAGATGCCATACTGCCGGAGTTATCCACCACCAGCACAACATCCGCTTTGGATGGTGTGATCTGGGATGCTTCTTTTCCCTCAACGGTCATCATGATCGTTACTTCATGATTTTCTGCATCATAAGATGCAGTCTTGCTTGCGGCTACTTCACCTGGCTGCAGTTCCTTCGCCATTGCCGTCATTGGCAGCAAGCTGCACAGCATGACGAATGTCAACAGGAAGCTCAGCGTCCGCTTCACTTTGTTTCTCATTCTCTCACTCCTCCTTCATTTATGGTGCAAACAATGGTTTCGCACCCATACCCCGCATCTATGCGCAATACTTTTGCATAAACACTGTTCTGTCCAAGCAGATGACATGCTCAGACATGTTCTTTTCCTTTCTCTCCTCCTCTCTCTACGAAAACAAGCGCCCCTTTCGTGTATACAGAAGACAAAATCCTGTCTCCCACGTTTTCCTGAGTCGCCTTCTGTTTCTTCTTGCCGATTGTCATCTTTGGTACTGGGTTCCCCTTTCTAACGAGAAAACCATTTATCAAGATAGGCGCTGCCAACTGCGCTGTTTGATAAAACTTGTCAGCAGTTCCTGATCTTACATCACTGACCAGAAGCAGACTTATCCTCCACAGATATGGGATCTTCATAGGTTTCCCAACCTGTCATCATTTCTTCTGCTTCCAAAAGCTTGTCATAATACTGCAGCAACAGCATGGACACGTTGTCCTGCAGCTGTTTTTGTGTCTGTTCATAAAGCCGTAAAAGACATCTAGGATTTACCTTTTCCGGCGCCACATCTGCCATCTGGCACAGCTGCTTCATTGCCGCGTTGATGGTAATGCGATGAATGTTTGTTCCTCTTTGGGAGCGGAAAATGGCGCCATGTTCCATATTGCTGCGTTTGCAATAGTCCACCAATTCCCGCTGGAATGACCGTGGTATGACAACCTTTCTTTCCTGCCCATTGCCGCTGAAAATCCCACTGCCTTTCTTTACAAAATCCACTGTCATTTGGGGCAGTTCCCAAATATGCAGACCTAATGTGCAAATGGACTTGATGATGAAATAAAGCTGCTCTTTTTTCTGCTGTTTTGCCGCCTGCAGCAGCCGGATATACTCCCCACGCTGTAAAACGGTTTGTTCCGTATCTCCCAGCGGCATACAGGATACCTGCCAATTTCTTTCTCCCATAAAATGCAGATACTGATTCACCACTGCCAGCCTGCGGTTGATGGTACGCACTGCCAGCTTTCCCTCTTGCTGCATGGTGTTTTTCCACTGCTGCAAGGTGTTTTCCCGCAGCACATCCTCCGGCAAAAGCTCCTTTTGGAACTTCTGTAAAATCCGGCGATATTCCGCAATGGTTTCCGGTTTATTGCCAGATTTTATTTTTTCCTGCAAAAAGTCTTCAATTGTTTCCTCTGTAAACTTGATTTCTTCCATTTTTCTCACTCGTTATAACGAAATTCCCCTTCTGTCATATTTTTTTGACCGAAAAGCAGAAAATGTCAGACAAACTGGTCAAAGGAATTTTTCTTTTTTTGCCAAAAATAAAAAAAACATCAAAACAAAACCGAAAATACGTTTTTTTTACAAAAACGTCAGATTCGGTTTTATTTTGATGTCATCACTTGCTATCATATGTAAAAAGTGTTATATTTGAAGTGTATCACGCTCGATTTCATTATGTGGTACAGCTTATTTTTACGACAGAAGGGGAATTCTGTTACAACACCAGTCGCATTCGTTCCAGTTTCTGTCGATGGATTCGTCCACTTTCCATAATATAAATTCTTGTGGTTTCAATATGGCTGTGCCCCAGCATATCTGCCAGCTTTGCGATGTCTTTGTCTAAGCTATAGAATATCCGCGCAAACAAATGCCGCAGATTGTGAGGGAATACTTTCTCTGGGCTGACCTCTGCATCTTTGCAGAGTTTTTTCATTTCTGCCCAAATATTTCCCCGGTGCAATGGTCGTCCGCTTTTTGATGCAAAGATAACGCCTTCTGTGATACCTTTCTTAACTGCGTAAGCTTTGAGTTTTTTCTGCAAACGTACAGGTAAAAAAATCACGCGCCGCTTTCCTTTACAATTCACTTCTGCCCTGCCCCGTTTGACAGCTGCAACAGTGATAAACTCCAGTTCAGAAACACGTATCCCCGTGGAACAGATGGTTTGTATCAGCAGAGAAAGCCGTTCTTTGCCCTTTTTCTCTGCCGTACGTACCAATCTGCCGTATTCTGCCCGGGTCAATTCCTTTTCTTCACTGATAAAAATCTCTTTTTGAATCTTCAATAATTTCAGCCGCAGATCATACCTGCCAGAATAAGAAAAAAAGCCATTGGTAGCCACCAGTCTGCCGTTGACGCCTGCAGGGCTGTATCTTTTTTCCAAATCTTCTTTCCACACCAACAAATCTTCTTTTGTAACTTTTTTGCCTTTCAAATATTTTTCTAGATCCAACAGTTCTCTTTGATACTTTTCCAAAGTTCCCTTGCTTTTTTCCTGTATCCTCAAAAACTGCAAATAGGATGTGATAGCCGCTTTTGTTACAACGAGTTCTTTCATGTGCAGACCTCCCTTTCTGTTCTATTCGGGAATCTTCCCAAAAAAATACTCTGCTATTCTATCAAAAAATCATTTCTTATTTTTACAGCAAAAATTCATAAAATTTTCTGCAAAATAAAAAACGGAGTTTGACGCCACCCTTTTACATTGCGCAAACTCCGCTTGATTATCTACTATTCTTTTTGATTGCCCTGCTTTTCAGCATGACAAAATCCCCTGTATATCAAAAATGCAGTCGTTTCTGCATCTCCTCATGGAACAGTTCCCACCGGAAAATCACCAGCGCCGCCAATGCCGCACCGCAGCAAACCACGCAGACCAGCGCCGGCAGAATGAACTGAATCACATGGGTCAAGAGCAGTATCCACACCACCAGACCGTATACAATCTCCATGAGCATATAAATGACATATTCCCGCAGCTGCAGCCGCAGAAATCTTGCCATAACCACCATCATCCCAATGGACACAGTACAGAGGATAGGCAGGATAAAGTCCACAGACCAGCCATGCCAGCCCGTTCCCATATCCCATGCCACTGCAAGAATGGAAATGACCGTCATTTCCCATAAGATACCTTTGGGGATATTCCGTTTCTTTTTCCATGCCGCATACAGGCTGATCCAGAAGGAAACCACCCCAGCCAGCACGAACATAGACCAGAACAAATCCGGCACAAAGACCCGATTTGCTGCCAGACACACAATCACGGCAATGACGGACAAAAACAGGAAAATACGCATAATCTTCCGATACATATGGTCATACATCTGCAATCTGGGAAATACGTTTTCTTCTTTCTCTCCCCGCAGTTTTGTGCCGCAGAGGGGACAACGGTCCATACTTCCCCGCACATGCACATGGCAAGCATCACAAATCCGCATGGGCTTCCCCTCCTTCCTGTACATTTGCCGTCAGTTCCACATCAATGCCCATTTCCGTCAGCTGTCTGAAAAAATGACGCTGTACGGAGGTATCTACAAAAGGCGCGGAAAATCCCATGGTAAGCCGATCTCCATAGGAACACAGGCACACCTGCATCCGCTTGGTGCTGACAAATACACCAAACTGCCGCAGATAAGGCGCCATTTCCGCAGGCATATCCACACGACCAATATTGGAAAAAGCCATGGTGATTTCTCTTGCCGCTACCCGATGGGCGATATTCAGACTAATGTCTTTCAAAAACAGGGGCACCATACGGGTCAGCAGATTATGCTCTAAAGCACAGAGGTCATTGAGCCTGCCTTTGACCTTTTCATCCGTCAGCTCTTTAGCGAAGCCTTCTTTGACAGCGGCGATGACAGACGCGAAATCATCGGGATTTTTTCCGAAATCATAGCCCACCGTAATGACAGAGAAAAAGTTTCTGGCAGATTCCGACGGAAAATAATTCCGAAGATTTACAGGTACCGACAAATTCACAGGGTATTTCTCCGCCCGTTTTGGCATCTGGGCATGAATGGCACGAAGCAGCACACTGCAAAGGAATATGCTGGCTGTGGTGCCGTACTCATGGGATTTTTGCAATATCTGGGATGCCGATGCCGTCCCTTCAATGACACGAATCTGATGGTCTGGCAGACGGATGCCAGAAATACGATAAGCCCGTTTGACTTTCTGTTTCTCATATTTTTTCTTCCCTGTGTAATACCGGGCAAAACTGTCGCTCATACGCTCCGGCACAGGCACCGCATTGCGGAGGGCTTCGTGAGAAAGGACACCCTCCCCATGTACCTGCTTGATATAATGGATGGTCAGCATCCGCAGAAATGCCAATGCCCCTGTCCCATCTGTCAGGGAATGGTATACTTCCAGATTGATGCGGCAGCGGTAATATGTCACAGAAAAGAGCAATCCGTGACGGTCGGGATGGTACAGCTTACTGCAAGGCGGCAGATGTTCCTCCCGCACCACTGGCTTTTCTCTGCTTTCTTCGTAAAAAT
>OHHQ01001295.1_pt1 | contig 10598 bp, 6 predicted proteins | sample 1568051 | NCBI WGS metagenome assembly OHHQ01 (sample SAMEA3879567, study PRJEB24766) | human gut metagenome | biome: human-associated habitat; feature: feces | place: USA | collected 1985/1987
CGATGGCTCCTTTCATGCCTTCTGCCCCGGGGGTGAGGACGAGCCGGGCACCTAACGCTTTCAACAGGTTACGGCGCTCGGCACTCATGGTATCCGGCATGGTGAGAATTAATTTGTAGCCTTTCGAGGCGGAGACAAAAGCGAGTCCGACTCCGGTATTACCGCTGGTCGGTTCGATAATGGTAGCGCCGGGTTTCAACAAGCCTTTAGCCTCGGCGTCCTCGATCATCGCCAAGGCGATACGGTCTTTTACGCTACCAGCCGGGTTGAAATATTCCAGCTTTCCGATTACTTGGGCTTTAAGGCCCTTGCTCGCGTTGAAATTAGAGAACTCCAACAGGGGAGTGTTGCCGACTAGATCGGTTAATTGTTTTGCTATTCTTGCCATATACAAATGAATTTTGTTGTTTCTGGATTCTTTTATTTATATGACAAAGATAGTGGATGGATTGTTTACGGCATATACTATAAACCGGGTATTTTTTTACCTCCTTCTATGCGTCACGCACAAAAGGAGGTTACAATCATAATTATATACAAGTCTGAAAGGACTCTCTTTAATGTCTGCCTCCTCCTAAGGCTTGGTAGAGGTTTACGGTGGCTTGAAGCTCGTCGAAACGATCCGTTACTTGGGAGAGCTGGGCGCTGAGCAGGGTTTGCTGTGCCGTGAGCACTTCCAGATAAGTGGTGTTTCCATGCGTCATCAGCAATTGGGTGCTACGGACGGCATCTTCAAGCGATTCGATTTGGTGTGTACGCAAGTCGATCTTTCCCTTCGCGGTCTGGGCTTGGGTAAGTGCGTCGTTCACCTCTTTTCCGGCGTTGAGCACGGTTTGTTGGAAAGTGAGCTTGGCCTCTTCTTGCTGCGCTTTCGCTATTTTCAATTGGGCGATATTCGCTCCTTTGTTAAATAGCGGTTGCGTAAGGGAGCCGACCGCCGATAGTAATAGTTTTCCCGGATTTACGATGTAACTGCCTGCGCTGTTTGTCCACCCCGCGCTGCCGCTAAGACGTAGCGAGGGATAAAAATTGGAGCGTGCGGAGGCTGTCCCGTAGAACGCTTGCGCCAATGCGTACTCGGCGCTACGTACATCCGGACGGTTCGAGAGCATCTGTAGCGGGATACCGATAGCCAGATCCGGGGTTAAGGATTGGTCTTCCAACCTTCCTCGCTCAATATCTTGAGGTGTCTCTCCCAATAAGACGGCAAGCGTATTCTCGGTCTCCCGGATGGTCTGTTCCAGATCCTTAACAGAGGTCTCGATGGAGTAGCAAGTAGCCTCGGTTTGCGATACGGCCGCCTCGGTAGTTATGCCGGCTGCCATTAATGCTTGGGTGGCACGAAGGCTTTCTTGCCATTTCACGGCGGTTTCTGTCGTGATCTCGTATTGCCGGTCCAGCATCAATAAGGTATAATATAAATTGGCGATATTGGCGATCAGTTGTGTTTGTACGGCTTGGCTATACGCTTGGCTTTGTAACAAGGCGGCTTTCGCTTGTCGTTTGGCGTTTGTCAGCCGGCCGAAGATATCGATCTCCCAACTGGCCGATATCGGGACACTGTATGTCCACGACGCTTTCGCCTTATCGAAACTACTTACCGTGCCCTGCGGATCTAGGGAGAGCGACGGGAGGTAGGAGAGGCGGGAGGTCATTAACGCCGCCTCGGCTTCTTGTACCTTTAGATGGGCGATCCGCAGGTCGGTATTATTGGCCAATCCCCGTTCGATCAAGGACTGCAAGGCCGGATCGGTGAACAGCTCCCGCCAACTGATATTCCCGATGGAGAAGGTATCTGCCGGGGCTGTCTCCTCCCGGTATAGATTCTCCGGGAGGGTGGCGACAGGCTCGTATTTCTTGTAAATGCCGCAGCTATTCAACGCTAGCGTCGCTACGGCAAGGAGTATGATGTTATTCTTCATATACATTATATATATACAATTGGATAGATTATTTCTTGCTATCTAAATATTCTTTTCTTTCCTCGGCAGCCTCTTTTACCTCTTCTTGCACCTGCCAATCAAGGGAACGCTCGAATTGGATCGGACGTAGTTTCTCTTGCAAGTATTGGAACGTGATGAATAAGCAAGGCACGATAAATAACAAAGCCAATGTACCGATCAACATACCGCCAACGGCACCGGTTCCCAACGAGCGGTTTCCATTAGCGCCTACGCCGTTGGAAACGATCAATGGCAGCAAACCGAATATCATCGTAAGAGCGGTCATCAAGATCGGGCGCAGACGAACCTTCGCTGCGCTAAGAGCGGCTGAAGTCAGGCTCATACCGGACAAGCGGCGCTGGGTAGCGTACTCCGTCAATAAGATGGCGGTCTTCGCCAACAATCCGATCAACATGATCAAACCGGTTTGCAGATAAATGTTATTCTCCAATCCCATGAATTTAGCGAACAAGAAACTACCCATCAAACCCATCGGTACGGAAAGAATCACGGCGAAAGGAACAAGGAAACTCTCGTACAAGGCACTTAGGATCAAATAAATCATCAAGATACAGATACCGAAGATGACAATGGTCGTATTACTCTGCTGGTTCTCCTCACGGGTGATACTACCGAAATCGTAGCCATACCCTTTCGGGAGCGAAATGACCGCTGTCTCTTTTACCGCCTTGATAGCATCCCCGGAGCTATATCCATTGGCCGGTACGGCATTGACGGCGATCGAATTATACATATTGAAACGAGCCAACGACTCGGCTCCATACACCTTGGTTAACGTGATAAACTGACTAAGCGGTGCCATCTCGCCGTTCGACATGCGTACGAACGTATTATTCAAGGAGGCCTCATCCAGACGATATTTAGGATCGGACTGTATCATCACCTTATACACCTTCGAGAAACGGTTGATGTTCGACACATATTGCCCACCGTAATAACCGGAAAGGGTAGACAAGACGGCATCCGGAGTGATTCCGGCTCGCTTGCATTTCGCCGCGTCCACATCCACGCGCCATTGCGGGTACTTGATATCGAAGGTAGAGTAAGCCGTAGCGATCTCGGGTCGCTCACGCAAGGCCGCGAGATATTGCTGGGTCGTGTTAAAGAAGGTCGTTAAGTCTCCACCGGCCTTGTCTTGCGTATGCATTTCCAATGCGTTACCCATACCATATCCGGGGATCATGGCCGGGGCGATGGCGAAAATCGTAGCGTCCTTGATATCTGCCGTACGGCCATATACCTGTCCGATCACGGCTTGTACGTTATCTTCCTTGTCCGGGCGCTCATCCCAATGTTTTAGTTTCAAGATGAACATACCGAAAGAGCTACCTTGTCCGGCCAGCAAACCATAACCGGAAACCTTGGAATAAGATTGAAGCTGTGGAATCTGGTTGATCCGTTGCTCGATATTCGTCATGATCTTGTTAGTCGTAGCCAAGGAGCTTCCGGAGGCCGTACTTACGTTGACAAAGACCGTACCTTGATCCTCATCGGGCACCAAGCTGGATTTTGTCGTGTTCATCAAGACGATCAGTAATACGATGGAGCATGCCAATAGCGACCAAGCCAGCCATTTCCGCTTGATAAAGAACAATACCCCGTGTTTATATTTCGCGATCATCGCATCGAACGCGGCGTTGAACGCCTTACGGAAACGGGCGGCGAAGTTATTCTTCTGGGTACCGTCCTCGTTGATGTAAGGTTTCAATAAGATAGCGCAAAGCGCCGGGCTTAACGTTAATGCGTTAATGGTAGAGATACCTACGGCCGCTGCCATCGTCAAACCGAACTGCGTATAGAATGTACCGGATGTACCGCTCATAAACGATACCGGGATAAACACGCCCATAAATACCAATGAAGTAGAGACGATGGCGGATGTCAATCCTTTCATCGCGTCCATACTAGCCATATAAGAGGACTTATATCCAACGTCGAACCGGGCTTGGACTGCCTCTACAACAACGATCGCATCATCCACCACCGTACCGATCACCAATACCAAAGCGAATAAAGTGATCAAGTTAATACTAAATCCGGCGACCGTCATAAAGGCGAACGTACCGATCAAGGAAACTACGATCGCTACCAACGGAATCAGCGTAGAACGGATATCCTGCAAGAAGACATATACCACAAGGATAACGAGGATAATGGCCTCTATCAAGGTTTTTACAACCTCATGGATCGAGGCGTACAAGAAATCATTCGTACTCATCAATTTTACGACCTCGATACCTTTCGGGAAGTCTTTCGAGGCTTCCTCAAGAAATGCGTCGATCTTATTATTCACCTCCGTGGCATTCGATCCGGCTGTCTGGAAAACCATACAGGAGATACCCGGCTTACCGTTTGTCTGTCCGATATAGGCATAGCTCTCTTTTCCCAACTCGATGTCGGCTATATCTTTTAACTTCAATACCTCTCCATCCTCGGTGGAGCGGATCACGATCTCACCGAATTCCTCCGGAGTAAGCAATCGACCGCTATATTTCATGGTGTACTGATACGTCTCGTTTGAGTTCTCGCCTAAAGAACCCGTGGCGGACTCAATATTTTGCTCGGCCAACACGGAGGTCACGTCCGAGGGGATCAATTTGTATTGGGCCATAACGTCGGGCTTCATCCAGATACGCATACTGTAATCGCCACCCATGACCATCAACTCGCCGACTCCGGAGATACGAAGGATCTCTGGTTTCAGGTTGATGCTGATGTAATTACTGAGGAAGTTCTCGTCATAAGAACCGTCCGGGCTATAGAGCGAGAAGATTTGTAACATGCTGGTCTGACGCTTCGAAGTCGTGACACCCACTTGGGTAACCTCGGCCGGCAATTGCCCGGTCGCTTTCGATACACGGTTCTGTACGTTTACGGCGGCCATGTCCGGATCGGTTCCTTGTTGGAAATAGATCGTGATCGTGGCGGTACCGGAGTTGGTAGCCGTGGAGGTCATGTAGGTCATATCTTCCACGCCGTTGATCGCCTCTTCCAAAGGAGCTACGACACTCTTCTGCATGGTCTCGGCATTCGCCCCGAAGTAAGTCGTACTGACCATAACGGTAGGAGGGGCGATATCCGGATATTGTTCTACGGGCAAGGTGAAAAGCCCGATGATACCCGCAACCATAATCGTGATGGAAATCACGGCGGATAGTACGGGCCGTTCTATAAATGTGCTGACTTTCATTGTGCTTAATTTTGTTTTACTTCAATCGGTGTTCCTTCACGCAATAAACCTACGCCTTCGGCTACGATCACGTCGCCGCTGTTCAACCCGGCGTTTACGATATACTCTTGCCCTCCGTTCACACGGGTCACTTCCACGGGGGCGGATTGCGTCTTGCCGTCCACTACCTTGAAGACAAATACCCGGTCTTGGATCTCGAACGTGGCAGCTTGGGGAATTACGACGCAGTTATCGTATGTAACCGGAATGATCACATTCCCGGAGCCCCCGCTATTCAATAATTGCTCCTCGTTCGGGAACGCCGCACGCAAGCTGACCGTTCCGGTGTTTTGATCGATCACACCACTGATCGTCTCCACCTTTCCCGTTCGGGGATAGAGTGATTGATCGTTCAATTGAAGCTCGATCTCGGGCATATTCTCCAATGCCTTGTCTTTCGAGCCGTATTGACGGGTCAAGGCCAACAGCTGATTCTCGGTCATGGAGAAATACACATACATCTCCGAATTGTCCGATACCGTGGTTAGCGGTTTGGGCAGATTTGCGCTTACCAATGCGCCTACACGGTAAGGCAGGGTTCCGATGACACCGTCTGAGGGGCTTTTCACCTCCGTGTAAGAAAGGTTGTTACGGGCGTTTACCTCTTGTGCCTCCGCTTGGGCTAATTGGGCTTTCGCCGAGAGTAACGTGTTGTAGGCGGTCTTTAGGTCGAACTCGGAAACTACTTTGTTCTTGTACAATTCTTGTTTACTGTCGTAAGTCAGTTGCGCTGTCGCTACGGATGCCTTAGCGGCCTCTACGTTCGCTATGGCGGTGTTTAAGGCCGCTTGATAAGGAACTTGATCAATAATAAATAAGACTTGTCCTTTTTTTACGCTCTCGCCTTCCGTTACGCAAAGCTTTGTAATAAAACCGGATACTTGCGGATAAATATCGATATCCTGTTTTCCTCGAATACTCGCCGAGTAATTATTGGATAAAGTCTTCTCCGAAGTGGATACAGTCATTGTCGCATACCCTGAACTTTGTTGGATTACAGGGTTTTGTTTACACCCAACAGCTACGATACACCATAAGGCGATCGCAGTCTTCATCAATCGATTTTGCTTTTTCATCTTAACTAATACCTATATTTTCGGATGCAAAGCTACTCGCTTATCGGCGAACCATTGTTTCCACAATGAGGCGGTGATTGTTCATTTTGAGATATAATGATCCGTTATATGCTAATGATCTCTTATATTTGCGGGCAAAATAGTAGACATATGAATCCATTTGAGATAGAGAGAGGAGAGTCGTTCATAATAGGCGATTCCGATTTGAGGGAGTTATTGGATCGTCCTTACAAGAGCGGATATGGCATGATCTTATTTTGCTATAAAGGAACGGCGAATATATCCGTCGATTTGAGCCGATGGGATATCCGGCGCAACACGGTGATCGTATTGATACCGGATACGATTCTGACGTTGAACGCAAGTAGCGAGGATTTCAAGGTACAATATATATCCTTTTCGAAGGTCTTGTTCGACGAGGCCGTATTCCGGCTGGATCCGCCCTTTTTCCGCTTCATAAAGGATAACCCTTGCTATACGCATCCCGCCGATCAGGAGGAGACCATAAATGTGATCATCCGGCTGTTTTGGCTGATTTACATGGATCGGAATAACGTGTACCGTGATATGATCGTGAAAAACCAGTTGCAATGCTTCTTCCTTAATATGTATGATAAGACAAGGTACTCCTTCTCGAGCCGCCAGCAAAATGGGTGCAACCGTGGGGAGGAGTTGTTCCATAAGTTCATCAATTGCATCCATGCCCATTATCTCGACCAGAAAGAGGTCTCTTTCTATGCGAACGAGCTTTGTATCTCTCCCCGTTATCTCTCCACTATCACCCGGCAAGTGACGGGCGAGTCGGCGAAGACCATTATAGACCGGCATATCATATTGGAGACAAAGGTGTTGTTGCGTACCACGGAAATGACCGTGCAGGAGATAACGAACCACTTGAACTTTCCCAGCCAATCCTATCTGGGACGGTATTTCAAAAAGCATACCGGGGAGTCACCCATAGAGTATCGAATGAAAAGGAAGTGATACCACTTGTAGATCCTAGGGATAAAGCCGGCGCCAACACCGCTGACCGTGCCTCCGGTTCCTACGCCGGCAATAAACAGGTCGACTTTACCGTCCGTATCACGCCAGATCTCTTCGGCGGTCGCACGGATATGTACGGCCGGGTTAGCGGGATTCTCGAATTGTTGTAGGATAATGGAACCGGGAGTCGAGTCACGCAGTTCTTCCGCTTTGGCGATAGTTCCTTTCATGTCTTGCGCTCCGGAGGTAAGGACAAGCGGGGCACCTAACGCTTTCAATAAGTTACGACGCTCGGCACTCATGGTTTCCGGCATGATAAGGATTAATTTGTAGCCTTTCGAGGCGGAGACAAAAGCGAGTCCAACTCCGGTATTGCCGCTGGTCGGTTCGATAATAGTAGCGCCGGGCTTCAGCGAACCTTTGGCCTCGGCGTCCTCGATCATCGCCAAGGCGATGCGGTCTTTTACGCTGCCTGCCGGATTGAAATATTCCAGCTTGCCGATTACTTGGGCTTTAAGGCCCTTGCTCGCATTGAAATTAGAGAACTCCAACAGGGGAGTGTTGCCTATCAGGTCGGTCAGTTGTCTTGCTATTCTTGCCATATATTACTTGTTTATAGTTGTAAAGATATGAATCACTTCCTTATGAAACCAAGATAGTGGATAGATTATTTACGGAAAAATGCCTTATCTTTGCGTATAAAGAATCTATAGCCATGAAACAAGGAAGAACTAACAACCACTTGCGAACGCAATCCCCTTTAAGGGAGGAATACAAACAATTGCTCAAGACCTCTTGCAAAGAGCTGCTTACTGATTGCCGACCCTTCACCGAAGAGAATCTTTTTACGGCTTTAAGCTGGTTTTTAGGGGATCATTTGCCCCAGCAATATGCCCATGGGAAAACGAATCTCACACAGGCGTTCGATCAATTGATACAAGTCCTCAGCTGCAAGTCCACGGGGCAATACGGCGAGGCCAACCAGTATACCGCCGCCGCCAACACCCATTTCGGAAGCGTATGGGAGAATTTCACCAAGGCGATGTTGACCTATAGCGGCGTAAAGACCGCTAGGGATGACATGAGCAGCCTAGGGAAGGCTTTCGCCGCCTTGCGGAGGGCTTTCGAAGGCAGGCATTGCCTTTTGAACGACAAGATCAGAGGGTATTTGGATAGTTGCGAGGTCATCCTGAGCCTGACGCGTAATGAGCGGATGCACGAAGGCACCGCCGTGCTTACGGGCAACGTGCCGGGTAATTCCAACCCGGCTCTCGATATTACCTTGATAAGCGATATGGAGGATACCAACCGGCGTTCCTTGGCGTTCATCTTCGTGGTGGCGATGATGGCTTGGCAGGTAAGGAACTCGACAGGCGGGGTCGTGATGAAGTCCGATATCTCGTGTAGTGTCTCCATACTAAAGGGAGAAACGGTGGTGCGCTCCGGCTTGAGCGTTGTAGCCGGGACTCCGCTGAAATGGAACTTGCGGACGAACAATAACGAAACGACCTGCGACTATACGTTCAAAAGCTCGTACACGGACCAGCAGGCCGATACCCACCAGCTCTCTAGGACGCTGACCATCACCAAGGATGAATACCAAATCCTCATCATGGATTGGGGGCGGAACGCGATCACGCTTGCGGGCGAGAACGCTTCTCCCGCTCCGCACGTAGCCCCCCGGCAAGAGACGGCTCCTAAGAGGCAAGCCCCGGTGCCGTTCGCCTCGCCGTTCGCCTTGGATCCCCTGATCACTGGAGTTAGCGCGCCCGAGGCGATCGACTATCTGGGAGGTCGGTATAGCGGCGGCACTTCCCCCTCCGGCAAGCCGCAGGGCGTGGGCACCTTCCTCTCCGGCACGGGGATGCGCTTCATCGGGCGGTTCGAGGAGGGCGTGCCTCATGGTGAGTTTATCGTGGAGGGCGATGGCTACCAGTATCGTGGGACGATTGGTCAGGATCTTTCCCGGCCGGGATTCAACAGAGGCTCGTTGAAGGTCTCGTCCAACGGGCATACCTATATCTATGAAGGGAGGTTCGAGGGGACAGGGATCTGTTGCGTGGAGGGCCAGTTGTACGCGGATCGGGTGAGCGAGGATACGCGGATCTACGCGGGGACTTTCAAGCCGGCGGCCACCGGATCGCCGATACCGGAGCTGACCGGCAAGGGGAGACGCTATCTCCCGGACGGTTCTTGCTACGTAGGCCCCTTGCGAACCGGCCTGCCGCATGGCAAGGGTTTCCTGATAAAAGCCAATGAGGTAGAGGTGAGCTATGGGAATTGGGTGAATGGAGTCCCGCTTTATGACGAGGAGAAGTTGCTGTGGGAACCCTTGTGTGGTGATTGCGCCGCTACCATTTGCTTCGAGGGCATCGACCTGTTCCGGCTTAAGAAGGACTCCAGCGTGAAAGTCAAATTCGAACAGGGTCTCGAACTGACAGCCCGCGATAGAGCGGGGCGTACCTATCCGGTGCGTTACAACCCCGTGCCGCATGGAATAGGGTGGTATATTTTCCACGCATATCCTTGCGGCAGGGCGCGCAGGCAGAAGGATGGATTGTGGGGCTATGTGGATGAGGATGAAAAATGGAAGATCACCCCGGTGTTCGTGGATTGCACGGAGTTCAGTAAAGACGTTGCCATGGTGAAACGCTCTGATGAGAAGTGGGTAATGATCGACCTGTCCGGGAATCAGCAGATCTATTTCCTGTTCGATGAGCTGATAAGCTTCGACAACGGAAAGGCGGTCGTGTGCTACCAAGGCAAGGAGCTGACGGTAGACTCCAAATGGGATCCGCTCTCGCTAATCACCAATCCGGATGTCCAGCTAACCCCCAAGATGATGCGGAATGGCAAATGGGGCTATGTGGATTCGCGCGGGAACACGATGATCAAGGGGCAGTACGAGGAGGTTCAGCTCTTCTCCCAAGGGATGGCGGCCATCAAGCAGGATGGATATTGGGGCTATATCAACGGAAACAACAAGATGGTCATCCAGCCTCAATATAGGCAGGCCGATCAGTTTAGGAGTGGCCGTGCGGTGGTAGGGGTCAAAGGCAGGAAGCTCGGTTTTATCGACTACCGCGGTATTCTGGTGATCGAGCCGATCTATAGCAGTGCCCGTCGATTTTGGGGAGAGGAGAGTGTGGTTTACAAGGACGGCAAATGGGGAGTCATCGACAAGGATGGGCGTACGGTGTTGCCCTTTGTCTTCGATGTCATGCCCAAGGTAATCAACCCCCTCAATATGCAGCATCGCAACTACGAAGTTGTCTACAAGGGGGAGAGTATCTCCGTAAACTACCGATGGAAAGAGCCGGCGGCAGGGCGACCCGCCGCCCCCAA
>OHHQ01001309.1_pt1 | contig 10527 bp, 8 predicted proteins | sample 1568051 | NCBI WGS metagenome assembly OHHQ01 (sample SAMEA3879567, study PRJEB24766) | human gut metagenome | biome: human-associated habitat; feature: feces | place: USA | collected 1985/1987
GGAATCTGGCTGCTCAGTGATGACCTTCGTATGGCGGGAACGCAGGAAAGTACCATGTATTTCCATCTGGCACCGGAGGTGATTGTAAAGGAACAAAAAGAGCGGGAAGTTCTTCTTGAAAATGAAGATGTCAGGCTGATCCTTGGAGCAGAGTATCCTTTGGAGCAAAGGCAGGAGATTTTGTCCAGAATTTATAACGAAAATGAGGAGCATACAGTTTTTCAGGCAAAAACCAACTGGGAAAATGAAGGAGTATGTACAGCATGGATGCACCCGGAGAATGCAGAATTAAAAGATACGGTGATCATACAGGCAGAAGGGAAACAGGTGGCTACATCTGTGGTGGCAAAGGAAGTGTGGATTTCAGGTGAACTGTCCTATGTGGTTATTATGCGTACGCATGAAAATTACCGTGGTCGGAAAGTTTTCCTATACCAGAATTGTGGCTTTTATGGTAAAGTAGTTATATTGAAGAAAACAGAAGAAGGGTTTGAAGTACTCCGCTTCCGGGCGTAGAACGAAAATAAGGTGGGAAACAAGATGAAAAAACTGACCATTAATGAAATTGCAGAAATGGTAGGAGTTTCGAAGACAACGATTTCTTTTTATTTGAACGGAAAAACGAATAAAATGTCAGATGAGACACAGAAAAAGATCCAGCAGGTCATTGAAGAGACCGGTTACACGCCAAGCGCTGCGACCAGAACAGTAAAGGCAAGCGATGACTGTATCGGCGTGATTCTTGGAGATGTGTCCAAACCATTTGCGGCAAAGGCACTGAAAGGAATTGAAGAAGAAGCACATGAGGCCGGATATCAGGTGATCGTGGGAAGTAACGAGATGTCATTTGCCAAAGAAAAAGAATATGTTGAGCATATGCTGAAAATGGGAGTGTCCGGTTTTATCATACAGGCAACATACAGGTTTGGAATTTTGGCAATGGAATTGGAAAAAAAGAATAAAAAGGTCGTATATCTGGATATTCCACCTTATGATTCACAGGGAGTAAGAGTTTTGGGAGACAATTATCAATGCGTATATGATGCAATCAGTCAATGCATTGAGAGAGGATATGATCAGCTTCTGGTTGTTTCGGATGCCAATGAATCGGAGTATACCGGAATGGATAACCTGCGAGGCTTCAAGGATGCGGCAAACGATGCCGGAGTTTCATTTAAGACCTATTTTATAGAAGCGGAGACAACAAGAGAAGAGATTCATGATTATCTGGAACAGAATATCAGCGAGTATAAGAAAACACTGGTGTATGCTTCAGATGTGGAGGCGCTTCGAAAAGTGTATCTTGGGATTAAGTTATTTCCGGATTTTCAGTCATTGTTTCCAGAGCGTCTGGGGCTGATCGGATTTGATGTGACCGGATGGACAAAGATCGCAGTACCGGAAATCTCAGCAATCATGATCCCTGCTTATCAGGAAGGTCAGATTGCCTCCCGAAAACTGATTGAAATGATCGAGAGTAAAAACAGTATTTCGAATAAAAAAGTAATTATAAAAAATGCAGTGCGCTGGAGAGACAGTACGCTGTAGCAGGAGGATATTATAGAATGATACAGATCAAAGTATTAGATGCAGAAAAAAATATTGTTGCAGAAAATGGTGGGCAGGAGGAAGTGAACCTGACGCTGAGAAGAGAGTATCAGGAGGGCGACACCATTGTATTTGAAATTGGTGGAGAGACAGGACATTATTGGATGCAGGTGGATGATGTGCTTGGAAAATCACTGGTGTATCTGACAGGCGATCAGACTTATGAGATTCCGTTTGAAGAAAAGAAGTTCAATCTTTCACCAAAGGCATTTACTGGAGAAAAACAGTTGCTTTGCCTTCGCAAGGCAAGACCTTATGAGATCAATATTTATCGCAATCTGGCAGAAAATGTCAACGATCAGCATGGAGATGTGAACTGTTATCCGCATGCATCTGCCAATGTAGAGACAAGAGGAGAGGCAGTATTTGCAGCAAAGAATGCAATTGACGGAGTGACGGCAAATCACGATCACGGAAAATGGCCGTTTGCTTCCTGGGGGATCAATCAGAGAGACGATGCCGAGATAAAACTGGAATTTGGTCGTGAAATCAGCACAGACCGGATTGTGCTTCATATAAGAGCAGATTTTCCGCATGACAACTGGTGGGTAAAAGGGACCGTAGAATTTTCAGATGGAAGCAGCATGGTGCTGGATCTGGAAAAAACAGACGGAGCACAGGAATTTACATTTTCAGAGAAGAAGATCAGCTGGCTCGTATTGAAGGATCTGATCAAAGCAGATGATCCGTCACCGTTCCCGGCGCTGACTCAGATTGAAGTATTCGGAACAGAGTGCTGATCTGGGAGAAGCAAAAATGGAGATCCGTGAGATAAATGAAAACAAAAAAGAATATCTGGAGCTTTTGCTTCTTGCCGATGAACAGGAAAGTATGATCGATCGCTATCTTGAGCGAGGTGAGATGTATGTCTTGTATGATGCAGGTGAGGTCCGGGCTGTCTGCGTTGTTACCCAAGAAAATGACCAGATTTTGGAATTGAAAAACCTGGCTGTGAAACCGCAATGCCAGCGTAGAGGATATGGCAGAAAAATGATCCAGTTTCTCTGTGAAAAATACAGAGGAAAGAAAGCAATTCTGCAGGTGGGGACCGGGGACAGCCCGGCAACCCTGCCTTTTTATGAGAGATGCGGATTCACACAATCACATCGGATCCCCGGATTTTTTGTGGATAACTACGACCATCCGATCATAGAGTGTGGAAAACAGTTGGTGGATATGGTGTATTTAAAACAATTTCTTTAATTTCTCAAAAAGGATACGCGTATCTTCTGTAAAACAAACATCTTCTCATTTTGGAATCTATAATTTTTTCTTCCCCTCTCTGTGCAGACCAGAGGCAGATTCCCGCCACGCTTTTGGAGTCATGCCACTGATTCGCTTGAACAGTCGGGTAAAGTAGTGGACGTCTCCGATTCCGCAGCGCAGTGCGATATCTTTGATCGGAACATCGGTATTGGCAAGCAGTGTTTTGGCATGGTCGATGCGGTAATGATTGACATAGTCTGTCAGAGAAGTTCCCATTTCTTTGGTGAACAATGTGGACAGATAACTTGCATTGACACCAAGATACTGTGCCAGCGTGTTCAGAGTCAGATTGGCAGACAGATCCGTTTCCAGGTAGGCGACAACTTTCCGGATGATCGAGGAATGAATCTTGTGCTGGTGTTCTTTGACGATCCGGCAGTATCCGAGTGCGATGGTCTGTTGTGCACGCAGGCATTGAGTTGCGGAAGTCAGACTTTCCAACATGGTTACATTGCAGTTGGAATAGGCGTCAATATGGATCGGATGTACACCAGCCTGTTCGGCTGCTTTTCGAAGTAATGTGTTCAGTGTGATGGTATAATTTTTCATATCTCTTAAATTATTGCTGATTCGTTGTGGAAGAAGCCAGGATTCAAATTTTGAAGTTATTTCCAGAGCCTGGCTTTCTCTGCCGGAAGTGACAGCATTGATCAGCATATTTTCTGCTTCATATCGCTTTTCAATCACATCAATATTTGAAAACGGATGTTCTTCATCCCGCAGACAATTCTTATAGGCGTTATTCCAATGATCAAAAAAATCAGGATTGGAATAGACGACTTCACAGGAATCCCCATAGAGCTTTTTTCCGAATTCCAGAAACAGGCTTTCGAACATGGCATAGGAGCCTAAAAAAGGAAGTTTCTGATAATAGGCCTGAATCGAGTCATGATAAGTATCTTTCAAAGGAAGGCTTGAAAACAATTCTTCAAAGCGGTTTCCCTGTATCTTTTCAAATACGACAGGACCGCAGTAAAATACTGTTTTTGTGCCGGGAAGCAGCAGAAAGACAAAGGTACACTGGAACAGGTCTGTATTGAAATAAATTTTTCCCGGTTTTAGTTTTTCAAACAGATCATTGAAAAATCTGGAAGTATTTTTTACGCCCAGAATATGGCGGCGCAGTCCCTGATCCAGATGATCCAGATCCTCACAGGGCAGTTCAAAGCGATAAACCGGGAGATAATTTGCCTCCAGTATCTTTTGTGTAAAATCGATCAATTCTTCGTATTTCATAAAGTCTCCTTTTTAAATCTGAAAATTGTGCAAAAAACTACAAAAATCATCACTGTTATTTTTCTCAAAACTTACATACAATAATCATACAACAAATATGTGAAAAAGCTAAGAAAAATGGAAAACAAAGGAGAATGGTTATGCGTAATGTGATAAGTTTAAACAAAAACTGGGCATTTATTCAGGAGAATGCAGGGCTTCCGGGAGAAATGCCGACAGACTGGCATAAGGTGGATCTTCCGCATACATGGAATGCAGTAGACGGACATGATGGGAACGGTAGTTATGACAGAGGTACTTACTGGTATGCGAAAACATTTGAAACACCAAAACAGCCCCTGGGAGGCGGAAAGGTCTATGTAGAAATTCTGGCAGCAGGTCAGCAGGCAACCGTGTATGTAAATGGAAAAGAAGTGACATATCACGAAGGCGGATATTCTACATTCCGTGCGGACATTACAGATGTGTGTCACGAAAAAGGGGACAATCTTCTGGTCATTGCATGCAGCAATGAAATGAAAGACAGTGTGTATCCGCAGTCTGCAGACTTTACATTTTATGGCGGGCTGTACAGAGGGGTAAATTTGATCAGTGTTCCGGATGCGCATTTTGATCTGGAGTATTACGGAGGACCGGAAATTCAGGTAACACCAAAACCGTGTGAATGTGGAGGCGCTGCATTTGAGATTGTTTCTTATGTGAAAGAGACAGATGAAAACTTTACCGTATTGTACGCTATCTGTGATGCAGAGGGAAATGAAGTGGCAAGTGCCTGCCGCCCGGCTGATGAAACTACAGTAACAGTGTATGTTCCGGATGCAAAACTCTGGGAGATTGATGCTCCGTACCTGTATACAGTAACTGCGAAGCTGCAGAGAAGAAATGAAACGTATGATGAGATTTCCGCACGTGTGGGTGTGCGCAGTTTTTCCTGTGATCCGAACAAAGGCTTTATCATCAATGGGGCAGAAACTCCGCTGCGCGGAGTGAGCCGCCATCAGGATATGCTCTATAAAGGAAATGCTCTTACAAAAGAGGATCATTACGAAGATGCAAGGCTCATCAAGGAGCTGGGGGCAAACACGATTCGTCTGGCACATTATCAGCATTCTCAGGATTTTTATGATGCCTGCGATGAGATGGGATTTGTAGTGTGGGCAGAGATTCCGTTTATCAGCGTGATGAACCAGGATCCGGATGCACATCAGAACTGTATCATCCAGTTGAAAGAGCTGATCATTCAGAATTACAATCATCCGTCAATTTGTTTCTGGGGTATTTCCAATGAGATTCTGATCGGAGGAATTTCAGAACAGTTAGTGGAAAATCACAAAGAACTGAATGCTCTTGCGAAAGAAATGGATCCAACCCGTCTGACGACGATCGCGCATGTGTCCATGACACCGATCGAAGGACCAATGCATGGGATTACAGATGTGGAAAGCTACAACCATTATTTCGGATGGTATGGCGGGAAAATGGAAGACAATGGTCCGTGGATGGACAACTTCCATAAAATTCATCCGGAAATCTGCCTTGGATTGTCGGAGTATGGATGTGAAGGAATCATCACGTATCACGGTCCGAACCCGGCATGCAAGGACTACAGTGAGGAATATCAGGCGCTGTACCATGAGCATATGGCAAAAATGCTGGAAGAACGTCCATGGATCTGGTCCAGCCATGTCTGGAACATGTTTGATTTCGGATGTGCAGCCAGAAACGAAGGCGGCGTAGCAGGACGAAACAATAAAGGTCTTATGACCATTGACAGAAAAGTGAAAAAAGACAGCTACTATATTTATCAGGCATACTGGAATAAAAAACCGATGGTACATCTCTGCGGAAAACGGTATGCACAGCGTGCGGGAGAAATGACACAGATTCGTGTATATTCCAACCAGCCGTCTGTTATACTATTCCTGAATGGAGAAAAAGTAGAAGAACTTTCCGCAGACAAAGTGTTTGTATTTACAGTGGCATTAAAAGACGGATTTAATATCATCACAGCACAGGCAGGTGAGGTTCAGGATACGATGACACTGGAAAAAGTAGAAAAAGAACCGGAAATCTATGTACTTCCGGAAGTGAATGAACGTGCTGAGGGTGTTGCCAACTGGTTCCAGACAGTCGGAGATATGGATTTAAAAGCGCCGATGGAATTCCCGGAGGGAAGATACAGTATCAAAGATACAATGGAAGAACTGGCAAAAAATCCGGAAGCAATGGAAATTGCTTCAAAAGCAGTAAAACTGATGGCAAATATGATCGTATCACCGGGGGAAGGCATGTGGGATATGATGAAGAGTATGTCTTTTGAAAGACTCAGTGAGATGGCTGGTGATCTGGCGCCGGAGGGATTTGTGGAAAGTGTCAATGCGAAATTGATTCAGATTAAAAAAGCATAACAATCTGGAAGGAGAAGAATGCCATGGCAAAAACAAATCAATCTTCAGTTCCTGCATTTGGAATGAAAGATAAATTAGGATATATGTTTGGGGACTTCGGAAATGATTTTACCTTCATTTTGTCCTCGACGTTTATGATGAAATTTTACACAGATGTGATGGGACTTTCCGCTGGGGTCGTAGGTATGCTGATGATGGCGGCGCGGTTTGTGGATGCGTTTTCAGATGTGACAATGGGGCAGATCGTCGATCGTTCCAAACCTACAAAGGATGGAAAATTCCGTCCATGGATCAAGCGTATGTGCGGTCCGGTAGCAATTGCAAGTTTTCTGATCTTTCAGGCAGGATTTGCAGATATGTCCTATGGATTTAAGGTGGCGTGGATGGTGATCACATACCTTCTATGGGGCTCTGTCTTTTACACAGCAATCAATATTCCGTACGGTTCTATGGCTTCCGCTATTTCAGCGGAGCCAAATGACAGAGCATCGCTCTCAACATGGCGTACGATTGGATCGGGAACCCCTCTTGTTGCTTATGTGACTGTAGATGGCAATCCAGTACTTTCCGGAAGCCGTATGACGATTATTGCAGGGATTTTTTCTGTATGTGCAGTCATCTGTTATGTGCTTTGTTTCAAACTGGTCAGGGAGCGTGTTCCGGTTCCGGCAAATAATCAGAAATTTGATCTGGCGGCACTGGGAAAGAATCTGATTACAAACCGGGCGCTGGTTGGAATTATTGTGGCAGCACTGCTTCTGCTCCTTGCAATGCTTGGAATGCAGGGGATGGCAGGATATGTATTTCCGAACTATTACAGAAGTGCGGGAGCACAGTCTGCAGGTTCTCTTTTGAGCAACATTGCGGTGCTTGTAATCTGTGCGCCTCTGGCTGGAAAACTGGCAGCCAGATTTGGAAAGAAAGAACTCTCTGCTGCAGCATGTCTGATCGGTGCGGTCAGTTATCTTTTGTGTCTGATCATTCATCCGGATAATGTGTGGGTCTACATTGCATTTTATGTTCTTGCATTTATCGGACTTGGATTGTTTAACATGGTAATCTGGGCAATGATCACAGACGTGATTGATGATGCGGAAGTGAAAAACGGAGTGCGGGAAGATGGTACGATTTATTCCGTGTATTCCTTTGCAAGAAAGCTGGGACAGGCATTTTCGTCCGGAATGGTGGGAGGTCTTCTTTCCCTGATCGGATATTCGCAGGCAACAGCATTCGATCCTGTAGTGACAGAAGGAATTTTCAAAATTTCCTGTATTGTGCCGATCATCGGGCTCACAGCAGTGGCACTTGCATTGATTTTTCTATATCCGCTGAATAAAAAGCGAGTAGAAGAAAACAGTAAGGAACTTGCAAGACGCAGGGGAGAAAAATAGAGAAAATGTACGAGAGACTGTCTGAAAACAGATCGTCGTAAACAGGGAAAGCAGCGATTCATCTGAGTCGCTGCTTTGTTACGTCATAACAAACCGGAATGTAAGAAAAATTTAAGATTTACATTGAGTTTTTTTTAAGCCGCCGATATTATAGTTTACATAGAGTAAAGGAATACAGGAGGGCAGCATGAACGGTGAAACGATACTTGTTGTGGACGACAATAAAGAAATTGTCTATTCGATCAGTGAATTACTGAAATATGAAGGATATCAGGTTGTAAAGGCTTATGATGGGATGGAAGCGCTGAAAGCTCTGGAGACAAACCAGATCGATCTGATCCTGCTGGATGTGATGATGCCGAAACTGAACGGATTATCTGCACTGATGAAATTAAGGGAAAACTACCGTATTCCGGTTATTATTCTGTCAGCGAAGACGGAGGAGAGTGACAAGGTGTCAGGTCTTGTTCTGGGAGCAGATGACTACGTGGAAAAGCCGTATAATCCGTCGGAACTCATTGCCCGTGTGAAAGCACATCTCAGGCGTTATCACGCGTGGGGAGGCGCAGCGCCGAAAACAGACAGTGACACGCTTGTAAACGGCGGTCTTGTACTTGATAAAAAGCGGCGTCTGATCCTTGTGGAAGGGGAAGAAGTCAGGCTGACGGCTACAGAATATAAGATACTGGAATTGCTGATGGGACATCTGGGGCAGGTGTTTTCAGCAGAACAGATTTATGAAAATGTATGGAAAGAATCGGCAAATTATACAGTGGAAAATACAGTGATGGTGCATATTCGGCATATCCGGGAAAAGATTGAGATTGATACAAAAAAGCCAAGATATGTAAAGGTGGTGTGGGGCATTGGCTACAAAATGGAAAAATATAATTGAGACAGGAAAACGTTTGTTAAAGCAACAGTGGCAGGTATTAGTAAGTGTCATGTTGGCAGGATGTGGAATTTTTACCTTTTATATCCTGATCGCTTATCGAACCTATTATCCAACAGAAAAAATCCTGTATTTTGGGATACTTGGGAATATTCTGTTAGGAAGCGGGACTGCATATCTGTTAGAAAAGGGACTGAACCGAAAATATCAGAACTGGATCCCAAAAGAAGATGTTTATTACCGGGAGTGGAGAGCAGAAATGAAAAAAATGGAGCATCTTCTTCAAGTGATTGGTATTCTGGCATTTGCAGCAGCAGGTATCTTCTTTGTGCTGCAGAGTAAATTTCGAGAGTACTGGAGCTGGTATTACAATTATGCTGCCGGTTATGTGATGCTTTTTACAGCATTGCTCCAGTATATGGTGTGGCAGTTTGTGCGCCGACGGTTTGATGAGAAGAAACGAGAAGTGCTGATGGGCAAACTGGAGGAAATCAATCAAAAACGGATTGCAGAAGCGCTGGAGAACGAGAAAAAGAGCCTTGCAAAAGTTTCACGCAGTGACCAGCTTCGAATCGATCTGATCACCAATGTGTCGCATGATCTGAAAACGCCTCTGACTTCCATGGTGGGTTATATTGAACTCATTAAAAAGGAAGAATTGAGCGACCTTGTCAGAGATTATGTGGATGTGCTGTCTGAAAGAGCAGAAAAATTAAAAGAAATGATAAACAGCTTGTTTTCTCTTGCAAAAGCAAGCAGCGGAAATATCGAACTGCATCCGGAAAAGTTTGAACTGAATCGTCTGGTAGAACAGATTTTTGCAGATATGGATGATCATGTGAAAGAGAGTGAGCTGCAGTTCGTAAAACAGCTTACAGAGGAAAATACAGAAATCATTTCTGATAATATGTATTTTTACAGGATTTGCCAGAATCTGATTGAGAATGCGCTGAAGTATTCGGCAAAACATACGAGAGTATTCGTGAAAACTTATCAAAAAGAGTCTTCAAATCATCTGTGTCTGGAAATCACGAACACTGCAGGATATCCAATGGATTTTACAAAGGAAGAGATTATCGAGCGGTTTTTTCGTGGGGATAAGCAGAGGTCCAGTGAGGGAAATGGACTGGGACTTGCGATCGTAAGTACGTATGTAAAAGCGCTTGGCGGAGAGTTTGATATTAAAATCGACTGTGATCAGTTTAAGGCCTGTGTGGAGATGCCGCTTTCGGCAATCACGATTACATAAAAATCAAAGAATTACGAAATAAGCACACGGGGAATTTTCCCCATGTGTTTATTTATCTGTATTCTCCTTAAATTTTTCTTTAGACACAAGAATTTCTTCGATAGCATGTTTTACAGCCATTTTAACTGTGAAATATAAGATAGGGATCAATACTAATAAAAGCAGTATGAGGTCTAAAATAATAACATCCAATAGAATCACCCCCTACATTGTCTGAAATCATTGCCAAATCTACTAAAATAATTATAAGACACACTCTATAAAATAGCAATAAAAGTTAAATGATATCTGCCTTTTTCAATAGAAGAGGTAGGTCATAAACGGGAGTTTGACAGTCGAATAATAGAAAAATACCTTGACAAATCCCTTACATTGTGATTACATGAACATATGAACAGTTATTCATATGATGAATTGAAATGACCCATATTGAATATACTAAAACAATAATAAGAAATGGAGAGCGAAAATAAATGA
>OHHQ01001311.1_pt1 | contig 10526 bp, 10 predicted proteins | sample 1568051 | NCBI WGS metagenome assembly OHHQ01 (sample SAMEA3879567, study PRJEB24766) | human gut metagenome | biome: human-associated habitat; feature: feces | place: USA | collected 1985/1987
CGGTAAAAGGCGCCCGGCACCGTGCGGTGGAGAATTCCCTTATATACAGAAAATGATGACATGAATAGCGCCGCATCTTTTGTTGTGAACATAATAAAATTTAGCCTCCAATAAGAATCAAATTCCTGATATTTCTGTCATTCCTCACATCCTTTCTACAAACATTTATAATAACATAATTTTTACGAAAAGGAAATGTTTTCGAGAAAATATCACGATTTGTTCCCTTTTTAGAAACATTTGGGCGAAAAAAGACAGAGGGTGGTGAAACCCGCCCTCTGTCTGGGATATCGCTATGAATTTTTAGAATTTGGTATAGCCGTAGCTGTTCACCATGGCGTCGATCTTGGTGTGTTCCTTGCAGTAAGGGCACTCGTGAGGCGAAAAATTCTGATAATCCGGAATATCCTTCAGGGAGAACAAGGAATGGATCGGGATGCCGTCGCTTTCCTCAATGGCGCTGAACAGGGCGCAAATGCCGGTCAGCTGGCCGTTGTAATACTGAATACATTCCATGGCCCGGCCGATAGTTTTGCCGGTGGTCACCGACGCCACCACCAACAGAACCCGCTTGTTCCAAATGATAGGCTGGATGTTATCCCGGAAGATCATCTGGTTGTTGGCGTTGGTTTCCGGGGTCACCACGGCGATGTTGGCGTCGTGGTTAATAGCGGCGATGTTGGTCTGGGCAAGCTCCTCCGCCAAATAAGCGCCTACAATGCGGGTGCCTTCCAGGCAGATAATCACATCCACCGGCGTTGCGGAATAGGATTTTGCCAATTCCTCCGCCGTCAGCTTCGCTTTTTTATAATAAGATTTGATATCAGTCATATCAATGTAATAATTTACATGGGAATGGCTGGTGGAAAAATGGCCTGGAATGATTTTAATGCCGATCCTTTTATTTTTCTTGGCGCGAAGGTCAATTGCTCTGGAGTTCAAACGATTACCCCCTTTTGATTTGTTCATTGATTACAATTAGCGTAATAAAAAGAAACAATATTTAGTACAATTTTATTTTACTACGGAAATACAAGGCTGTAAATATAAAAGTTATTTTTTGTAAGGAATGACAAAGAAGGCCGGGTACTTCTGTTGACAATGATTGCCGTTTACCGGGAGGATTTGTCCATTAAATCCACCAGCTCCTGAATCTTTTCCTCCGGGTCGCCCTGCTCAAAGGCTTCCTTGACACAGTGGTACATATGGGCGGTCATAATCTCCTTGTTGGCTTTTTTTAGTACGCATTGGGTGGCTGTGATTTGATGGTAAACATCCAGGCAATAGCGGTCCTGTTCTACCATTTTCAAAATCCCGTCGATTTGCCCCCGGGCTGTTTTCAGCAGCGCAGAAACCTTTTCCTTATCCGCCTGCATGGTCAAATACCAACCACTTGGTAACCGGCGTCGGTCACCGCTTTCACCAGAGCCTGATCCTCTACCGGCTTGGAAAGGACGATAGAGGCGGTTTTAGCCTCCAGATTCACCTTAGCGGACACGCCGTCAATGGCATTCAGGGCCTGTTCCACCCGCGCGGAGCAGTGGCCGCAGGACATACCTTCGATTTTCATGGTTTTTTCTGTCATCGTAATTTCTCCTTTGTTATCATAATGATCTTGTAACTCATCCTGTTTCGGAAGGATGAGATTTTCCACATGGACTTGTTTTCCGGTCTCTGCCTTTGCGGAGACCGCCGGCGGGGATGAAAATTTTGGCCGGAAAAATTTCAGCCGCAAAGCGTTAGAAACCACGAACACGGAACTCAGGCTCATCGCCGCGGCGGCGAACATGGGGTTCAGCTTCCAGCCTAGCAGGTAAAAGAAAACACCGCAGGCCAGAGGGATCCCCAGGCTGTTGTAGAACAGGGCCCAGAACAGGTTTTCCTTGATATTCCGAAGGGTTGCCTTGCTTAACTGGATGGCGGAAACCGCGTCCATCAGGTCGCTTTTCATCAGCACGATATCTGCTGATTCAATGGCGATGTCGGTGCCCGCGCCGATAGCGATGCCCACGTCGGCGGCGGTGAGGGCGGGAGCATCGTTGATACCGTCGCCCACCATCGCCACGATTTTGCCTTCTTTTTGCAAGTCCTTGATGAACTGGGCTTTCTGCTGTGGAAGCACTTCGGACTGAAAGTGGGTGATGCCACATTGTGCTGCAATCCTTTGGGCCGTTTCCGGATTGTCACCGGTCAGCATATAAGTTGAGATTCCCATCTCCTGCAATTGTCTGACGGCCTCTTTAGAGGTCGGCTTGATGCGGTCGGCAATGGCTACCAACCCTAATGCCTGCTGTGAATCGGCCAGCCAGATGACGGTCTTGGCCTCCTGGCTTAGTCGGGCAGCTTCTTCCGTCAGGGCAGGGGATACGGTAAGATGGTGCGTCTCCAGCAGTCGGCGGTTGCCGGCATAATAATAGGTTCCGTTGATTTTGCCTCGTACTCCTAATCCTGTCAGACTTTCAAATTCTTCCATGGGAAGTAGCTGACGTGTCTGATGCTGCACGATGGCTTGTGCCAGAGGGTGTTCGGAAGCGCTTTCCAGGGTAAAGAGCACATCGCCTAACGGAGATTGAAGAAGCGGGTCGGAGATTTCGGTCACCGTGGGATGTCCTTCAGTCAAGGTGCCGGTTTTATCGAGGACGATGGCGTTCACCTTGCGGGCTGTTTCCAGACTTTCTGCATCTTTAATCAGGATACCGTTTTCGGCCCCCTTTCCGATGCCGACCATGATGGCCGTCGGTGTGGCCAGTCCTAATGCACAGGGGCAGGCAATGATGGTGACGGTTACTGCGGCCAGCAAGCCATGGGTGAATCCGTTGCTGCTGTCCAGCCATATCCATACTAAAAACGAGAGGACGGCAATGCTCAGGATGGTAGGCACGAAGATAGCCGCGATGCGGTCTACTAACTGTTGTACGGGGGCCTTGCTGCCTTGTGCATCTTGTACCATGCGGATGATATGGGCCAGAACGGTTTCACTTCCCACTTTGTCGGCGATGAAACTGAAACTTCCTTTCTGGTTGATGGTGCCGGCATATACCTTGGTGCCGGGAGTCTTTTCGGTAGGAAGCGGTTCGCCGGTGAGCATGCTCTCGTCCACATAGGAACTGCCTTCATACACGGTTCCGTCCACGGCAATGCGGCTGCCCGGTTTGACTACCAGTCGCTGGCCCTGCTGTACTTGTTCCACGGGAATTTCTTTCAGCTGTCCTTCCGGAGTGAGAATGGTGACGGTGGCCGGCTGTAGTCCCATCAGTTTTTTGATGGCTTCCGACGTATTTCCTTTGGCCTTCTCTTCCAGTAACCGTCCGAGCAGGATAAAAGAGATGATGACGCTGGCCGCCTCGAAATAGACGTGAGGGTGAATGCCTCTGCTCAGCCAGAACTCCGGCCAGAACAGGTTGAACAGGCTGAATGTATAGGCAATGCCAGTACTCACGGCTACCAGCGTATCCATGTTGGAAGTACGGTGCTTCAACTGTTTCCAGGCATTGCGGTAGAAGTCTCTTCCCAGCCAGAATACTACGGGAGTGGAAAGAATCCACATCACGTAATTGGCGTACGTCCAGTCCATGAAGCACATGCCGATAATGGCTACGGGCACGGAAAGCATCAGCGAAAAGAAAGTACGCTGCTTTAGTTGACGGTACTTCCGGCTATGTGCATCTTCTGCTATTTTCTCTTTTTGAGCATTCGTTTCAATGACCAGGTCGTATCCGGCATTCTGAATGGCATCTTTTAATGTTTCGGGTGTACATTCTTGCGGGTTGTATTCTACGGTGGCCGTAGCGGCTGCATAGTTCACCTGAGCATGGTATACACCCGGCTGACGGTTCAGTGTCTTTTCCACCCGTGTGGCACAGGCGGCGCAACTCATGTCCAGCACCGGAAAGGTTTGTGTAGTTTTAGGAGTATTCATATTTTCTTTATTTAGAATGGGACAAAATTACAACATTATTGGTTGAATTGGAAACTTCTGTTTCATATTTGTCTCTCAGGGGGATATTTCTTGTAAGGAATTCGTTATTTTTGCGCAAAATAAAATACAACTGTTATTATGTCGCATTTAGCTCCTCTTATCAGTGATTTGGCCTTGATATTGATTAGTGCCGGAATCATGACGTTGCTATTTAAGAAATTGAAGCAGCCTTTGGTGTTAGGCTATATTGTCGCAGGTTTTGTCTGCAGTCCTCATTTCACGTTTACTCCTTCGGTGGTAGATGCGGATAATATCCAGACGTGGTCGGAGATTGGTGTCATCTTCCTTTTGTTTGCGCTGGGACTGGAGTTCAGTTTCAAGAAACTGATGAAGGTGGGAGGTTCGGCGGTCATATCGGCCTGTACGATTATCTTCTGCATGATACTGGTCGGTGTGTTTGTGGGCTGGATGTTTGGTTGGAAACAGATGGACTGCATTTATTTGGGAGGAATGCTGGCCATGTCTTCCACCACCATTATCTATAAGGCATTTGATGATTTGGGACTTCGGCAACAGCGTTTTGCCGGGTTGGTGCTGAGTATTTTGATTTTGGAAGATATTCTGGCCATTGTGCTGATGGTGATGCTTTCTACCATGGCCGTAAGCAAGAATTTTGAAGGAAGTGAGATGATTTACAGCATCGGAAAACTGGTGTTCTTCCTGATTCTCTGGTTTGTGGTAGGTATTTATCTGATTCCGCTCTTCTTAAAAAGGGCACGCAAACTGATGAGTGACGAGACGTTGCTCATTGTGTCCTTGGCCTTGTGCTTCGGGATGGTGGTGCTGGCAGCCCGTGTGGGTTTCTCTCCAGCCTTTGGCGCATTTATCATGGGGTCCATTCTGGCGGAAACAGTAGAATCGGAACACATTGACAAGCTCGTGGCTCCGGTGAAAGATTTGTTTGGGGCCATCTTCTTCGTGTCAGTCGGGATGATGGTCGACCCGAACATGATTGTGGAATACATCTGGCCAATCCTGGCGATTGTGGTAGCCATATTGTTGGGGCAGACCATCTTTGGTACGGGAGGTGTGTTGCTGTCAGGTCAGCCGTTGAAAATCGCCATGCAGTGTGGATTCAGTTTGACACAGATTGGTGAATTTGCCTTTATCATTGCAGCATTGGGAGTAAGTCTGAATGTGACGAGCTCTTTCCTGTATCCGATTGTGGTGGCTGTATCCGTGATAACGACCTTCCTTACTCCTTATATGATTCGTTTGTCCGGTCCTGCTTATGGCTGGGTGGACCGGCATCTTCCGGTATTCTGGAAGCATTTGCTGGAGCGTTATTCGGTAGGAGTGCAGCCTGTAAACCATCAGAACAACTGGAAAAAACTGTTGGGAGCGATTGTGCGTATCACATTGATTTACCTGGTGCTTTCCATTGCGATGGTGGTACTGTCATTCAACCTGTTCCTTCCTCTTTTGATTTCCGCACTGGGAGGTTTTTGGGGAAAAGTGTTGGGAGCGGTAGTGACCATCTTGTTGATTTCTCCTTTCCTCCGTGCCATGATTATGAAGAAAAATCATTCCATTGAGTTCAAGGCACTCTGGGCGGACAGCCGTTTCAATCATGCACCGCTGATTTCAATCGTATTGCTTCGCATTGTGCTGGCTGTATTGTTTGTGGTCTACATCATCAAGCATCTGTTCCAGGCCTCTGCCGCGCTGATGGTGGGTATTGCCATTCTGGTCGTCCTGCTGATGATTTTCTCTCGTTTCTTGAAAAAGCAGTCAATCGGGATGGAAAGGGTGTTTGTGCAGAATCTCCGTTCCAAGGAAATCAAGAAAGCGTATTTGGGCGAGAGCCAGCCGGAATATGCCGGACGACTGCTGGACCGTGATTTGCACTTGTCGGATTTTGTGGTTCCTGCTGATTCGTTGTGGGGAGGAAAGACCTTGATGGAACTTGATTTTGGAAAGAAATACGGAGTGCATGTGGCTTCTATCATACGAGGTGCGCACCGTATTAATATCCCGGGTGGAGGAAACCGGATTTTTCCGAATGACAAGTTACAGGTTATCGGTACCGACGAACAGTTGTCTGTTTTCTCCGGACAGCTGGAAAAGGTGGCCGAAGGTTACAAGGATGAGGACTTTGAGAACCGCGAGATGTACTTGAAGCAGTTTGTCATTGCACGTAACTCACCGTTTTGCGGACGTACGATTCGTGAAAGTGGCATCCGCAATAAATACCATTGTCTGGTGGTCGGAATTGAGTCTGCCGACGACAGCAACCTGCGGCAGCCGGAAGTCTCTTTTGAATTGCAGAAAGGCGATGTGGTATGGGTCGTAGGAGAGGAAAAGAATTTGAATGCGTTGTTTGAAGCCTCTGAGGTAACAGCCAAGGCAGAATAAAAAAGCTGGACTTGCACAAGTGAATAGGCAAGTCCAGCTTTTATTTTTAATGCGGACAATATTTATTCATCCTCCTCCTCCTCGTCATCAAAGTCGAAGTCAAAGTCATCCAGGTATTCTGGCATGAAGAACTCGTCCAAGTCTCTTCGTTCTTTCTTTGTGGGACGTCCTGTACCACGGGCACGGTCTACGAATCCGCTGATTTTACTCATCTCCAGCAATTCATACTGGTCGGGTGTAGTCACGTTGTCCATGATTTCCGGTACCAGTTTGGCTCCCACTCTTTTTTCAATGGCCTGCAACACCTTGAAGGAATAGGTTACAGGAGGCTTTCTGACCTGTACCACGTCCCCTGGTTTTACCATTCGGGCAGGTTTCACCTGAGAACCGTTGATCGAGATTCTTCCTTTTTTGCAGGCTTCGGCAGCAATGGTTCTTGTCTTGAAGATACGTGCAGCCCACATCCATTTGTCAATTCGTGCTTCCGGCATGGTTTTTATTTGTTATTATATTGATTCATGGTGATGTTCAGTCCGGCCAGACAGAAACTCTTGATGATTTCCTGTGCTACCTCCAGACGTTCCGGCATCTGCTTCATGGATTCTTCGTCGAAATGTCCGAGAACAAAATCAATTTGTCCTCCTTTCGGGAAGTCGTTTCCGATGCCAAAGCGCAGGCGGGCATAGTTCTGAGTGCCTAACGTAGCAGCAATGTGCTTTAATCCGTTGTGGCCTGCATCACTGCCTTTTCCTTTCAGTCGCAGGGTTCCAAAAGGCAGGGCCAGGTCATCTACTACAATCAATACGTTTTCTAGAGGGATTTTTTCTTGTTGCATCCAATAGCGTACTGCATTCCCACTCAGGTTCATGTAAGTGGATGGTTTGAGCAGAATCAATTGTCTGCCTTTTAGCGAGAGCTGGGCGGTAGCTCCATAACGTCCGTCGCTAAAAACAATATTGGACGCCTTAGCCAAGGCGTCCAATACCATAAATCCTATATTATGACGGGTTTCGCGGTATTCTTCACCGATATTCCCCAGTCCAACAATCAAGTATTTCATTGAAAGGATTTTTGTAGTTTTAGGTTACTGAAATTATTTACCAGCAGCAGCCTGAGCACCACGAGCAGCACGAGTCAATTTAACTGCACAAACCACAGCTTCTTTTGCGTTCAGCAGTTCCAGACCTTCGTATTTCAGTTCACCCACTTTAATAGTTTTACCCAATCCCAGCGGAGTCACGTCTACAACCAGACGTTCAGGAATTACATTGTACAAGGCTTTCACTTTCAACTTACGGATCTGCAGAGCCAATTTACCACCGGCTTTCACACCTTCTGCCAAACCTTCCAACTTCACAGGAACTTCCATTACGATAGGTTTGCTTTCATCGATCTGATAGAAGTCAACGTGCAGAATTTTGTCTGTTACAGGGTGGAACTGGATATCTTTCATGATAGCATTTACAATCTTGCCATCAATGTTCAGGTCTACAACGTAGATGTGCGGTGTGTATACCAAGTTACGCAAGCCTTCAGTAGGAACTGTAAAGTGAGTAGCAACCTGATTGCCGTTTTCATCTTTCTGAGTTCCGTACAATACGCAAGGAATACCATTGTCTTTACGAAGTTCACGAGTGGCTTTCTTACCAGTTTCAGTTCTCAAAGAACCTTTGATTTCGATTGATTTCATTGTTTTTAATTTTTTGTGTTACTCTAAATTAAGTTGATTGTTTGCTTAATTCGCCATCACACGATGTGGTATATCACACGATGAGCTTGAAAAAGCGGCGCAAAGGTATGCATTTTCTTTTTACCTTCCAAATGTTCATGGAATAAATTCCTGTAATTCAAGTTGGAATCAGTACTTTTTTTACGCTTTATCTTAAAAATCGATGTCAATTTTTATTTCTTCTGATTGTGAAGGAATCTCTTCTGTGGTTGTAGCAGGTTGATAATGTGTTTCACTTGTGGTCCCCTGTTCGTGTCCGATAAAATCGATGGCCTGCTGTAACCCGTTCATAAACTTCTCAAAATCTTCCTTGTACAGGAAAATCTTGTGTTTTTCAAAATTAACCTGAGGATCATCTTTGTCAAGAGACACTACTTTCTTGCTTTCTGTGATAGCAATGAACATTTCCTCTTTCCGGTTTTTCTTTACATCCAAGTAGTAAATTCGTTTTCCAGCTTTGATTGCTTTGGAGAAAACGATTTCTTTGTCGTTTTCAATAGTCGTACTTTTCTTCTTCAGTTCTTCCATAACTCACTGTTACTAATAAAAATGCGTTCAAATTTGAATATTTTTTTGCAATGTGCCAAAAGAGAATGAGGAAAAATGTCGAATCTCTGAAAAAAAAGAAAAAATATAATGCTTTATGGTGTGTAATAAAGGAAAAATGCTTACTTTTGCCCACCTAAAAATATAGTTTGTTTATATATTATGATTAACAGAGTTCTTATTCGTCTGAAGATAGTTCAGATAATTTATGCGTATTATCAGAACGGAGGTAAAAATTTGGATACTGCAGAAAAGGAGTTGTTCTTCAGTTTATCTAAAGCGTATGATCTGTACAACTATCTTTTGCTTTTGATGGTAGAGGTAACCAAGTATGCCAACAAGCGGTTGGATGCAGCAAAAAACAAGTTGGTTCCTACCAAAGAAGATTTGTCTCCCAACATGAAATTTGTAGAAAATCGCTTCATTGCGCAGTTGGAAATCAACAAACAGTTGAATGCTTTTGCTTCTTCTCAGAAGAAAACCTGGGAAAATGAAGGCGATTTCATTAAAAACCTGTGTGAACAAATCATGCAGAGTGATATATATAAGGAGTATATGGCCAGCGAAACTTCTTCATACGAAGAGGATCGTGAATTGTGGAGAAAACTGTACAAGAAAATTATTTTCAACAATACAGCTCTTGATGAAGTTCTGGAAGACCAGAGTTTGTATTGGAATGACGATAAGGAAATCGTGGATACTTTTGTGTTGAAGACTATCAAGCGCTTCAATCCTGAGAACGGTGAAAAGCAGGAACTTCTTCCTGAATTTAAGGATGAAGAAGATCGGGACTTTGCTCGCCGCTTGTTCCGTCGTTCTATCCTGAATGCAGATTATTACCATCATTTAATCAGTGAGAATTCAAAGAACTGGGATTTGAGCCGAGTAGCTGTGATGGATGTCATCATCATGCAGATTGCATTGGCTGAGATTCTGAGTTTCCCTAACATTCCGGTAAATGTATCGTTGAATGAATACGTGGAAATTGCCAAGCTGTATAGCACTCCGAAGAGTGGCGGTTTCATCAATGGTACTTTGGACGGTATTGTTAATCAATTGAAAAAGGAAAACAAGCTGACCAAAAACTAATATATTTGTCCAGTTATTATTAATCTAAACCGAAAAACGTATGAATTTGTTAGCTGTAGTATTGCAGGCACAGGGAGGAGCAGATTACTCTTTCCTTATTATGATGGTGGCTATTTTTGCCATTATGTACTTTTTTATGATTCGTCCCCAGAACAAGAAGCAGAAAGAAATTGCCAAGTTCCGCAAGAATTTGGAAGTAGGACAGTCTGTAGTAACTGCGGGTGGAATTTATGGAAAAATCAAGGAAGTAGAAGATAATACTGTTGTAGTTGAAGTTGCTGCCGGTGTAAAAATCAAGGTAGATAAGAACTCAATTTATGCAGATGCACAGGCTCAGCCTGCGAAATAAATATGAATGACTATGTTCGATCGAAAGAACATAAAGAGATATTACTTGATACTTGTACGAAAAATCAGGAACTTTCTGCTCAGTGCCAAGAGCAGAGAGTTTCTGATTTTTCTGTTTTTCGTGTTCGTGTCGCTTTGTTTCTGGTTCTTGCAGACCATGAACGACACGTATCAGACCGAGTTTAAGATTCCGGTCAGACTGAAGAATGTGCCGAAAGAGGTGGTCATGACGTCTGAACTGCCTGATGAGATTCGGGTGAAGGTAGAAGACAGAGGTACGGTACTGCTGAACTACATGCTGGGACGTACTTTCTTTCCGCTGACTTTTAACTTTGAGGATTATCAGGATAAAGGTTCTTATGTCCGCATTCCTCAGACTGAGATATTGAAAAAAATCAGTGCCCAGCTGAATAACTCTACGCAACTGCTTGCCGTACGTCCGGACACACTGGATTATATCTATTCAAGGGGAATACCCAA
>OHHQ01001317.1_pt1 | contig 10483 bp, 7 predicted proteins | sample 1568051 | NCBI WGS metagenome assembly OHHQ01 (sample SAMEA3879567, study PRJEB24766) | human gut metagenome | biome: human-associated habitat; feature: feces | place: USA | collected 1985/1987
CACGCCGATGGTACTGCGCAAGTGGGAGAGTAGGTAGTCGCCGTTTTAACAGAAGCCCTGAGGCAGAAACGCTTCAGGGCTTTTTTTGTATCCGTAACCCGGATTTTATTGTATCTTTGTAACTGGTTAAATCTAATTATATTGTTTTTAAATTATCGAATAAGTATGAGAACACGCATCTTACACCGTTGGAAAACGGTTTGTCTAGGGGGATTATTGGGTATTTCGTCATTATGTGCACAAGCAGAGGGAACAGGCTATACGCCAACTCCGGAGAATCTGCAAGCCCGAAAGGAATTTCAGGATGGCAAGTTTGGCATCTTTCTGCACTGGGGAATTTATAGCATGTTTGGGCAGGGAGAATGGTATATGAATACCGACAACATTGATTGCCATGAGTATGCAAAAGCTGCATCGGGATTTTATCCTTCACGTTTTAATGCGCAGGAGTGGGTAGCTGCAATCAAGGCTTCCGGAGCCAAATATATCTGTATTACTTCCCGTCATCATGATGGCTTTTCTATGTTTGATACGAAATATTCAGACTATGACATCGTGGATGCCACTCCTTTTAAACGAGATGTGATAAAGGAGCTGGCGGAAGAGTGCCGTAAGCAGGGAATAAGACTGCATTTATATTATTCGCATCTGGACTGGACGCGTGAAGATTATTATCCGTTGGGAAGAACGGGGCATGGAACCGGACGTACCTCACATGGAGAATGGGCAATTTATTATCAGTTCATGAATCATCAGCTTACGGAATTGCTGACTAACTATGGTCCGATTGGTGCAATCTGGTTTGATGGAATGTGGGACCAGCCCGATGGCTTTGACTGGAAATTGGAAGAACAGTATAAATTGATTCACAAATTACAGCCTGCCTGTCTGATTGGAAACAATCATCATAAAACACCTTACCAAGGTGAAGACTTTCAGATGTTTGAACGTGATCTTCCAGGCGAGAATAGAGCAGGATTGTCTGGACAGTCAGTGAGTGCGCTTCCGTTGGAAACTTGCGAAACGATGAATGGCATGTGGGGGTACAAAATAAAGGATCAGAATTATAAATCGGTTACTGATTTGGTGCGTCTGCTAGTACGTGCGGCAGGTAAAGGAGCTAATCTGCTGATGAATATCGGCCCTCAGCCTAATGGTGAACTTCCGGCTGTGGCTGTAGAACGTTTGAAGGGAGTGGGAGAGTGGATGTCGAAATATGGGGAAACCATTTATGGCACTACTGCGGGAAATGTGATGAGTGCTTCGTGGGGGGCCACTACCCGTAAGGACAATATGCTTTATGTACATCTGTTAGCGGATCGTATGCCTCAGTTCGTGACCTTGCCGGTGACGGAAAAAGTCGTTTCTTCTACTTTGTTCGGTACCGATGAAAAAGTAAAATGGGAGAAAATACAAGGTGGCATCGTATTGCATACAGAAAATCTGCAACCTTCTGTAGACTGTATTGTGGCCTTAAAACTGAAATAATTTGAATTTAAAATAAGAAAAAAGGATTGTCTGACACTTTAATAGTTGTGACAATCCTTTTTCTTGTTTATATTTACCACAAGAAAAACGAAATATCATGGTGATAAAAACAATTTTGGATACAGATTTATATAAGTTTACTACTTCATACGCTTATATAAAGTTATTCCCTTATGCCATTGGAACCTTTACTTTTAAAGATAGGGATGAGACTGAATATACGGAAGGATTTCTGGAAGCCTTGAAAAACGAAATCCATAATCTGGAAATGGTAAAACTGACATCGGAAGAGCAGGAATACATGACAACCCATTGCCGCTTTCTGCCCAGTGTGTATTGGGAGTGGCTTTCTTCCTTCCGGTTTGACCCGAATAAAATAGAAGTATGGTTGGATGAGCACCATCACTTACAGATGACGGTGACTGATTACCTGTATAAGGTAACTCTTTATGAAGTGCCGCTATTGGCCATTGTTTCTGAAATAAAAAATCAATTTCTGAATCGCATTCCAGACAAGCAGACGATACTGGACAAACTGGCCGATAAGGTGAACCTGTCGAATGCACACCAGATGCCTTTCTCCGAGTTTGGTACACGACGACGTTTCTCTTTTGACGTGCAGAAGCTGGTGGTGGAATATCTGAAAGAGCATGCCCAGTATTGTACCGGTACATCGAACTGTCACCTTGCCATGAAATACGATATGCGTCCTATGGGTACACATCCTCATGAATGGTTTATGTTTCACGGAGCTCAGTTTGGTTACAAGCACGCCAACTATATGGCATTGGAGAACTGGGTAAACGTGTATGATGGTGATTTGGGGACAGCCCTGTCTGATACCTATACATCTGATTCATTCCTCAGCAATTTCAGCCGGAAGCAGGCAAAGTTGTTTGACGGTGTACGTTGTGATTCCGGCGATGAATACGAATTTATAGAGCGGTTGATAGCCCGGTACAAGGAGTTAGGCATTGACCCGACTACCAAAACGATTATCTTCAGTAATGCATTAGATTTCGAGAAGGCACTGAAGATTTATCAGTATTGCCAGGGAAAAATCCGCTGTTCCTTTGGTATCGGTACCAACTTGACGAACGACACAGGTTATCAGCCATCTAACATTGTGATGAAATTATCACGCTGCAAGATGAGTCAGAGTCAGGAATGGCGTGAATGTGTCAAGCTTTCGGACGATATGGGCAAGCATATGGGAAGCATGACAGAGGTAGAAGCCTGTCTGCATGAGCTACGTTTGCTTACAGAATGATAGATTTATAGTCTGTTGCTTTTGTTTGTGTGAATTTGTTGTTTAAATAATGAAAAAACTTTCTTTTTATTTTCTTATTTCAAAATATTGTATACCTTTGCAGCATCTAAAACGAAACGTATAAAACGAACGATTATGAACAACTTGTTTTTACATATTTTGCTATGCGGTCTGATTAATCTGCTGGAAAGCCCAGTGGGAAGTGAGTCGTGCGCATACTGATAGTAAAAATGAAATGATATCAAGCCTTTCTCACTTCCTTGTGCGAAAGGCTTTTTTTTGAGATAACAAGAAATAAAAAGATAATATTATGAGTGACAGATTATTTATTTTTGATACGACTCTTCGCGATGGGGAGCAGGTACCGGGATGCCAGTTGAACACAGTGGAAAAGATTCAGGTGGCAAAGCAGCTGGAAGCATTAGGTGTGGATGTAATTGAAGCCGGTTTTCCGATTTCAAGTCCGGGAGATTTTAATTCTGTAATTGAAATTTCTAAAGCGGTGACTTGGCCGACTATCTGTGCGTTGACTCGTGCTGTGCAGAAAGATATTGATGTAGCGGCAGAAGCCCTGCAATATGCCAAACATAAACGTATTCATACGGGAATCGGTACTTCTGATTCGCATATCAAGTATAAATTCAATTCTACCCGTGAAGAAATTATTGAACGTGCAGTAGCTGCCGTGAAATATGCAAGACGTTACGTAGATGACGTGGAGTTTTACGCAGAAGATGCCGGACGTACGGACAATGAATATCTGGCACGCGTAGTAGAAGCAGTAATTAAGGCTGGAGCTACAGTAGTGAACATTCCGGATACCACAGGCTATTGTTTGCCTGATGAATATGGTGCAAAAATCAAATACCTGATGGAGCATGTCAACGGAATAGACAAAGCAATTATCTCTACTCACTGTCATAACGATTTGGGCATGGCTACAGCCAATACCATCAGCGGAGTGTTGAACGGTGCCCGACAGGTGGAAGTAACCATTAACGGTATTGGTGAACGTGCCGGAAATACCTCGTTGGAAGAAGTGGCCATGATTTTACGTTGTCACCATGACATTCAGATTGATACCAATATCAATACACAGAAAATCTATCCTACCAGCCGCATGGTGTCCAGTTTGATGAACATGCCGGTACAGCCTAACAAGGCTATCGTGGGACGTAATGCCTTTGCGCATTCTTCGGGTATCCATCAGGACGGTGTGCTGAAAAATGTGCAGACTTACGAAATCATTGACCCGAAGGATGTGGGTATCGATGATAATGCCATTGTGCTGACTGCACGTAGCGGACGTGCTGCCTTGAAGCATCGTTTGCATGTGCTGGGAGTGGAAATGACTCAGGAAAAACTGGATAAGGTATATGAGGATTTCTTGAAACTGGCTGACAAGAAAAAGGATATCACAGACGATGACATCTTGGTATTGGCAGGAGCCGACCGTAATGTGAACCACCATATCAAACTGGAATACCTGCAAGTGACAAGTGGTGTGGGTGTTCGTTCGGTAGCCAGTCTTGGACTGAATATCAGCGGAGAGCACTTTGAAGCAGCTGCTACAGGTAATGGACCGGTGGATGCCGCTATCAAGGCTGTGAAACAGATTATCAAACGCCAGATGACTTTGAAAGAGTTCACTATTCAGGCCATCAGCAAGGGTAGTGACGATGTGGGTAAAGTACACATGCAGGTGGAATACGACGGCCAGATGTATTATGGCTTTGGCGCAAACACCGACATCATTGCCGCATCAGTAGAAGCATATATCGATTGTATCAATAAATTCAGAAAATAATAAATTAAACGAGAAACGTATGGCTAATACATTATTCGACAAAATATGGGATGCACACATCGTGCAGAAGGTGGAAGACGGACCTACCCAGTTGTATATCGACCGTCTGTACTGTCATGAGGTAACCAGTCCGCAGGCTTTTGCCGGGATGCGTGCCCGTGGATTGAAGTGCTTCCGTCCGGAACGTATCTATTGTATGCCGGACCACAATACACCGACTCATGACCAGGACAAACCTATCGAAGATCCTGTATCTAAGGCACAGGTAGATGCGCTGGCAAAGAATGCAGCCGATTTCGGACTGACGCATTTCGGAATGATGAACAAGAAAAACGGTATTATCCATGTGGTTGGTCCGGAACGAGGACTGACACTGCCGGGCATGACGATTGTGTGTGGTGACTCACATACTTCTACTCATGGAGCGATGGGAGCAGTGGCTTTTGGTATCGGTACCAGTGAAGTGGAAATGGTAATGGCTTCACAGTGTATCCTTCAGGCACGTCCCAAGACCATGCGTATCACGATTGACGGTAAGCTGGGCAAAGGTGTTACGGCAAAGGACGTTGCATTGTACATGATGTCAAAAATGACCACAAGCGGTGCGACCGGATATTTTGTGGAATATGCAGGTGAAGCTATTCGCAGTCTGACCATGGAAGGACGTCTCACATTGTGCAACTTGTCGATTGAAATGGGAGCCCGTGGAGGTATGATTGCTCCGGATGAAGTGACCTTTGAATACATCAAAGGACGTGAATATGCTCCTAAGGGTGAAGAATGGGATAAGGCCCTGGCTTACTGGAAAACATTGAAGAGCGACGACGATGCCGTATTTGACAAGGAAGTACGTTATGACGCTGCAGATATTCAGCCGATGATTACTTACGGAACCAATCCGGGAATGGGCATGGCTGTTACATCGGATATTCCTACCACGGAAGGCATGAGTGAAGTAGAAAAAGGCTCTTTCGAAAAATCCATGCAATACATGGGATTCCAGCCGGGTGAAAGTCTGTTAGGCAAAAAAGTAGATTATGTGTTCTTGGGAGCTTGTACCAACGGACGTATTGAAGACTTCCGTGCGTTTGCTTCTATTGTGAAGGGAAGAAAGAAAGCCGATAATATCACTGCATGGCTGGTTCCGGGTTCTTGGATGGTAGACGAACAGATTCGTCAGGAAGGACTTGACAAAGTGTTGGAGGAAGCTGGATTTGAAATCCGTCAGCCGGGATGTTCCGCTTGTCTGGCCATGAACGACGACAAGATTCCTGCCGGAAAATATTCAGTATCTACAAGTAATAGAAACTTTGAAGGACGCCAGGGACCGGGTTCACGTACCTTGCTGGCAAGTCCGTTGACTGCGGCTGCCGCTGCCGTAACCGGTGTGATAACAGATCCAAGAACGTTAATGTAAAAAATGAGTGTCATGAAACAGAAATTCAATATCATAACAAGTACTTGTATCCCTTTGCCATTGGAAAATGTGGATACTGACCAGATTATCCCGGCACGCTTCCTGAAAGCAACTACACGCGATGAAAAATTCTTTGGAGACAATTTGTTTCGCGACTGGCGTTATCATCCGGATGGTTCGCTGAACAAGGATTTTGTGCTGAACAATCCTAAATACAGCGGACAGATTTTAGTGGCCGGAAAGAACTTCGGTAGCGGTTCCAGCCGTGAACACGCTGCGTGGGCTATTGCCGGATATGGTTTTCGGGTGGTAGTTTCAAGCTTCTTTGCCGATATTCATAAGAACAATGAACTGAATAACTTTGTTTTGCCGGTGGTGGTAAGCGAAGAGTTCTTGAAAGAGCTGTTTGCTTCGATTGAAGCAGACCCTCAGACGGAAGTAGAGGTGAACTTACCGGCACAGACTATTACCAACAAAGCAACCGGAAAGTCTGAAACATTTGAAATCAATGTTTATAAGAAGCATTGTTTGATGAACGGACTGGATGACATTGACTTCTTGGTAGAGAACAAAGATAAGATAGAGGCTTTTGAAAAGGCACGCAACTGACCGTAAAAAAGAGTGATTATGAATAATCATCCGAGAATAGAGATAATGGACACTACGTTACGCGACGGAGAACAGACCAGTGGCGTATCGTTTGTCCCTCACGAGAAGTTGATGATAGCCCGTTTGTTGCTGGAGGATTTAAAGGTAGACCGAATCGAAGTTGCTTCAGCCCGCGTGTCGGATGGTGAATTCAATGCAGTAAAAATGATTTGTGACTGGGCTGCACGCAGAGGTTTACTGCAGCGGGTAGAAGTCCTGGGATTCGTTGACGGAAAGATGTCGGTCGACTGGATTCATGATGCGGGAGGACAGGTCATCAACTTGCTTTCGAAAGGCTCTGAAAAGCATTGCCGCTATCAGTTGAAGAAGACTTTGGAGGAACATCTGGCTGACATACGGAATACGGTAGACTATGCGCACGAAAGAGGGCTTGAAGTCAATTTGTATCTGGAAGACTGGAGTAATGGTATTAAGGATTCACCGGACTATGTATTCGGTTTGGTAGATGGTTTGCGCGACAGCGGTATCCGTCGTTTCATGCTTCCTGACACCTTGGGAATTCTCAATCCCTTGCAGGTTATCGAATTCATGCGTAAAATGAAGAAGCGTTATCCAGACCTTCACTTTGATTTTCACGCGCACAATGACTATGATTTGGCTGTAAGTAATGTGCTGGCAGCTGTATTGAGTGGAGTGAAAGGATTGCATACCACCATCAACGGACTGGGAGAACGGGCAGGTAATGCTCCTCTGGCCAGTGTGCAGGCTATCTTGAAGGACCATTTTCATGCCATTACGCGCATCGATGAAAGTCGCTTGAATGATGTCAGTCGGGTAGTGGAATCTTATTCCGGTGTGACGATTCCTGCCAACAAACCAATTGTGGGAGAAAGTGTGTTTACACAGGTGGCTGGCGTACATGCTGATGGAGACAATAAGAATAAACTCTACTTCAACGACCTGCTTCCGGAACGTTTCGGACGTGTGCGTGAATATGCTTTAGGAAAAAATTCCGGGAAAGCCAATATCCGTAAGAATCTGGAGAGTATGGGACTGGAACTGGATGAAGAATCCATGCGCAAAGTCACCGAACGAATCATTGAACTGGGCGACCGCAAAGAACTGGTCACTCCCGAGGATTTGCCGTATATCATCAGTGATGTGTTGAAGCACGATGGCATACAGAATAAGGTGAAATTGCTTAGTTACTTTGTAACCCTCGCCAAGGGATTGAAGCCGATGGCCACGCTTAGCATTGAGATTAACGGGAAGACGTATCAGGAAAGTTCCAGCGGTGACGGACAGTATGATGCTTTTGTACGTGCGTTGCGCAAAATATATAAAGGAACTTTAGGACGAAAATTCCCGATGTTGCTGAACTATGCTGTGACCATTCCTCCTGGCGGACGTACGGATGCCTTTGTACAGACCGTTATCACTTGGAATTATGAGGATAAGGAGTTCCGTACAAGAGGATTTGATGCCGACCAGACAGAAGCAGCCATCAAGGCGACAATTAAAATGTTGAACATGATAGAAGATTTAAATTAAAAGCATACAATTATGGATTTTAAAATAGCAGTATTAGCCGGTGACGGAATCGGACCGGAAATCTCCGTTCAGGGAGTAGATGTAATGACAGCCGTTTGTGAGAAGTTTGGTCACAAGGTGGATTATAAATATGCACTTTGTGGAGCACATGCTATCGATGAAGTAGGTGATCCGTTCCCTGAAGAAACTTATCAGATTTGTAAGGATGCCGATGCTGTGTTGTTCTCAGCAGTAGGTGACCCGAAATTTGACAATGACCCGACCGCAAAGGTACGTCCGGAACAGGGATTGCTGGCTATGCGTAAAAAACTGGGACTTTTTGCCAATATTCGTCCGGTACAGACCTTCAAGTGTCTGGTGCACAAATCTCCGTTGAAAGCCGAACTGGTAGACGGTGCAGATTTTCTCTGTATCCGCGAACTGACAGGCGGTATGTATTTCGGAGAAAAATACCAGGATAATGACAAGGCATACGATACAAACATGTATACTCGTCCGGAAATTGAACGAATCTTGAAGGTTGGCTTTGAATATGCGATGAAACGTCGTAAACACCTGACTGTGGTAGATAAAGCTAATGTATTGGCTTCTTCTCGTTTGTGGCGTCAGATTGCACAGGAGATGGCTCCTCAGTATCCGGAAGTGACAACTGACTACATGTTTGTGGATAATGCAGCCATGAAGATGATTCAGGAACCCAAGTTCTTTGATGTAATGGTTACAGAAAATACGTTCGGCGATATTTTGACAGACGAAGGTTCAGTAATCAGCGGCTCAATGGGCTTGTTGCCTTCGGCTTCTACAGGCGAGAGCACACCGGTGTTTGAACCGATTCACGGTTCATGGCCACAGGCAAAGGGACTGAATATTGCCAATCCGTTGGCACAGATTCTTTCCGTAGCCATGTTGTTTGAATATTTCGATTGTAAGGAGGAAGGTGCACTTATCCGTCGTGTAGTAGATGCTTCTTTGGATGCCAATGTACGCACTCCGGAAATTCAGGTAGAAGGCGGAGCAAAATATGGAACCAAAGAAGTTGGTGCTTGGATTGTAGACTATATTAAGAAGGCGTAAAACGAAATATCTTATTAAATAGAAGAAAGGGAGGTCGCTTCATGGCAGACCTCCCTTTTTATGTTTAAAACTTCTTGACTCGGATGTGGCAGTAAGGTTCTCCTCCTGTCTTGTCATAATAGTGCTGGTGATAATCTTCAGCCGGCCAGAATTCGGATGCCGGAGTAAGGCGGGTATTTACCTCGTAGCCTTTTTCTCTTAGCAGCTGGATGATTGCTTCAGCTTCTGCTTTCTGCGCTTCGTTCAGGTAGAAAATCTCACTTCGGTACTGCGGACCTATGTCAGGACCTTGTCCGTCTGTCTGTGCCGGGTCGTGTATCTCGAAGAAAAGTTTGCATAATTCCTTGTAAGTGGTCTGCTCCGCATCGTATTCCACTAATACAGCTTCGGCATGCCCTGTAGTGTGTGCTTTTACTTCCTGATAAGTTGGGTGTTGTTCTTTTCCTCCCGTATATCCTACTGTGCTGCGAATAACTCCCTTGGCTCTCTCCATCTGATGTTGTACCCCCCAGAAGCATCCGCAGGCAAAAATGGCTTTTTCTATTTTCATGATAATTGTCTGTTTAATGATTGTTCAAACTTACAAAAAAATATTGTAATCCCTCCTGAGTTAGAGGAAGAAATACTACCTTCGTCACAAATTCAAACGAAAGAAGAAATGAAATACATTGTGTGGATTCTTTGTGTATGGGTACTCAGCCTTCCTTTGCAGGCCCAGTCATATAACGATGTGGTAGAGCAGGCAATGGACTGTGTGAAAAAGGACAGTCTTGTGCAGGCGGAACGTCTTTTCAGGCAAGCACTGAAAATGGAACCGGATAATGCCCGGAATGCCCTGCTGTTTTCGAATTTAGGTACGGTGCAGAAGCGCATGGGAAAGACGGATGAGGCCATTGAATCCTATACGTTAGCACTGAATATCATACCCTATTCTACCACCATGTTATTGAACCGGGCTGCTCTCTATCTGGAAAAAGATTTGATGCAAAAGGCTTATCTGGATTATTGTAATGTGATAGACCTTTTACCCAAAAATCTGGAAGCCCGTCTTTTTCGTGCCTATATTTACATGCAACGTCGCGAATATAAAGAAGCACGTGTGGACTACAATGTAGTGCTGGAGCAGGATGTGAAAAACAAGACAGCACGTATCGGGATTATCATGCTGGATGAGAAGGAAGGACGGCATCAGTCGGCGATGGACGCTATGAACCTGCTGGTTTCAGATTACCCTCGTGATGTATCCATACTTCGGATGCGGGCCAAT
>OHHQ01001320.1_pt1 | contig 10478 bp, 10 predicted proteins | sample 1568051 | NCBI WGS metagenome assembly OHHQ01 (sample SAMEA3879567, study PRJEB24766) | human gut metagenome | biome: human-associated habitat; feature: feces | place: USA | collected 1985/1987
TATACAGCATGAGACCGCAGCAGCTGCAGCTCGGATTTCTGAAGGTATTAAAAGGCTCCTATCTGGAAGAAATGGCACAGACCTATGGGATCGTGTACCAGAGCTGTCCGCCCTATGAGGTCTTGTATACAAAATGGCTGAGCTATGGGGATATCATCCGGTTAAAGCGGGTGGAGGAAATGGTGGAGCTGTATTATAACAGCAATCAGTTCACACATTTGATTCCGGTTCTGCAGAGCCGCTTTGAAAATCCCTTTGCAATGTATGACAAATTGGCTGATTTTTATCATGAAAAAGGATATTTTGTCCATACGCCTGCCAGAGCTTACCGCTACCAGGTGCTTTTGGAGTTTGCACAGCAGGAAGACCCGGATGGGATGGAGTTATACCGGGAGCTGGCGGTGTATGATCTGTATCTGCGGGAAAATGCGAAGAGCCGCCCGGCATTTGCATTGGACGAAAAACCGTATCATGATCAGATCGTCGAGTTTTATCAGGAAGAAGAGAAAAACCGCACATACCTGCCGGGGTATGAGGAATATCATGCCAGGCAGCTGCAGCGCATGACCCATCTGGAGGTATTTTCCTGGCCGGTACAGAAAAAGGCGTGGGAGCTGATCAGTATGTTGAAAAGAGGCGAGGTTCCGGAGACGAAAACGGCAATTTTATTCGATTATCAGAACCGGGATCGCCTGACGGACAATGCGAGAACAGCGGTGGTAGAGCTGCCGACCGCTGCAAACGAAAAATCGACAGCCGGACAGGCGACCGCCGCGGACGAAGAAGCAGTCGCTACGATAGGAAAGGGGGCCGCCGATTGAACGCACACACGAAAGCCATTTTGGATCAGCTCGACGCCCACTACGGGAGAGAATATATCTGCTACCTCAACCATGAAAACGCGTGGCAGCTTTTGATCGCGACGATGCTGAGCGCGCAGTGCACCGACGCACGGGTCAACATTGTCACGAAAGATCTGTTTGTGAAATATCCGTCGGTCGAAGCCTTTGCGGAGGCGGATTTAAAAGAGCTGGAGCAGGATATCCGTCCGACCGGTTTTTATCATAATAAAGCGAAAAATATCATTGCCTGCTGTCAGAGGCTGATGGCACTGCATGGCGGTGAAGTCCCCTCCGGACTGGAGGAGCTGACGGCGCTGCCGGGAGTCGGACGCAAGACGGCAAATGTTATCCGCGGCAATATTTTCCACGAACCAAGCGTTGTGGTGGATACCCATGTGAAGCGGATCTCAAAAAAGCTGGGGCTCACAAAGGCTGATGATCCGGAGAAGGTGGAATATGAGCTGATGGAGGTGCTGCCAAAGGATCACTGGATCCTATGGAATATCCATATCATCACCCTGGGCCGCACCATCTGTACTGCCAGAAATCCCAAATGCAGCCAGTGCTTCTTACGGGAGCTGTGTCCGTCGGCAGGAGGTATGAAGGGATGATGGCAGAGCGGGAGAGGAATATAGTGAATGCGGCAGACTCCTATGTGGCCATTGATCTGGAGACCACAGGGATCGGGGCAAAGCGGGAAAAGATCACGGAGATCGGCATGGTGAAGGTGGAAAACGGAGCGGTGACAGATACGTACCATACCCTGGTGAACCCAGGCCGTCCCATACCGGAGCACATTACGGAGCTGACCGGGATCGACGACGATATGGTAAAGGACGCTCCCATGATCCAGGACGTGATCGGGGAGGTCATCGCCTTCTGCGGAACGCTTCCGGTCCTGGGCCACCAGATCATGTTTGACTATGGCTTTCTGGTCCAGGCGGCGGTCAATGGGAAGCTACGGTTTGAGCGGTCCGGCATCGACACCTTAAAGCTCTGCCGGAAATTCATGCCGCCGGAGGAAAAGAAGAACCTGGCGGCGGCCTGCGCCTATTTCCATGCGGCCCAGGACACGGCTCATCGGGCCCTTTCAGACGCCATGGCGGCCCACGAGCTGTACCAGGCCATGAAGCGGCTCTGTCCGGCAATGAGGATGCTTTTGCGCCCAAGGTCCTCCAGTACAAGGCAAAAAAGGAAAGGCAGGCTACCCAGAGGCAAAAACAACACTTGCATGATCTGCTAAAATATCATAAAATAGAGTTGACTGTCCCCATAGATTCCATGTCGGGAAATGAGATCTCCAGAGTGACCGACCGAATTATCTTTACCCATGGAAGGATTCCGGAAAATGAGAGGGGCAGGGATAAGAAACCGGAATAAAGATAAAATGAAATAAAAGAGGTGAAAGTCATGATAAATATGAATAATAAAAAAACAAAGAAGATCATCTCCACCATCGTTGTGGTCCTGGTGGTTGCGGCTATGGTGATCCCCATGATCCTGGGCTCCTTAATGTCTATGATGTAAAAGGAGAGGGATATGAGAAAATATGTATGGAGTACAGGTACGGCTGCGATGATGGCGGCCGGCCTGTTTTTTGCAGAGCCATTTCCTGCCCAGGCTGCGGAACCCATGCCGGCGGGAGTCTCCGTGGACGGAGAGAGCCTGGAGGGGCTCACTGAGGCCGAGGCGGAGGAGCAGGTGCAGAGCCGGGTGGACGAGAAGCTGGCCCGGGAGGTCGCGCTGACCATCGGGGAAATGTCCTTTGCGGCCAGCTCCGGCGATCTGGGCATCGCCTGGAAAAATGAGGACCAGGTGAGGCAGGCCTTAAAGGATGCAGAGGTCAAAGGCAATCTGATCCAGAGATATATGAAGAAAAAGGATCTGGAAGCGGAGCCGGTGGATCTGGAGCTGGAATTTTCCGCAGATCCGGAGAAGATCTCTGCGTTTGTGGATGCGGAATGTAAGGACGCGGTCCGGGAGGCCTCTGATGCCTCCATTACCAGGGAAAACGGTGAATTTGTACTTACCCCGTCAGTGGTGGGGACCACCGTGGATCCGGAGGCCACAGGGGCAGCCATCGGAGAGGCTGTGAGCCAGGCAGACGGCGTTTCGGGAACGGTCTCTGCTGCTGCAGTGGTGACAGAAAAGCAGCCGGAGATCACCACAGAGGAGCTGTCCTCTATTAAGGACGTGCTGGGGACCTTTTCCACCAGCTTTAAGACCAGCGGCGCTTCCCGTTCCACCAATCTCCAGGTGGGAGCGGCCAAGATAAATGGCCGGGTGCTGATGCCGGGGGAGGTGCTGTCGGGATATGAGTGCATGCAGCCCTTTACGGTCGCCAATGGCTACCGGGCGGCCACGGCCTATGAGAACGGGCGGTCTGTGGACAGCATCGGCGGCGGCGTATGCCAGATATCCACGACCCTTTATAACGCTTCTCTGCTGGCGGAGCTGGAGATCGTCCAGAGGCAGAACCATTCCATGACCGTGGGATATGTGAAGCCGTCCATGGACGCGGCCATTGCCGGAACGTATAAGGATATCAAGATCCGGAATCCATACGATACGCCCATTTATGTGGAAGGGGTCACCTCCGGAAAGACGCTGACCTTTACCATTTATGGAAAAGAAACAAGACCGGCAAACCGGACCCTGAAATTTGAGTCTGTGACGCTCCAGGTCATGGGAGCCGGAGCGCCCATTGAGCAGGTGGACAATTCCCTGGCCCCGGGAGCCAGGGTCAAGGTGGACTCCGGCCATACGGGTCTTAAGTCGGAGCTTTATAAGTGCGTATATGTGGACGGAGAGCTGAAGGAGCGGACCCTTTTAAATAAGGATACGTATAACGCCTCCAGGCCCATTTACCGGGTGGGACCGGCGGCTCCGGCAGTAACGGATCCAGGTGCAGCGGTGCCTGGAGCGGATCCGGCGGCTCCGTCCGGCGGGACTTCAGAAACGCCTGCGGGAACCACACCTCCGGCAGTGCCGGAGACCCCGGCGGCGGAAAATACGCCTCCGTCGGAGGTTCCGCAGGGGCCGGGCTATACGCCTGGTCCAGGGATGCCCGGAGACCCGGCTGGAAACAGCAGTCCGGGAGGAAATGAAGGACCCGGCCAGAATGCGGGTCCTGGAGGTCCTGGAGCAGAGAACGGCGGCGGAGCGCCTGGCCCCGGCGGTGAGCCGGGACCTGGGAATCCAGCCGGACCGGGAGCATAGGAGAGTCGGAATGAGAAAGATCGAGCGGGAACCCCATGGCAGGGGACGCTTTGTGCCGGGCCAGGATCTGGTGGTGGCCGGATGCATCGGCAAGGCGGGAGCTCTGGCTGCCATGGAAAAGAAAAAAGAAGCGCTGGAGGCCAGATTCCATGGCGTATTTCTGGACCGTCTTAAAACGGCGGCGGAGAGATCTCTGGATCTGCCCCAGGAATTTTTTGAGGATCCTGGCGTAACTGAATGGGAATATGTGGAGGAGGGCGGCATTCTGGCCGCCCTCTGGAATATATCGGGGGCCTATGAGCAGGGGATCTCATTTTCCCTTCTGAAGATCCCGGTGAGCCAGGAGATCATAGAGGTATGCGAACTATTTGATTTAAATCCCTACCGTCTCCGTTCGGGCCATTGTATGCTGATGGTCTCAGACCATGGATGGGATCTGGCGGAACGGCTCAGGGAAATGGGAGCCGAGGCGGCGGTCATCGGAAAGGTGGAGCGGGGGATCGCCAGAAAAATGACGGGTCTTGGCAGCACCGGGTTTCTGGAGCGGCCTCAGCCGGACGAGGTATTAAAACTGGGATAAAAAAGCTGTCCGGAGGAAGATACGGGGAAGGCCTTCGGAAAATATGTGATGGATCGGGGACGGGGAAACCTGAGGATATAAGGAGGCGCGTTATGCGTGAAAAGATTCTGACCATTATGGAAAAAAACAGCCGGATCGATCTGGCGGACCTGGCCGCTCTCCTGGGAGAGAGCGAGATCGCGGTGGCCAATGAGATCGCCGATATGGAGAAGGAAAATATCATCTGCGGCTACCATACGATGATCAACTGGGACAAGACCGGGGAGGAGCTGGTGACTGCCCTGATCGAGGTAAAGGTGACGCCACAGAGGAATATGGGATTTGAAAAGATCGCGGAGCGGATCTACCAGTACAGTGAGGTGAATTCCGTTTATCTCATGTCCGGAGCGTATGATTTTACGGTGATCGTAGAGGGAAAGACCATGCGCCAGATCGCCCAGTTCGTTTCGGAAAAGCTGTCCACCATGAATTCTGTCTTGAGCACAGCAACCCATTTCATCCTGAAAAAATATAAGGACCATGGAACCGTCATGTGCGAAAGACCAGAAGATGAAAGGATGATGATCACCCCGTGAGAAACCCGTTATCAGAAACCATCACAGCCATCCCCCCGTCGGGGATCCGTAAATTTTTTGACATCGTAAGCGAGATGAAGGACGCCATATCCCTGGGCGTAGGTGAACCGGATTTTGACACGCCCTGGCACATCCGGGATGAAGGGATCTATTCCCTGGAGAAGGGGCGGACCTTTTATACGTCCAACGCAGGACTGAAGGAGCTGAAGCTGGAGATCAGCCGGTATTTAGAGCGGCGGTTTGACGTGGGCTATGACCCGGACCGTGAGATCATGGTCACTGTGGGAGGAAGCGAGGCCATCGATATTGCTCTCCGGGCCATGCTGGATCCGGGAGACGAGGTGCTGATCCCTCAGCCAAGCTACGTTTCCTATGTGCCGTGTACCATTCTGGCCGGAGGCGTTCCGGTGACGGTTGAGCTGGAAGAAAAGGACCGGTTCCGCCTCACAAAGGAAAAGGTGCTGGAAAAGCTCACACCTAAAACAAAGATCCTGGTGCTTCCATTTCCCAACAATCCCACCGGCTCTATCCTGGAGAAGGAGGATCTGGAGGCGATCGCCGACGTGGTCCGCGAGAAGGACCTGTTCGTGATCTCAGATGAGATCTATTCGGAGCTGACCTATGGGAGACATCACTGTACCATCGCGGCTCTTCCTGGGATGAAAGAGAGGACTGTACTGATCAATGGCTTTTCCAAATCCTATGCCATGACTGGCTGGCGGCTGGGCTACGCCTGCGCTCCGGAGGCGATCCTGAGGCAGATGCTGAAGATCCACCAGTATGCCATCATGTGCGCGCCCACCACCAGCCAGTATGCGGCGGTGGAGGCCTTAAGAAACGGAGACCGGGACGTGGAGGAGATGCGGGAGGCCTATGACCAGAGACGGAGGTTCCTGGTCAAGGCTCTGAGAGACATGGGCCTTGACTGCTATGAGCCCCAGGGGGCTTTTTACGTATTCCCCTGCATTAAAAAGTTTGGTATGAGCTCCGATACGTTTGCGTTGCGGCTTTTGGAGCAGGAGAAGGTGGCTGTGGTGCCTGGGACTGCCTTTGGAGACTGCGGAGAGGGATATCTGAGGATTTCTTACGCGTATTCGCTCCAGGACCTTAAGCGGGCCCTGGAGCGTATGGGCCGGTTTGTGGCCAGCCTGGAGGAAATGTAGAATGAATATTGTATTATACGAGCCGGAGATGCCGGCCAACACGGGAAACATTGGGAGGACCTGCGTGGCGACCAACACCAGGCTCCATCTGATCGAGCCCCTGGGCTTTAAGCTGAGTGAAAAGCATCTGGTACGGGCCGGTCTGGATTACTGGGACAAGCTGGATGTGACAGTATACAGTGATTTTGCGGATTTTTTAAAGAGAAATCCCGGTGCAAAGCTTTATATGGCCACCACCAAAGCACCGGCGGTCTATACAGATGTGAAGTATGAGCCGGACTGTTATCTGATGTTCGGCCCGGAAAGCCGCGGCATTCCGGAGGAGATCCTGGTGGAGTATCAGGAAACGTGCGTCCGGATCCCCATGTGGGGGGACATCCGGTCCCTGAACCTGTCCAATTCCGTGGCTGTCCTCCTTTACGAGGCGCTGCGGCAGAACGGGTTTGAGAAGATGACCATGGAGGGCCATCTCCACCGGCTGGAATGGAAGGAATAGGATTCTATATTTTAGGGGAGGTGCCGTATGCGTTACAGAAGACTGGGAAAGACGGAGCTGATGGTAAGCGAGATTGGACTGGGGGCGGAATGGCTGGAACGCCATGATGCAGAAGAGGTGAGGCAGGTTGTTGCCTATTGTGAGGAAAAGGGGATCAATATCCTGGACTGCTGGATGCCAGAGCCCAACGTGCGGAGCAACATCGGGGCAGCCATCCGGGGAAAGAGGGAGCGCTGGTTCATCCAGGGCCACCTGGGCTCCACCTGGCAGAACGGCCAGTATGTGCGGACCCGGGACATGGAGAAGGTGAAGGAGGCTTTTGCGGATCTCCTGGAGCGTCTGGGAACGGACTACATCGACCTGGGCATGATCCACTATGTGGACCGGGAGGACGAGCTGGACGCCATCGTAAACGGTCCGTTTTACGCTTATGCAAAGGAATTGAAGGAAAAGGGCGTGATCCGTCATATCGGTCTCAGCACCCACAACCCCAGAGTGGCGAAAAAGGCTGTGGAGCTGGGGATCGTGGAAATGATGCTGTTCAGCATCAACCCGGCCTTTGATCTGCTCCCGGCATCTGAGGACATGAATACATACTTTGCTGAGGAGTACGATAAGGCTCTGGGCGGCATTGATAAAGAGCGGGCAGAGCTTTACCGGCTCTGCGAGAAGAACGACGTGGGCCTTACGGTCATGAAGGGCTTTGCGGGAGGGCGGCTGTTTGATGCAAAGCGTTCGCCCTTTGGCGTGGCGCTGACTCCGGTCCAGTGTATCCATTACGCCCTTACAAGGCCGGCAGTGGCCTCCATCCTGGCGGGATATGATACGCCGGAGCATGTGGATGAGGCTGTTTCTTATGAAACAGCAACGGAGACGGAAAAGGATTATGCCAGCGTTCTGGCCTCTGCCCCCCGCCACGCCTACGACGGCCAGTGTACCTATTGCGGCCACTGTAAGCCGTGTCCTGCGGGCATCGATATCGCCATGGTCAATAAGCTCTATGATCTGGCCTCCATGCAGCCGGAGGTCCCGGCTTCGGTCCGTGCCCATTATGAGGCGCTGGAACGGACGGCTTCTGACTGTATCGGCTGCCGTGGCTGCGAGACCCGCTGTCCCTTCCATGTTCCCGTGGCAGAGCGGATGGAGAAGGACAGGGCGCTGTTTGCGGAAGGGGAATAAAGCGGTATCCCTTTTAGACACAAAAGAAAGCTCCGGAGATGGGAACTCCGGGGCTTTTTGTGTGCAGCCATGATATTAAAATTTCATGCCAGCCTGCTGTGCTTTTCTATGATCCAATGCAAGCCCCATCAGCCGGTCTGTCTGATCGGCCATAAATAGAGGGATGTTCAGTACGTCATCGTCCAGCCGCAGGTTATCCAGGAAGAAACGGATGCGGAGTTTGACTTTATCCGGGAACAGCTCCTTGGATTCACGGGCTCTGGCCCTGCTTTCATCAAAGTTAAAATAAGCAGTATTTTCAAAGTAACGTCTGCCGGACTCTTTGAGGAACCAGGTCCTGTCTATCTGCTGGACTCCCTTCAGAATATAAAAATAATGATTGCCAGACAGGGAACCCTGCAATATAATGTCGATATGGGAAACCACAGAGCCAGGCGGCTTACCCTCTGATTTTTCGGAGGGGCTAACCCTCCAGACGAAAGAAAGGAGGGCCTGCCAATGTATGTTACATACTCTGACCTGATTCAGATTGGAATATTCATTGTTGCCCTTGTCGGTCTCATTTATGAGATTTTCAAGGGAAGAAAATAGCCGCCATTACTCGCAATAATGACGGCTGACCCTTTTCAGAGGGAATAAAGCATATTGTTGAGGGTAGGCCGTTTCTGTGGCTTTCCCTTTTTCTGTCTTCAATATAGCACATCTTAAAAAGGATTACAAGAGAAAATAAGCTGTTGTTATCACCAGGTCACTTTCATAAACAATAATATATAGGGCAGGGGACCGCCCGGATCAATACCTATGAAGGAGGAAGGCCGCAAAGGCTGTGAAAGAAGAAAGCTATGGTATTAAAATTTCATGCCAGCCTGCTGTACTTTTCTCTGATCCAATGCAAGCCTCATCAGCCGGTCTATCTGATCGGCCATAAACAGAGGGATGTTCAGTATGTCATCGTCCAGCTATTGCAGGGCATCCCCGCTGTCAATCAGGAATTCTGGGAACGCCATTGGACCGTTCTGCATGAAACTGACGACCTTAGGACATACTCATGCAACTATTTTTGTCCTTTATTGACGGGCATTTGTCCTGAATTTCCGATATACTCCCATATTTTTTGCACTATAAACATAAAAAATCATCACAAACAGGCTGAAAGGGTGGTCAAACATAGTTTTAGTGTCAAATTCATGTAAGCGGATAGACTCTAACTAAAATCATGAAAATAGATTTATAAGAGCAAAATATTTGTTAGCATGAATATCAAAATAGCAGAACAAGGACAACGCGGTGCGGACCGGACAGTGTACATCGCCTTAACGCGGTCCGTGCTCTGAAAAAACATTCCAAAATAATGGCTCATCAGCAATGACCATTTGCGGATTGGGCGTCAGGAAAATGGAGATATTTCCTTTTTGATGGAGACCACTAGTGATTTGATGATGAAAAAAGAATGTGGCAGAATAAAGACGATTATTTCATACTATTATTAATAATTCGTTATAATAAATCATATTAAGTTTTTTAAAACATATAAAACATCATACACACAAACAAAGATAAATATTTGGCGATTTTGTTGAAAAATACCAGCCATATATGATAGTATATGTACATATTTAGGAAAAGTAAGGAGGCAAAACCATATGGACAAAGCAAAACAGCAGATCGTGGAAACTGTCGATGCGGCCCGGGAGGACCTGCTTGCCCTGTCAAAAAACATCCATGACAACCCGGAGCTGGGATTCCAGGAGTTTAAGGCCATGGGCTTTATCAGCAATACCCTGGAAAAGCATGGCTTTACGGTGCAGAGAGGCTACGGCGGCCTGGAAACGTCCTTCCGCGCAGATCTTTGCGGAAGCGGTGAGGGGCCGACGGTGGCGTTCCTGGCGGAGTATGATGCCTTAAACGGAATTGGCCACGGGTGCGGCCATAACCTGATCGCCACCTGTTCCGTAGGCGCATTTCTGGGACTGGCGCCTTTGATGAAGGAGCTGCCGGGGCGGATCTCCATCATCGGTACACCGGCGGAAGAGGGCGGAGCCGGAAAGGTGAAGCTCCTGGCCAACGGAGCCTTTGACGATGTGGATTTTGCTTTGATGATGCATCCCTCGGGCGGTGGCTCCAACCTGGTAGGCCGGGGAGGCCGGGCGGCATGTACCGTAAGAGTGGACTTTACGGGAAAAGGAGCCCACTCCTCCGCTCCGCAGAACGGGATCAATGCGCTTAGCGCGGTGATCAGTGTGTTTAACCAGATCGACATGATGCGCCCCACATTTGATCCCCAGGATAATATCAATGGGATCGTTACCAACGGCGGTGCGGCGGCCAATATTATCCCGGCCAGCGCTGGCTGTGCGTTCTGTCTCCGGGCGGATACCATGAAGAGGATTGAGGTTTTGATCGACCTGATCAAAACGTGTGTAG
>OHHQ01001325.1_pt1 | contig 10462 bp, 11 predicted proteins | sample 1568051 | NCBI WGS metagenome assembly OHHQ01 (sample SAMEA3879567, study PRJEB24766) | human gut metagenome | biome: human-associated habitat; feature: feces | place: USA | collected 1985/1987
CTTTTTCTTTTGCCCGCCGCTGAATTTAGCGCAGTCCTTTTCAAATTGAGTTCGGGAAAACCCCATTTTCCGCAGCAACGCTTTAAAGACGCTTTCGTCCAACTGACGGGCTTTGGCGTAGTCTGCCAGGCTTCCCTTTAAATGGGAGCTGTCCTGGGACACATAGGAAATCTTCAGCCGGGAATCTCTCGTTAGTTCGCCGGAATAGGAAAGGGAGTTCCCCAGCAGCAGCTTTAATACGCTGGATTTTCCGCTGCCGTTTTTCCCCTGCAGGGCGATCCGGTCCCCGGGGGCGATGGCAAAGGTCACTCCCTCGCAGGCGGCGACATCTCCGTAATGGATAGAGACATCCTTCAGCTCCGCCAGCCTGCGGCCCGAAAAGGGCAGGGGATGTATTTTCAGATCGGCGGAAATCTCCAGGTTTTTCAGAAGGCCCTCCTTTTCCTGGAGGGCATAAAGCCTGCGGTTTTCCAGTGCTTTGGCTCGCTTCATCATTTTGGCGGATTTATGGCCGAGAAAGCCCCGGTCCGGCCGCAGCCCGGAGTTCTGGGAGCCGTACTTTTCTTTTTCCACCTGCCCGGCCCACTGGGAGGTTTGCCTGGCGGCGGAGGAAAGACGGCTGATTTCTTTTTTTAACTTTTCGTTTTGAGAAAGCTCAAACTGGTCCTGGCGCCGCTTGTTTTCCTGCCAGGAGGAGAAATTCCCTTTTTGGATTTGGATATCCTCTGGGTTGATGGACAGAATGTGATCGGTGCACCGGTCCAAAAACGCCCGGTCATGGGAAACTAATAGGAATCCCTGCTTGCCCGCCAGATAATCGCCGATAAGCCTGCGGGCGGGCTGGTCCAGGTGGTTGGTGGGTTCGTCGATGAGAAGGAAGCGGTTTTCCTTGGCGAATAAAGCCGCCAGCAGAATTTTCGTCCGTTCCCCCATAGAAAGAGTGGAAAAGGGCCGGTAATAGGAATCCTCCCCGATTTCCAGCCGGGACAGTTCCCGGCGAAGCATCCAATCGGGACAGCCGTCGCTGGCGTCCTGGGCGGCCTCTAGGGCGGGCGCGTCTGGATCGGCAACGGAAAAGGGAAAATAATCAAACGCCACGTTGGCTGAAATTTTCCCCTGATAGGGATACTCTCCCAGGAAAAGCTTGAGAAGGGTGGTTTTTCCCCGGCCGTTCCGGCCGATAAGCCCCAGCTTCCAGGTGGTGTCGATTTGAAAGGAAAGATTCTCAAAGATCGTATCATAGCTGCCTTCATAAGCGAAGGTTAGGTTGGTAACTTGAATCATTGACATAAAACATGACCTCCCGCTGTCAAAAATAAAAGCCACAGGAAAGCATATCTTTCCTGTGGCTTAAAACAGCAAAAGAACCCCCCTTTTGTCAGCGAAGGGGACACTTGGCCTTAAGCAAAAAGAAATACGCAACTTTCCTGCAACCGGCGGCAATTCCCCCTTGTGTTTTTTCGGGGATCGCGCCTTATTTACGGTTAGCAAGAAAAATTGCGCATCTTTTCACCTCAAATCATCTTAATTCCAAACGATTATAGCAGGGAAACCGGAAACTGTCAATCCCGCTTTTAAGGGATTTCCCGCAGAAGCTCTTGGATCATATCCTGGTTGTGGGTCAAAGCCGCCAGCATGCAGCTGTAAATCAACTGGGGATCCTTTTGAAAATTCCGTTTTACCAGCTTGGCCTGCATCATATCCGGCACGTAAAGGGTAAAGGACATCAAATCCATAGCCCCGCCTGAAATATGGCATTCCACCTGGCAGCCGTTTTCAATTTTGGTGATGGAAACCGTGTTTTCCTTTTCACGCTTTTGCTGGGCCATCAGTGCCAAAGCGGCGCTGAGCACCTGTTCCCGTATGGAGATGGGAAGGGAGACATCCAGCTCTTGGGCGATCATTTTACCAGAGGGCGTCACCGTATAAAGGGAATCCGGGCCCTCCGGGCCGGTCAGGTTGCCCTGCTTCAGCAGCTCGTCAAAGGCGCTGGCAACTTCAAAATAATTAGCCAGGTCGTTGTCCTGCAGAACCTTAAGCAGGTCGCTTTTGGACAAACCCTCCTGGATGCTGCTGAGGAGATAGCAGATCAACAGTTTAATGTCTTGCTTGCTTCTTAAGCCGCCTGGTTTCACCCCGGCGGTCAATGCGTCAAATTCCACAGGCCAAGCCTCCTTTTATCATATGAGATGAAGGTTACCGCCTATATTATACCATATTTTGTGGGGAAGAGAAAGTTTTATTCCGCCGGTGAAAGCTTGGATGACTCTGTTTCCGAGGAATCCTCCTGGGAAGAGGCGCTCTCGCTTTCCTCCGCGGCGCTTTCTTCATAGATGGGAGGAGATACTACGGAATCAATCTCGCTGACAATGGGCGGGGTGTTCTTAGGGTCAGCGTCGGAACCTTTGTCCTTGTCAGGCTGGCAGCCTGTCAGCAGAGAAGCGGCAAGCAAAGCGGAAAGCGTCAAAAAAATAATCTTTTTCATAGTATGGCTCCTTTTTCGAATTTCAAGATACCAGTAGTATTCCCAAAGGAGCGGAAAAGATCATTTTTGCCGTAAAATTTGATAAACTGGTTCCGTTGTCCGCGCGGCCAGGCATAAAGGGATTACGGCCGCCATTGGAATTGATCCATGCGCACCTTGCGGTCGGAAGAAAAGGCGACGCCCTCCTGCTCCAGCAGCCTGCGCTGGGTTTCCTGCTCGATGGTGTCAAAGGCGGCGGTGGTGGAGCCGTCCTGGTGAACCACCCGGTGACAGGGAACGGATGGGTCACGGCAGACCCGCATAGCGTGGCCCACCGCCCTAGCCGCGCCGGGCCTGCCCGCCAACGCCGCCAGCTGCCCGTAGGAGGCCACTTTCCCGCAAGGAATTTGCCGTGCCAGCTGATAGACCGTTTGATGAAATTCCATAGGACCACCTCTTCGTTAAAATAAAACCCGGACGCTGAATGCGTCCGGGCCATTTTTAAAAAGTAACCGCTGGAAAGATTAGCAGATCGCCAGCAGAACACCGGCGGCAACAGCGGAACCAATGACGCCGGCCACGTTGGGGCCCATAGCGTGCATTAGCAGGAAGTTGCTGGGATTCTCCGCCTGGCCGACCTTCTGGGAAACACGGGCGGCCATAGGAACGGCGGAAACGCCGGCGGAACCGATCAGCGGGTTCACCTTGCCGCCGGTTACCTTGTACATGAGTTTACCGAACAGCACGCCGCCGGCGGTGCCGCATGCAAAGGCGAACAGGCCAAGAACGATAATGAGAAGGGTACTGGGGCTGAGGAATACCTCGCCGGTGGCGGTGGCGCCAACGGTCACGCCCAGGAAGATGGTGATAATATTCATCAATTCGTTTTGAGCGGTGTTGGAGATTCTGCTGACCACGCCGCTCTCACGGAAGATATTGCCCAGCATCAGCATGCCAACCAGCGGCACAGCGTCAGGCAGAAGCAAGGCTACTACAACAGTAACAATAATGGGGAACAGGATCTTTTCCAGCTTGGAAACCGGACGGAGCTGCTCCATAACCACGGCGCGCTCTTTCTTGGTGGTGAGAGCCTTCATAATCGGAGGCTGGATAATGGGAACCAAAGCCATATAAGAATAAGCCGCTACGGCAATCGGCCCTAACAGTTCGGGCTTCAGCTTGCTGGTAACGAAGATGGCGGTAGGGCCGTCCGCGCCGCCGATGATGCCGATGGAACCAGCGGATTGCACATCGAAGCCCAGTAGGATCGCGCCGATAAAGGTAATGAAGATACCCAATTGAGCGGCGGCGCCCAACAAAAAGCTCTTCGGGTTGGCGATCAGCGGGCCGAAATCGGTCATGGCACCGACACCGATGAAGATCAGACACGGGTAGATACCGAGCTTCACACCCAGATAAAGATAATCGAGCAATCCGGCATCCTGAATGAAGCTTCCCCAGTGGATATGTCCGCCGGCGAACAGTTCGGAATGGAACATATTCGCTCCCGGCAGGTTGGTCAGCAGCATACCGAAAGCGATCGTGAAGAGCAGCAGCGGTTCGAACTTGTGTTTGATGGCGAGGTACAGGAGCAGGAAAGCGACGAGAATCATCGCTATATTCCCCCAGGTCGCCCCTGCGAATCCGGTCTGATTGAAAAAATCGACCAGACTGTCGGACAATGAAATGGATCCAGCTGTTAACATCATATCACTTATTCGATAACGATTAACAGATCACCTTCCATCACGGTAGCGCCCTTCTGGACGTGGATGGATTTGACAACACCGCCGCGTTCGGCATCGATGTTGTTCTCCATCTTCATCGCCTCGAGCACGAAAAGAGTTTGACGGGGAGCGACGCGGTCGCCCTCCTTCACATTGACCGAGAGGATCGTACCGGGCAGCGGAGATTTCACCTGCAAACCGGGACCGCCGGCAGCAGCCTGTGCAGCTTTGGGAGCGGAAGGCGCAGCCGTAGTCGGAGTCACCGACAGCCCTGCAGCTTTCGGAGCGGGAACGACCTGCGGTTTCTTCATCTTGCTGGCCTGCTCGCCGACGATTTCCACCTCGTAAGCGACACCATTGACGGTGACGTTGGCCATCGTCGATTCTTCGTTCACGTCCTCAATCGAAATGTCGTATTGATTTCCGTTTATTTTCAATGAATAGTCTTTCATAACTTATTTTCTGTAATCTGGCATTTGAGTTAATCCGTGAATTTTCGAGTTCCAGGGCGAGTAAGCCCGCTTGATGCTCAAAATCGTAAGCATCTCGGTTTCCCGGTCGTGACGGGCGCTGCCGAAGAGCTTCAGCGCCGTCATAATGGCGGCTACGGTCTCCTCGTCCAATTCCGTCTGCGACGGTGACTGCTTCTTGCGCTGATGCGTAAAGAAAGAACCGAAGCCCTTCATTACAAAGACCAGCAGAAGGAGCATGACAATCACCAGGCAGAACCCGACGCATGTGATCGTAAGGATACCCGACCAATCTATCTGTGTCATAATTCGTCGATTTATAAAGGAATATTAGAGTGCTTCTTGGCCGGATTCTGCAAACGTTTGGTTGCGAGCGACTGCAAAGCGCGGATAATGCGGAAACGCGTGTTGCGCGGCTCGATCACATCGTCGATATAGCCGTAGCGGGCGGCGTTGTAGGGATTGGAGAACTTGTCGCGGTACTCCTGCTCCTTCTCGGCCACGAACTTGGCCTTCTCCTCGGCGCTCTCGAAAGCGGCGAGCTCCTTGGCATGCAGCACCTCGACGGCACCGCTCGCACCCATCACAGCGATCTCGGCCGTCGGCCATGCGTAATTGATGTCGCCACGGATATGTTTCGAAGACATCACGATATAAGCACCGCCGTATGCCTTGCGCAGCGTCACGGTGATCTTCGGAACGGTAGCCTCGCAATATGCGAACAGCAACTTCGCACCGTGCGTAATGACACCGCCGTACTCCTGGGTCGTACCCGGCAGGAAGCCCGGAACGTCCACGAGGGTCACCAACGGAATGTTGAAGGCATCGCAGAAGCGCACGAAACGGGCGGCCTTGCGGCTTGCGTTGATGTCGAGCACACCGGCCATGTACTTGGGCTGGTTGGCGATGATACCGACGCTCTGGCCGTTGAAACGGGCGAAACAGGTGATGATATTCTTTGCGAAATCGGCAGCCGACTCCAGGTATTCGCCGTTATCGACGATGGCACGAATCACCTCGGCCATATCGTAAGGCTTGTTCGGATTGTCGGGAATGATCTCGTTCAGAGAATCCTCCAGGCGGTTGATCTGATCCGTGCAGACGACCATCGGCGTATCCTCCATGTTGTTCTGCGGCATATAGGAAAGCAACTGACGGATCAACTGGATGCCTTCCTCCTCGGTTTCGACGGCGAACTGAGCTACGCCCGACTTGGTCGTATGCATCGTGGCACCGCCCAACTGCTCCTGCGTCACGTCTTCGCCCGTCACGGTCTTCACGACCTTCGGACCGGTGAGGAACATATTCGAGGAACCCTTCTTCATGATGATGAAGTCGGTCAGCGCCGGAGAATAGACTGCACCGCCGGCACAGGGACCGAAGATGGCCGAAATCTGCGGAATGACACCCGAGCACATCACGTTGCGCTGGAAAATGTTGGCATAACCCGCCAGAGCGTTCACGCCCTCCTGGATGCGGGCACCGCCCGAATCGTTCAAGCCGATGCAGGGAGCGCCATTGCGCATCGCCATATCCATAATCTTGCAGATCTTGTCGGACATCGAAAGCGACAGAGAACCTGCCGTCACGGTGAAGTCCTGGGCAAAGACATAGACCAAGCGGCCTTCGATCGTACCGTAACCCGTTACCACACCGTCGCCGAACGTATGCTTCTTCTCCATACCGAAGTCGTAGCAACGATGCGTGACGAACATGTCGAACTCCTCGAAGCTACCCTCGTCGAGCAGCATCTGGATACGCTCGCGTGCGGTGTACTTACCCTTCTCGTGTTGCTTGTCGATCGCCTTCTGACCACCGCCCATACGAGCCATCTCACGGTTCTCGATGAGCTGGTTGATCTGGTTCTGAATTTCACTCATAATCGAAAATATGCTGTTAAATTATTTATTCTTGTTCTCGCAAAGCTCCGTCAGGATGCCCTGGGTGGATTTCGGATGCAGGAAAGCGATGGTCATGCCCTCGGCACCCTTGCGGGGCGTAGCGTCGATCAGACGGATGCCCTTGGCGGCTGCATCGGCCAACTGCTCCTCGATATTCTCGCAGGCGAGTGCCATGTGGTGGATACCGATGCCCTTGTTCTCGATGAACTTGGCGATGGTCGATTCGGGCGACGTAGGCTCGAGCAACTCGATCTTCGTCTGGCCCAGCTTGAAGAACGCCGTGCGGACTTTCTGGTCGGCAACCTCTTCGATCGCATAACATTTCAGACCCAGTACGTTTTCCCAATAGGGAATCGACTCATCCAGGCTTTTGACTGCAATGCCAAGATGCTCAATGTGAGATACTTTCATAATTTCAAGAGATTTAATTAAGTTGAATATCGTTGAATTTGAATTTTCGGAATCCTCAAAAAATCATACAAAAATAGATGAAATATCTGAATAAGCCAACAAAAAAACGATTTTAGTCGGAACTATTCCGACTTTCCGGCATATGCAGGGAAAAAACGGAAAAACAAAGCGGTTATCCGTGAAGGACAACCGCTTGAAATCAAGAAAACCGAAGGCCGAAACCCCGCCGCAGATTATAAAATACCGCGATGACAGCACACGTCAGCAATTCCGAGAGCGGCATGGCGAGCCAGATGCCGGAGATCCCGGCCACACGGGGCAGCAGCAGGAAAGCGGGAACCAAAAGGACGAAGCCTCGAAGCAAAGCGAACGTAGTGGCGGCTCTTACCCGTTCAAGACTCTGATAATACCCGATGACGGTCAGGTTCACGATGAAAAAGACGAAACCCGACGCAAACAACGGAAACCCTTCGATAGCGATAAGGGCAGCCGGCGTATCGGTATCGAGGAAGAACCCGACCAATATACGGGGACAGCAGACGAACAATCCCATCGCGGTCATACCGCACACAACAGCCGTTGCCAATGCGATCCGTCGTGCCTGTATCACCCGCCCCGAAGCGCCTGCCCCGAAGTTATAGCTGATGATCGGCTGTGCCGACTGCGCAATGGCGTTGCCGACCATGAACACAAAAGGAATGTAGTAGCAGGCGATGCCGAACGCTCCGACGCCGTCATCGCCCAAATAGCGCATAAACACCTGATTTCCGGTAAACATCAAGGTCGCAAGAGTCGCTTCGCCCAACAAGGCCGAGGAGCCGATACGACACTGATACCCCACATTCCGCAACGAGAGGCGCAAGCTCTTGCGGCTGCCCTTAAGCGGACAGAGGGACAACGAACGGGCCCGGCACAGCAGGTACCACAAAGCGATACCGCCGCCGACGGATACACTGATCGCGGTAGCGAACGCAGCCCCCATGACGCCCCACCCCAGCGGGAAAATAAACAACCAGTCCAGCAACACGTTGAGCAACGCCGAGATAACACTGCACCACATCGCCAGCTTCGGCGCCCCGTCCAAACGGATAACGAAAAGTCCGACGGCCGTCCACATCTGGAAAACCAGTGCCGGAGTAAACCACAACAGATAATCCTTCACCAACGGCAGCAGATGCTCCGAAGCCCCCAGCAACACAGCCGTCCGGTCGGGGAAAAGCAGAATCGCCGAAGACAGCAGCAAGGTCACCGCCGTCACGAACACCATCGCCTGCGTGACGTTCAGGCGGGCCGCCCGGATCTTCGACTGCGACAAGTGGATCGAAGCCACCACCGAGCAGCCGATACCGATCATGAGGCCCATTCCCTGAAAGACCATCAGCAGCGGGACGTAGATATTCACGGCGGCGATGCCGTCGCTGCCGACGCCCTGCCCCACGAAAATACCGTCGGCCACCGTAACTGCCGAAATACTGAGCATACCGCACAAAGTCGGAATAAACAGACGGCGGAACAATACCGAAACCTTCAGCGAACCGAAATCAATAGCATCTCTTTCCATGCACAATCATACTAAATTCAACTACTTGCACATTTAGCACAAAACAAAAAACACCGGACAAGCGATTGGTTTTACCCAGTCATCTTATCCGGCATTATATTGCCCTCCGATGAGGATTACAAAACTTTCAATGAGATTTTTCGGTGACAAAAGTAGCGATTTAATCCGAAGCGTGCAACTATCGATCGGTTAATTGCTCCCGTATTATCACTCCCTGGTCCGCAAGTTATCGTCGGGAGTTTTCCATCGTTCCACACGACGCAGGCAGCATCCCTGCACCTGCCGACGCAATCCGGAATCGGACAGGATCGCATCGAGCGTATCGGCCAGCTCATCGAGCTCCGGACACGCGATATAACGGGCCGCATCGCCGGCAGTCAGCCGATTGCGGCGGGTATCGGAGAGCACGGCCGGAATCCCGGCATAGAGCGCTTCGACGACAGGCTGCACCCGCCCCCGTTTCCGGGGCAGGTAAACCAGGCCGTCTGCCATGCGGAAAAAAGCGCTCAACTCCTCGGGCGAGTATTCGTAAATAAAATTGGTACGCAGCGCCAGACGACGGTCGCGAGCGGTGCGAAGCAACATATCGGCATAGAACGAACGACGACCGCAAAGCACGAGGTCCGCACCGAGCCGACCGCCGGCCATCAGATCGAGCAGCATCCGCTCCTGGCCGAGCGTTTCGACCGTCATCAAGGTCAGAATATACCGCTCGGGCAACATGAACTTACGACGAATGACCTCATCCGACTCCCCGGTCGCGCAGCGCATACGCTGACGCACCTGTCCGGCCGCTTTCACAGCCGTCATCCGAAAACGTTCGTCCTCCTCGTGCGCCTTTCTGTTCTCCTCGCGGAGGCTCTCTTCCTCCATATTTCCCGTCTTACGTTGCGGTCCCCATATATTCTCCATAATATAAATCTCCTTTCCGGCAGAAAACCGGTCTTTATTTATTTTTTTTCACTATCTTCGCTAAAAATTACGATGCCTATGAAACGAGTTCTTTTACTCCTTACTGTCGTTTTTTGCACGTTGGGCGCATCCCATGCACAGAACATCGTCATCGGAGAGCGGGCCCCCGAACTCAAAAGCGTCACTTGGCTCGCATCCCGGAATCCGGCCGCAGCGGATCTTTCGTACCTCGTATTCTTCCACTCGTCGAACAAAGGCTGCACGGCTTCGCTGGACGCACTCCGGGACCTATCTAACAAATTAGGCTCCAAACTGCGCATTATCATCATAACACAGGAAGATTCCGAAAAAATCGCCCCGATTCTCACGCCCTACATCTCCGAACGAATCGGTGTGGCACTCGATCACGACAAAAAAGTATTCGGCAGTTTCGGAGTCGATTTCGTGCCGTTCAGCGTGCTGATCGATGCCAAGAATCGAGTGCTGTGGATGGGAAATCCGCAGAGCATGACCAGTTCATTCATCCAGAAAATAGTTCAATAAACTCCAGTAATACCTTTAATTCCGTCATGTCATTCACCAAGATAAACCACTACGAAAAAGAGTATGCCGACACACATCACGAGTGCGCCCTGACTGTAACCGAAGGCGTGGAAAACCAACCCGTAGTCAATCCCTATTTCGTCCGGAAGAAAAAGCGCGCGCTCACCACCGAGGAATATGTCGAGGGCATTCTTCAAGGCAACATCACGACGCTTTCGCAGGCCATCACCCTGGTCGAAAGCAGCAACCCCGACCACTATGCCCAGGCGCAGGAGATCATCGAAAAGTGCCTGCCGCATGCCGGGAAATCGGTACGCATCGGCATCACGGGCGTCCCGGGAGCCGGAAAATCGACCTTCATCGAAGCCGTAGGCAATATGGTCACCTCGCTCAAGCACAAGCTGGCGGTACTGGCCATCGACCCCAGCTCGGAGCGCAGCGGCGGTTCGATCCTCGGCGACAAGACCCGCATG
>OHHQ01001328.1_pt1 | contig 10455 bp, 8 predicted proteins | sample 1568051 | NCBI WGS metagenome assembly OHHQ01 (sample SAMEA3879567, study PRJEB24766) | human gut metagenome | biome: human-associated habitat; feature: feces | place: USA | collected 1985/1987
CTCTGGGAATGTGAACGATGTGTTTCGCCTTTTCCGTCAGCCGCAGGATCATATCGTAATCCTGGCTGCCGTCGTGCTCGGTGGAAAAACGGCCCGCCCGGTCCATCAGTTCCCTGCTGAACGTGGACAAATGGCAGATATAGTTATTGCTTCTCAGGGTATCGGGCGCATAATCCGGTTTGAAGTGGATAAAAGTGGGATGGGCTAATGTGCCCTCAAAAGAACACTCATCCGTGTAAATAAAGTCGGCGTGTTCCTTTTCGATCACCTGCATCACCTGGAATAGAGCCGAGGGATGAAGCAGGTCGTCGTGGTCGAACAGGGTGATATATTCTCCGGCAGCCATATCAATAGCCGCGTTGGTGTTCGCGGAAATCCCTAGGTTCTTTTCCAGCTTTTTATACTTCACCCTGGAATCCTTTTGGGCATACTCACAACAGACAGTTTCCACATAGCCGTGCTCCTGATCCGAACCGTCAGCCAAGCACAGCTCCCAGTTGGGATAGGTCTGGTCGATCACGGATTGGATCATTTCCCGCAAAAATTCCTCAGGGCAGTTATAAACCGGTACAATGACACTGAATTTAACTGGGTTTTGAAATTGGGTTTTCTCTTCAATCGCCCTTTGCTTTGCGGTTAAGGCGTTCTCTTTCACATAAAGTTCCGCTTCACTCCACCGGGAACTCATCTTCCGCGCCCGGCGGAAGGTTTCCCGTATGCCCACATCCTTCACGCTGGCCAATCCCTTATAAACCAGCCTGGTGACTTTGAATTTCTTCATCACTTTTTTCACCAGATCCACCAAAACGCGAAGAGGCTTGGTCATCTTCCAGAAAATAGAACTGTGGAATTGCTGCAAGGCGCGGGACGCCAAATCCAATTCCTGTCTTGCTTTCATCAGCTTTTTCAGATTTTCTTTGCTTTTCCGCTCCAATTGGGCGATTTCCGTCTGTTTTTCCTTTTGATACCGCTCAAAAATATCTTTTAAAACCTCAATTTGCTGCTCGCTTGTCTGGAGCTGCTGAGATAACCCTTCCCTTTCATCCACCGTGGTCCTCAAAACCCGCTCGTACCCTTCCGCCAAGGCCAAGGGAGACGATTCCTCCCATCTGGCAAAGCAAACGGCGTGTTTAGTCAGATACCGCAGGTCGTAAGAGAAATCCCGGTAAAAGCCCCGCTGAGCAAATTTTTTGGTCCAATATTCGATTTTCTGCACATTCACATGGGTCGGCTCGTCATAATCGTCGTCTGTGGAAGAGAAAACCACCCTGTCGCCCCAGGAGCACAAATGGTCGAAAAACAGCTCGCTGTCCTCCTCATACAGATGCTCCGCCACCTCGATGGCGGTCACCAAGTCGAACCGCTTGGGAAAGCCCTCTGGAAGAGGTTCCAAAACCGAAGCCGCTCTGCAGTAGGGCTTGATATCCTCCCGGACCTTGGACACCGCATATTCAGAAACATCGATGCCGTAGGCTTCCACACCCTCATCGCGCAGGGCTTCTACCAGAAAACCCATGGCGCAGCCTACGTCTAAAACGCTTTTTGGCTGGATTTCCGCGACAATCCGCTGGGCAATCCCCTGTAAAAACTCCCTGATATCCTTTGAATCCTCATAACCCTCATGGCCGCTGCTAACACTGTATTGGTCATAATAATTCTTAGTGTAAATCTCTTCATAATTTTTGCTCATGAAAGGCCTCCCGTAGTCAGTTAAATCCCTTTATATGCGTCGCACACCGTTTTGGTGTCTCCCAGCATTTTCATATCGCCGTGCTCCAGCCAAAGCACATGCTTGCACAACCGTTCAATCTGTTCGATGCTATGGGAAACGATAATGACCGTGGTGCCGCAGTCCATCATTTCCCGGATCCTCTGTTCGCATTTCTGCTGGAACAAGAAGTCGCCTACCGCCAAAATTTCATCCACGATTAAAATATCCGGTTTGGTGATGGTAGCGATGGCAAACGCAAGCCGCGCCACCATGCCGGAAGAATAATTCTTCACCGCCACATCCACAAAGGGCTGCAGCTCGGAAAATTCCAAAATCTCGTCAAACTTATCTTCCATCATCTGTTTGGAATAGCCCAGGACAGATCCATTTAAAAAAATATTTTCCCTGGCGGTCAAATCCATATCAAAGCCGGCGCCCAGCTCAATCATAGGCGAGATGGTGCCCACCGTTTTTACCGTTCCCTTAGAGGGCTTTAAGATTCCCGAAATCACCTTTAACAGGGTGCTTTTCCCCGAGCCGTTCAAGCCTACAATGCCGAACACATCCCCCTGCTCAATGGTGACGGAAACATCCTTTAACGCCAAAAACTGCTCAAAGTGGAGCTCCCGCTTCACCAGCTTAATGAAATACTCCTTAATGCTGTCCACTTTTTCTTTGGACATATTAAATTCCATGGTTACGTTTTTCACTTCAACCGCATTCGCCAAGACGCTCCCCCCTTAAATGAACAAAATAAACCGGTCCTGCTTTTTCTTAAACACCCACAGGCCCAGCACCAGGAACAGCAGGGATATGCCCATGCAAAGCAAATTTATTTTCAAGCCCGGCATGGTGCCTTCCATCATCAAATCCCGGAAATAGGTGACAAAATAATACATAGGGTTCAGCCGGATAATGTTCATCACCCAGTGATCCTTTACCATGTCTATGGGATAAATAATCGGGGTCAAATACATCCAGGCCATGGTCCAAACGGAATAAAGATGGCCCACATCCCGGAAATAAACGTTGATTGCCGCCAAAATCAATCCAAGCCCCAGGCTGAACACCAAAGTATAGATCATGGGGATAAAAAACAACAAAATCGTCCAGCTGATATTAAGGTCCGCGGCGGAACCGATCAGCCCAAGCTTGGTAACGACCATCATAATCACCAGGGCGATCATAGAAAACAGCATGTTGACAAAGGAGAACATCACCTTTTCCAAGGGGAAAATATATTTTGGGATATACACCTTTTTAATCAGAGGCGCGTTTCCCACAATGGATACCATGGCGGCGGAGGTGGCCTCGGTCATAAAATTAAAAATCAAGGAGCCCGTGAGATAGTAAACCGCGAAATTGGAGACGGCGACCCGGAAAAAATTTTGAAATACGATGGAGATGACGACGGCCATCAGAAGGGGGTTCAGCACGCTCCAAAGCAGCCCCAAGGTAGACCGCCGGTATTTTACTTTTAAATCCCTGCCGATCAGGTTTTGCAAAAGGTATTTATACTTTAAGAAAGTGGCAAAATATGCTTTCAAAGCGACTCCCTACCTTTATAGCACAGCGGCTGCCGCCCAATCCTTGCTGGCCCGCAGCCGCTGAAAATTTTATTCCGGTCAATCGTTTATCGAGAAGGGGCTTTCAAAATCCTTCAAGGTCTGGTGATGCTGGTCTTTCTCGCTGAGGATCAGCTCCGCGCCCTCGGGCACAGGCCACTGAACGCCGATCTCAGGATCGTTCCACATCAGGCCGCCCTCGTCGGTAACGTCGTAAAACCGAGTGCATTTATAAACAAATTCCGCCGTGTCGGACATGACCACAAATCCGTGGGCAAAGCCCTCCGGCACATAAAACTGCTTTTTATTCTCCGCGGAAAGCAGTACGCCGTACCACTTCCCATAGGTATCGCTGCCTTTGCGCAGATCCACGGCCACATCGTAAACCTCGCCGCTTACCACCCGCACCAGCTTGCCCTGGGGATTCTTCTTTTGGAAATGCAGACCTCTTAGCACACCTTTTTTCGACTTGCTCTGGTTGTCCTGGACAAATACCATATCAAGGCCCGCCGCCTTAAAATCGTTATAGTTATAGGTCTCCATAAAATAGCCCCGGTTGTCGCCAAACACCTTAGGCTCTACCACCACCAGGCCTTGAATCCCGGTCTGGATAAACTGAAACTGTCCCATTCCTTGAACTCCTTTCTAAAACATGCAAAACAGAGGTTGCCGCCAAAGAAAGCTCCTTTCGCCGCAATCCTCTGTCTATTTTTACCGGTTGCCGTACATCTTCCGGTAATAGTCCTGATAGGCGCCGCTGGTGACGTTCTCCATCCACTCTTTGTTGTTCAGGTACCACTGGATGGTCTTTTTGATGCCAACCTCAAAGGTGGTTTCCGGATACCAGCCCAGGTCGTTTTTGATCTTTTCCGGGTCGATGCCGTACCGCCGGTCGTGGCCCTTCCGGTCCGCCACATGCTTCATCATGTGCTCGCCTACCGCCGGGTCCACATTTTCCTTCACATATTCCAAAATGGTTTTTACGATCACGATATTGGGACGCTCGTTATGGCCGCCCACGTTATAAACCTGGCCCAGCTTGCCGCCTCTCACCACCATGTCGATGGCCTTGCAGTGATCCTCCACATACAGCCAGTCGCGGATCTGCATGCCGTCGCCGTAAATGGGAAGCTCCTTATGCTGAAGGGTATTGTTAATCATCAGGGGAATCAGCTTCTCCGGGAACTGGTAAGGGCCGTAATTGTTAGAGCAGCGGGTGATGTTCACCGGCAGCTTGTAGGTATCCGCATAGGCCTTGACAAACAGGTCCGCGGAAGCCTTACTGGATGAATAAGGGCTGTGGGGGTCCAGGGGGGTAGTCTCCATAAAGAAGCCCTCGGCCCCCAGGGTGCCGTAAACCTCGTCGGTGGAAACCTGCATGAACTTGACGCCGTCCTTATACTGGTCGTCGCCCACGGCCCAGGCATTTTTCGCGATATTCAAAAGGTTCACCGTGCCCAGCACATTGGTCTGAACGAAAATTTCCGGATTGGTGATGGAGCGGTCCACATGGCTTTCCGCCGCGAAATTCACCACATAGTCGATCTCATACCGGTCAAACAGGTCCTGTATCGCCTCTTTATCACAGATGTCCGCCTGGACAAAGGTATAATTCGGGTTATTTTCCACGCTCTTCAGGTTTTCCAGGTTGCCGGCGTAGGTCAGCTTGTCCACATTGATGATTTTCACATCGCTGTATTTGCCCAGCATGTAGATTACAAAGTTAGAACCAATAAAACCGGCGCCGCCAGTGACCAAATAAGTTTTCATGATGGATTTCCTCATTTCTCGTCAATCTTATCGATGTAGCACTTCAGGGCTTCCTGCCAGTCCCGCATCTCGTCGCCTACGGTTACCCGCAGCATACAGTTATCCAAAACGGAATACGCGGGCCGCTTGGCCGGGGTGGGGTACTCCTCTGTGGTGCAGGGGGTAACCGTTGCGTTGATGCCGCTGTATTCCATAATTTTCTTAGTAAATTCGTACCAGCTGCACGCCTCCCCATTACAGGTGCAGTGGTAAATTCCATATTCGCAGGTGGCCGCCAGCTTCAAAAGGTGATGGGCTAAATCCGCCGCGCTGGTGGGGTTGCCCACCTGGTCGCTGACCACCTTTACCGCCCCGTTTTCCGTGCCCAGGCGGCGCATGGTTTTCACAAAGTTACTGCCCACGTAGCCGTAAAGCCAGGCGGTTCTGACAATAAAATACCGGGAGCAAAAATCCCGCACATACTGCTCGCCCAAATATTTTGTCTTGCCGTAAACGGACTGAGGCCCGCAAAGGTCCCACTCCACATAAGGCTCCTTCCCATCCCCTGGGAACACATAGTCCGTTGACACGTGCACCAGCTTGGCGCCAATCTCCTCACAGGCTACCGCCAGGTTTCTGGGACCCAAGGCGTTCACCTGAAACGCCGCATCCCGGTCGGTTTCACATTTGTTTACATTGGTATAAGCGGCGCAGTTAATGACCACATCCGGCTTCAAAGCTTTCATATAAGCCTTTACCGCTTCCTGGTCCGTAATATCCAGGTCCTCCACGTCGATGCAGGTCAGCTGGCAGCCGTGAAAGCACTGGGGGATTTCCCCCAGCTCCGATCTTTTTTCCGTAATGATCTTATGAAGCTCGTTGCCTAATTGGCCCTTGCAGCCAGTTACTAATACGTTCATCAGGGCACCTTCTCATTTTCTAAGTTTTACCGTTTCCGCGATTTGATACAGATACTGGCCGTATTCCGTTTTTTGGAACCGGTCCGCCTGGTTTAACAGCTGCTCTTTATTGATAAAGCCGTTGCGGTAGGCGATCTCCTCCAGGCAGGCTACATAAAGGCCCTGGCGCGTCTGCACCGCCTCGATAAAGTTGGCGGCGTCCAGCATGGCCCGGTGAGTGCCGGTATCCAGCCAAGCCATTCCTCTGCCGAACAGCTCCACCTTCAGTTTTCCCTGCTCCAGGTAAGCGTTATTCACCGAGGTGATCTCTAATTCTCCCCGAGCGGAGGGCTTCACATTTTTGGCGATCTCCACCACGTTGTTGTCGTAAAAATACAGCCCGGGCACCGCGTAGTTGGATTTTGGGTTCTGGGGCTTTTCCTCAATGGAGAGCACGTTGCCGTCGCTGTCAAAGTCTACTACGCCGAAATCCTTGGGATTGCTCACGTGATAGCCGAAGATAGTAGCGCCGTCCTGATGGGATGCGGCCCTTTGCAGCCGCTCGGAAAAGCCGTAGCCATAGAAAATATTATCTCCCAGCACCAGGCACACATGGTCGTTTCCGATGAATTTTTCTCCCAGGATAAAGGCCTCGGCCAGTCCTCTGGGGGCTTCCTGGACAGTATAGGTAATCTCCATGCCCAGCTGGCTGCCGTCACCCAGCAGCTCCTCAAAAACCTTCACATCCCGAGGCGTGGAAATAATCAGCACCTCCCGGATTTTCGCCAGCATCAGGGTGGAGAGAGGATAATAAATCATCGGTTTGTCGTAAACGGTAAGAATCTGCTTTGAGCACGCAATGGTAGACGGATACAGCCGGGTGCCGGCTCCGCCCGCAAGAATAATACCTTTCATACGGGTACCTCCATAAAATTGATTTCTATTTCAAAGGGAAGCCTTCCCAGTAGGCAGGCAGCGGCAAATGACAGCCGCCGATTCCTGTTTATGAAAGCTTCATCGTTTCGCCGTCAGCAGAAGCTATCAGGCGGCCGCCGGATTTCTGCCGGCCCGCGGTGTGAACAGGAATCCGCGCGGGCAGGCTCGGCAAGCCATGGTTCCGGAAGATCGAGCCTGCGAAGCCCGCGCTTTTTTGACAGCGCTTATTTTTTCTGGATATTCCAAGGCTTTCGCAAGCAGAAAAGGCGGCTCCGCCGCCTATGGGCGAGGTTATTATACCATATTTCTTTGCGCTTTGTTAAGAGTCGAAAAACCAAATTAACCCAGGTTTCCCTTTTGGTTCCTGTACAAATAGACAAAATCAGACGAACAAAAGCTGGCCTAAAATTCTGGCAAGGCCGTGTTTGAAAAGGTGATAGCGGAATAAAACAGCGATTCTCCTCAGCTTGCCGAAATAGGGAAGGTTCTGGTAAACCTGTAAAAGCTCCAGATCCTCCGGCTTCAGCAGGGCGTGATACCTTTCCTCAAACTCCCTGGCCTGGAGGTAGGTGTCGTTCAGCACCTTTCTGGCCTGCTCCCTTTCGGCAAGCCTCCTGGCGTTATAGCTCAGGCTTCTGGCGTTTTTCGCACCCACCTCATTGGCGCGGTGCTGGCGGTATAAAATCGTCGCCTGACGCACAAAGCCGATTTTTCCAAAGCAGGCGGCGATCAGCGCCATCCACCAGTCATGCATTACCGCGTGCTTCGGGGTCGGCCCTACCATATCCACCAATGCTTTATTCACCATCATTGTGCATCCGGTCACATTATTCTGCACCAAAAGATTGTTCAGCCTATTCCCCTTCCGGTTCAGGTTCTGGCTTCGGAACATGGAGTCGGAAAGCACCTTTAAATTCTCATCCGCCACCGCCAGGTCCGTGTGAACCAGCAGCGGGGTATCCTGTCCGTTGGCCTGCTCCAGCTCCATCATTCTGCGGACGGTCATCTCGACCTTTCTCGGCTTCCATACGTCGTCGTGGTCGCAGAACATGCAATAGCTGTGCTCCACCAGGGGCAGCATGCTGAAAAAGTTCTTTTGGGCCGACCCGCTGTTTTTCTCGTTCCGCAAAAGGGTGATTCTCTCCGGATAGCGCCTGACATAAGGCTCGATCAGCTCCACCGTCCGGTCTGTGGAGCAGTCGTCCTGTATAAAGAGTTTCCAGTTGGAATCGGTCTGATTCAAAATGGACTCTATTTGAGGGACCACATACTGTTCCCCATTATAGACGGTCATGAGTATATCGATCATAATCCCCAGATCATCCTCTTTTCAGCATTGATTTCAGACGGGTAAGGCCATATTTCAGCCAAATGCCGGCATACACCGCTCCGGTAACAAATACATTATATTTTTTCTTGAAATGCTTGCGGTAAAACAGCGCCATAGCGTAATGAAACTGGTAAATAATTTCCTTGGACTGGGCGGAAAGGCCGCTTTGTCCCCGCAGGTGGGTCATGGAGGCCCCGGCGAAATACACCACCCGGTAGCCCGCTTCCTTAATCCGGTAGCAAAGGTCTAAATCCTCTCCGTACATGAAATAATCCTCGTCAAAACCGCCCACCTTCTGAAATACTTCCTTGGGCATCATCAGAAACGAGCCGGATACCGCGTCCACCTCGGCGGTCTGGTCCTCCCGGATAAAGGTTTGCCGGTAAGCGCCGTACCTCCGGCTCTCCGGATGCCTTTTATCCAGCCCCAGAAAATAATAAAGCGAGGCGCTGGGCGTTGGAAATCCCCGCTTGCAGCCGTGGTCCAGGGTGCCGTCATCCTTCAGCGTGCGAATGCCCAGACCGCCGATCCGCTCCTCACTACGCAGATAGGCAAGGCTTCTGTCCAGACAGCCCTCGTGCAGAATGGTGTCGGAATTCAAAAACAGAAGGATTGATCCCTCCGCCTTTTCAGCGCCCAAATTGCAGGCGTTGCCGAAGCCTTTGTTTTCAATGCCGTAAAAAACCTTTACCGGAGCCGGAAGCGCCTCAGGCCGGTATTCCTTGTCCCGTTCGGAGGAATTATCTATTACCAGAATTTCATAGGAAACCTGATGAGTGGTTTTCAAAATAGATTCCACCGCCTGGGCAGTCAGCTCAGGCGTGTTGTAATTGATCATAATAATCGAAAGCTCCATCATTACCCTCTAATCTCTATTTTTTCTGAGCCTCATCCAAGGGAGTGATCTCGCCGTCGGCAAGCCCTTCGGTACTTTCTGGAATAAAAAGGATCTTGATGGTCATTAAGATCAGCTTCAAGTCCAGCAGGAGAGAATAATTTTCAATATATATCAAATCCAGCTTCAGCTTATCATAAGGGAGGGTATTGTATTTCCCCAGTATCTGGGCGTATCCGGTAAGGCCGGCCTTTACTTTCAGCCGGTAATCGAACTCCGGCATGTCCTTCTTATATTCCTCAGCGATCTCAGGCCGTTCCGGCCTGGGGCCAACAATGGACATATCCCCCTTCAAAATATTGAGAATCTGGGGCAGCTCGTCAAACCGTATCTTGCGGATGATTTTCCCCACCGGCGTGATCCGGCCATCGTTCTGGGTAGCAAGCCTGGCCACACCATCCTTTTCCGCGTCCACCACCATACTGCGGAATTTATACACGTTAAATTCCTTTCCGTCCATGGTCAGCCGCTTCTGCTTAAACAGCACCGGCCCCCGGTCATAGGCCTTGATCGCGATGGCGGTCAGCAGCATAAAGGGGCTGGCGATGAGAAAGGCCAGAATCCCGCAGAATAAATCCAGCGCCCGTTTCGCCACCTGCTGGTCCAGCGAAAGCCCCGCGTTCCGGCACAAAAACAAGGGGGTGTCGAATAAATGGATTTCCTCCGACCCACCGATAATAATATCGGAAAGCTTAGGCGTAATGTATACCCTGATGGATTTTCCGTAGCAATATTTTAAAATTTGATTGCGCAGGCTGCCCTTCACATCGCAGATCACAATAGCCGGGAACTTGTCCACCTGCTTGATGACCTCGTCATAGCCCAAATCAGCGTTCACCGCGGCGCAGATCAAATATTTATCCGACCGCTTGCTCATTTTCAGCGCCAGCCGGGTAGCGGAATGGCTTCCATAAACCAGGAGCATTTTCCTAGGCGGGAACACATGGAAATAAACCCAATTGGCCCCGCAGGCCCACAGCACCACCAGGCACACCTGGGATACCGTCATCACCACCACCGGAATACCCCAAAGCAGATGCCGGGCAATCAGGCTGATCTGGGCATAGGTAACCAGATTGGTGAATAGCAGGGCCAAAGTCTGCGAATAGATAATATCAGAGATTCGGGAATTGCCTACCTTTAGGCCCCCGTATATTTTCGAAAACAAAAAATAAATCACCAAGTAAATGCCCACAACCAGCCAGTTGCCCCGGCGGTAAAAGGGCACCAAAATAGCGTCGCTGTAAAACTCATACCACACATAGCCGAAAATGGCGGTGTTGGCCCCTAAAATCACCAGTCCGATGAAAAACATTACTACACGCTTATATTTTGAAACCTTATCCTGTGTCATTGGCTGTACCTGCCTT
>OHHQ01001329.1_pt1 | contig 10450 bp, 8 predicted proteins | sample 1568051 | NCBI WGS metagenome assembly OHHQ01 (sample SAMEA3879567, study PRJEB24766) | human gut metagenome | biome: human-associated habitat; feature: feces | place: USA | collected 1985/1987
TCCAATAGACCTCATCCCCGAATTTCGGGAACTGGCCCGCCACATAGCCGCAGTCATACCCCAGCATATGGGGCGGGAGGATAAACTCATAGCCGTCCTTAATGTGCTCGTTGACAAAGAAGTTCAATAGGGCCCATTCCAGCCGGGAGCCCCAGCCGCGGTACAGCCAGGAACCGGCGCCCGCGATTTTCGCGCCCCGCTGGTAATCGATCATCCCCAGGCTCTCGCACAGCTCCACATGGTTTTTGGGCTCATAGTCAAACTTGGGCTGCTCTTTAAAATAGCGGATGGGCTGGTTTTGCTCCTTGCCGCCGGCGCAAACGTCCTCATCCGGCAGGTTAGGCAGGGAAAGCAGCAGATCTTTCTGCCTCTCCTCCATCTCCGCCAGCTGGGCGTCCCCCTCCTTGATCTCCGCGGAAAGCGCCTTCATGCGCTCCATCAGCGGGGCGGTATCCTCCCCCGCCTTCTTTAGCTGCGGGATTTTTTTGCTGTCCGCGTTCTGCTCCGCTTTTTTGGCCTCCACCACGCCGGTGAGCTCCCGGCGCTTTTTATCCATGTCCAGAATTTCATCCACTATGGAATCCAGGTTCATTTCCCGTTTGCGAATCCGTTCCTTTACCTTATCCCCGTCGGTGCGAATCATTTTAATGTCTAACATAGCTTTTACCCCTTTTTATTCTTCGCCGCCCAGCAGGCGCGCTAAATTTTGCAAATCCTCTTGACTGTAGAACTCAATGGCCAAAACCCCTTTTTCCTTCCCTTTTTCCTGGATCTTGACCTTCCTTCCCAAATGCTCGTTCAGGGAAAGCTCTACTTCTTCGATGAAAACCGGGCGTTTCTTCCCCTTTTTTATCTTTTCGCCCTCGCCGTGAAGGGCCGCGTTGGCCTTCTTCGCCATTTTTTCCAGTTCCCGCACGGATAACCCCTGTTTTACCGCCTGTTTCGCGGCCTCCAGCTGGTCGTCCTCACTTTCAAAGGCCAGCAGGGTTCTGGCGTGGCCCGCGCTTAGCTTTCCATCTGAAACCATTTGGATAATCTCCTCCGGCAGCCGCAGCAGCCGCATGGCGTTGGTGATGGCCGGACGGGATTTTCCTACGGACCGGCTGACCTCCTCCTGGGTAAAGTGATAGTGCTCCATCAGGGTCTGATAGCCCTGGGCTTCCTCGATGGGGGATAGATCCTCCCTCTGGAGGTTTTCGATCAGCGCCAGCTCCATCACCTGGCCGTCGCTCAGCTCCCTAATCACCACCGGAACCTCCTGGACCCCCGCCATGCGGCAGGCGCGGAACCGCCGTTCACCGGCCACGATCTGGTAGCCGCCTCCGGCGATAGGCCTTACCAACAGGGGCTGGAGCACTCCGTGCTGGGCGATAGAATCCGCCAGCTCCGCCAGGGCCTCGTCGTCAAACTCCCGCCTAGGCTGATCCTGGTTAGGCTCCAGCTCTGATATTTTTAAGGTTACGGTGCTGTTGCTGTTCTCGGTGGCGTTTTCCATGAAAATCGCGTCCAAGCCTTTGCCAAGCCCGCCTTTTTTCGCTGCCAAAATAACATTCCTCCTATCACATAGAAATTGCTTCGTTCCGGATGGACGCTCTTTTCATAGCTTTTCCTCCTTTATCCGCCGGACCTTTCCAAACTGCTGTTCCTTTTTCACCAATAGGCCGCGCCCGCCGTAATTATATTCTTACGAAAAGCCGCGGCTTTTTCTTAAATCAGCGGCTTGTCCTATCGGAATAAATTCCGCTTTCCCTTAAAATGCTCTCCATTGACTTTCCGGAAACGTTTTTATGCCTTTACCGGTTATTTTTTTCCAGCTCTTCCGCCAGGCTCCGGTAGGCTTCTGTTCCCCGGTTGCTTTTATCAAAGTACATAATAGGCACGCCGTAGCTTGGGGCCTCCGACAAGCGCACGCTTCTGGGGATCACGCTTCTGAACACCTTGCGGGGAAAGTATTTTTTTACTTCCTCCACCACCTGCTGGGTCAGGTTTAATCTGCCGTCGTACATAGTCAGCAGAACCCCTTCAATCTCCAGGCGCTCGTTATACTGGCGTTTGACCCGCCGCACGCTGTTCATCAGCTGGCTTAGGCCCTCCAGGGCGTAGTATTCGCATTGAATCGGTACTAAAAGAGTATCCGCCGCGCAGAGAGCGTTCGTGGTGATCATTCCAAGAGAGGGCGGGCAGTCGATGAACAGATATTCATATTCCTCCCTAAGGGGAGCCAGAGCCGTTTTCAGCCGGGCTTCCCGATGGTCAAAGTCCACCAGCTCCAGCTCGGCGCCCGCCAGGTTCAGGCTGCTGGGAAGAATGGTTAAATTGGGAAACTGGGTTTGAACCAGCGCCTCTTTGGCGCCCGCTTCCCCAATGAGAAGCTCATAGGTGGATTTTGGCACGCTTCTCCGGTCGATTCCTACCCCGCTGGAGGCGTTTCCCTGGGGATCGATATCCACCAGCAGAGTTTTATGCCCCCTCTCGCCCATAGCGGCGGAAAGGTTGACCGCTGTTGTGGTTTTTCCAACGCCGCCCTTTTGATTGGCGACAGCGATGATCTTCCCCATACCTGTTTCCTCCCTTAGTTTCCGTCGGCTGAAATTTTTATTTTTTCACAGCTTCAAGCCCTTACAGCCGTTCATGCTGCCGGCGGACATTCAAAGCCGCCGCGTTATCCTCTATCCATGGCCGTTTGCCTGTAACGCTCATTTGACTCTTAAACGGACGGACGCAGGGGCGTGTCCGCATGATCAAGCATGTTTTGCCATGTTCTGGCCGCCGGTTTTTATCGGCAGCGGATTTATTATATCACTTTTTGCTTTCTTTTAAAAGGCTTCCGTTTAAAAATTAGAAAATTCATGTTTCACGTGAAACATAAGCTTTCTAATATTTAAAATTCCGCGGAGGGAAGTATCTTTTCTATCTCTAACGGCTTCAGGCGGCTTTCCATTTTTTAGGAACGCTTAAAAAGCTGCGCTTTTTAATAAAACAATCCCGGTTTTTCCGGCGTGCCCTAAAGCCCCATAAAAAGACTTGAAAGCAGCAAAAGGAAAGGCCGGCGGAATGATTCCGCCGGCCTTTCCCCTTTGGGGAATAAATTGGAAATAGGGCATGGATCTATAAGAACTTTCGTCGCACGCTGTTTCTATGCCGAGTGCCTGTCCAAAGCGGCTGCCTTGGGGATTCTCACCACGCACTCTATGTATTCTTCCGTTTCCTTTTGATCGGTAAAGGCGTCGATTCCAGACAGCCGCATGGTATCCACAGCCTTATTAATGGTATTCATAAAAATTCTTACGTCTTTGATAATAATCCGCCGATGGCTTTTCCGTTCCTGTTCCCGGTTTTTCTCCAGCAGCCTTTCCACGAAATCCTCGGTTTGCTTAACATTTAACCCCCGCTCTATCATATGCCGCAGAGCGATAGACCGGAGTCCTCCGTCCTTCAGCTTCAAAACAGCCCTGGCGTGGCGTTCCGTCAGCCCCGCTCTTTGAATGGCTTCTCTTTCCTCCGGGGCCAGCCGGAGCAGCCGCAGCTTATTTGCAATGGTCGATTGCTTTTTTCCCAGCCGCTTGGCGGCTTCCTCTTGGGTAATGTGCCATTCCTGAATCAGCTTTTCGATGCCTTCCGCTTCTTCAAAGGGGTCTAAATCCACACGCTGTAAATTTTCCAGCAGAGAATAAATCGCCGCCTGCTGGTCGTCACAATCAATTACCAGACAAGGCACCTTTTCACTTCCAGCCAGAGCCGCCGCCCGCAGGCGCCGTTCTCCGGCGATCAGCTCAAACCCGGCCAGTCCCGCTTTGCGGACTGTTAAAGGCTGTAATACCCCGTTTTCCTGAATGCTTCTAGCCAGCTCCAGCAATTCCTCGTTGGAGAAATTTTTTCTCGGCTGCGCCTTCCCCGGACAGATCTGCACCAGCGGGATCTGTCTCACCCTATTTTCTTCCTTTGACCGTAAACGCATCTGCGCCACCTCCAATGCTTGTCCATTTCCTTAGGTTCATCCTATCACGGATGGGGCGCGGATTCTGTCGTATTGTGAGCAAAGAATTTAGGTTGTTTTGTCGTTTATAAGGGCTTTTTCGCAATTTTTGAGCCGTGGCGGGGATACAGCGCCGGAGTTGCCCTTTCTTTTTTCACTGTCACCAGCGTGCGGCCGCTTCCGTCAGGCAGAAAATACTCCGTCGTCTTTTCGGCCCGCCCTCCCAGCAGCTGAAATGCCTTTTCTGCCTGGGAAAGCTCCTCTTTTACCTGCGGCCCCTTCGCCGCTAAGAAAATACCGCCGACCCTTACAAATGGAAGACAATATTCCGCCAGCAGATTCAGAGGAGCGACCGCCCTGGAAACCGCAGCGTCAAAGTTCTGGCGCAGGCCGGAAAGTTTTCCACCATCCTCGGCCCGGCTGTGGATAATGTCCGCATCCAGTCCCAGTGTTCCGCAGACCGCCTGCAAAAACGTTAATCGCTTCTTTAAGCTGTCCAAAAGAGCCAGCCTCAAATCCGGCCGGGCAATTTTTAAGGGCAGGCCTGGAAATCCGGCTCCCGTCCCCACGTCGATCAGCTTCGCCCCCTGGGGAAGCTCCGCGAATCCCAGCAGCGCCAAACTGTCTACAAAATGCTTAATCAAAACCTCCTCCGGTTCCCGGATCGCGGTCAGATTCATTTTTTTATTCCACTCCAGCAGCAGACGGCAGTAACCGTCAAACTGAACCAGCTGTTCCGGGCTTAACAGCACTCCAAAGCCCTCGCAGTACGCTTTCAGCTTTTCCCGGTCGATCATCCTTTGCCCCCTTTTCTATCGATAAACAAAAAAACTCCGTCTTAATCTAACACAGGAATTTAAAATGATATTGTCTCCCGATTATGCATGGCGCCGCAGTCATTTTGAAGCCCGCGGCCATTTTGCTAACCGGAACAATTGATAAGGGAAAAGCCTGCTTTCACAGCCGCACTCCCCTTTAGAGAAAACGAATCCGCGAAAACAGGACAAAATTCCCATTTTTTCCGCTTTGTAAATTCATCCTTGAAGCCCTTGCTGCTAAAACAACTCAGCCGCAGGGATTGCCAGTCATTTTACCGCCTTTCCGTTCTGGCTGAGCCAAATCAGCAGTACTGAAATATCCGCCGGGCTGACGCCGGAAATCCGGGAGGCCTGGCCGATATTTCCTGGACGAACCCGGTTCAGCTTTTCCTGGGCCTCGGAGGAAATTCCGTGAATTTCCTGATAATCGAGCTCCTTTGGCAGACGCTTCCCTTCCAAACGGCGCATTTCATCAATCTGGGATTTCTGCCGCCGGATATAGCCCTCATATTTAATTTCCACTTCCACCTGTTCAAAAATGTTCGGGTCCAGATCCGGCCGGGTGGTATCCACCGGGGCCAGGCAGGCGTAATCCACCTGGGGCCGCTTGAGAAGCTCCAGCAGGCGGATCCCCGTTTCCACCGGGGATGTTTCACGTGAAACCAAAATTTCATTCAGCTCCTTGGTAGGAGGGAGAGAAGTCTTTTTCAGCCTGTTCAGCTCTTTTCTTTTCAGCTCCTGCTTTTCCACAAAACGGTTCCAGCGGCTGTCGCTGATTAAACCGATTTCTCTGCCTAAAGGCGTCAGCCTCTCGTCGGCGTTATCCTGGCGCAGCACCAGCCGGTATTCCGAACGGGAGGTCATCATCCGGTAAGGATCCTCCACTCCCTTGGTCACCAAATCGTCGATCAAGGTGCCGATATACGAGCTGGCCCGGTCCAAAACAACCTGCTCCCGGCCCTTGATTTTCAGCGCCGCGTTCATTCCGGCCACCAGGCCCTGGGCGGCGGCCTCCTCATAGCCGGAGCTGCCGTTAAACTGCCCTGCTCCGTATAAGCCAGGGTAGTCCATAAATTCCAGGGTGGCCGCCATCTGCAGCGGATCCACACAGTCGTATTCAATGGCGTAAGCGCACCGCATCACCAGGCAGTGCTCCAGTCCCTTAATGGAATGATAAAACTGAAGCTGCACCTCCTCCGGCAGAGAGGATGACATTCCCTGTAAATACATCTCCTCCGTGTTTTCACCGCATGGCTCAATAAACAGCTGATGCCGTTCCTTATCGGCAAACCGGACAATCTTATCCTCCAGGCTGGGACAGTACCGGGGGCCTACCCCCTCGATCTTTCCCCCGTATAAGGGCGAACGGTGTATATTCTCCAAAATGATCTGCTTCGTTTTTTCATTGGTCCAGCTGATATGGCAGACCGCCTTGTTTTTCAGAGGCTCTGCGGTATCGTAAGAAAAAGGAATCACCGGATCCTCCCCTGGCTGCTCCTGAAGTCCGGAAAAATCAATGGAGCTCTTCAGCACCCGGGCTGGGGTGCCGGTCTTAAACCGGCGCAGGCGAAGTCCAAGCTCCTTCAGGCTTTTTCCCAAAAACGCCGCCGGAAAGGTGCCGTCTGGGCCGCTTTCATAGGAAACCTCTCCCACATAGATTCGGCCTCCTAAATAGGTGCCGGTAGCCACGATCACCGCCTTCGCCTCAAATACGGCGTTCATCCGGGTCACCGCCTGCCAGCGGTCATCCCCCAGCCTGCGGATTTCCGTAATCTCGCCCTGACGGAGGTCTAAATTTTCCTGAAGCTCCAGCTTGTGCTTCATAACCTCGCTGTATTTTCTCCGGTCGATCTGCGCCCGCAGAGAGTGGACCGCCGGGCCCTTTCCCCGGTTGAGCATCCGCATTTGCAGTAGGCACTGATCCGCGGTTTTTCCCATTTCTCCGCCCAAGGCGTCGATTTCCCGCACCAGGTGTCCCTTAGCGGTGCCTCCAATAGACGGATTGCAGGGGCAATTCCCCACCGCGTCCATATTAATAGTAAACACGGCGGTTTTACAGCCCAGACGGGCGGCGGCCAGCGCCGCCTCGATTCCTGCGTGGCCGGCGCCGATTACCACCACGTCGTATTGTCCTGCTAAATATTCCATTCTGGCATCAACTCCATTTTAAACTGGTTCTTTTCGGGCTTCCCAGAAAGGATCCTATGGAACTTTACTCCCTATTCCTGCTTTCCCGATTCACTTTCCCACGCAGAACCGGTGGAACACCTGATCCACCACTGCCTCGCTTGCCCGTTCTCCCGTCAATTCCAAAAGCGCCTGCACCGCCCCTTCAATAGAAACAGTCACCGCGTCTAAGGTCATGCCAAGCTCCAGCGCCTCTAATCCCTCGTTTACACAGGCCAGGGCCTCCTTCGCCGCCTGCTGCTGGCGCTCTGTAGCCAAAAGCCCCTCAGAAGGCTCCAGTTCACTGGTTCCGGCAAGCTCCGCCAATGCCTGCTGCAAGTCCTCCAGGCCCTTACCCTCGGAGGCTACTAAAAATACTATTTGTTTAACTTTATTTTTAATATACTTAACGTCTATTTTAGTATCTAAATCTGTTTTATTGATTACCGCGATGGATGGCACACCCTGTAGAGAATCCAGCAAGTTCCGGTCATCCTCGTTCAGCTCCTGGGAGGCGTCGAACACTGCCAGCACCAGGTCTGCGGTCTGGACCCGGTCCTTGGCCCGGTTTACGCCGATCTGCTCCACCAGATCCTCGGTGGAACGGATGCCCGCCGTATCCGAAAGCCGCAGGGTCACGTCTCCCACTAAAACGGTTTCCTCCACTACGTCCCGGGTAGTGCCGGGAAGCTCGGTGACGATAGACCGTTCGCACCCGGAAAGCAGGTTCATTAAAGTGGATTTTCCCACATTGGGGATTCCCACTACCATAGCACGTACCGGTCGATTTACGATGCCTCGCTTTCTGTCACGTTCAATCTTCTCCTTGCAGACTTCCTGTACCAGCCCCTGGATCGACTTGATTCCCATACCGGTACGGGAATTGATTTCCAGTACACCCATTCCCTGATTTGAAAAATACTCGACCCATTTCTTATTCCACACCGGATCTGCCAGATCTGATTTATTCAACAAAATGATACGGGATTTACCTTTTCCCAGTTCATCGATATCCGGATTCCTGCTGCTGATGGGGATTCTGGCATCTACAAGTTCAATCACCAGATCGATCAGCTTGATATTTTCCTGCATCATACGCCTTGCTTTGGTCATATGACCGGGATACCACTGATAATTCATTTTTCTATTCTCCTACCATACTTTCTATTTGATAAAGCCGATGCCATCCGTCCCGGATTTTAAGTGGAACCAGGCTTTGCCGATCATATCGCCCTCCTCCACCGGTCCGATATTGGCGGATCTGCTGTCTTCGCTGTTATTCGGGTTGTCCCCGATGCAGAAATACTCCTTGTTCCCAAGGATAATCTCGTTTTCCGCTATACCCGCATCCAGGATCCGTTCCGTCACCCATTTGCTTTCCTGCCCGTTGACATACAGAGTTCCGTCCGCGATCCTTACCTTGTCTCCCGGCCCTGCCACAACACGCTTGACATAATAATGGGAATTTTCATTGCCATTCGGCAGAAATGCTACTACGTCTCCCGCCTTCGGAGAAGATAAAACATACAGAAAACGGTCAATAAATATCTGCTGTCCATTCTCCAGTGTCGGTTCCATGGACATGCCCACAACTCTGGTGGACTTTCCCAGAAAGATAACCACCACTGCAGCCAGAAAGACTGACAGTGCAATGCCGAAGATCCAGCTGAAAATTTCCCTGAGCAGTTCCTGACTGATCTTTTTCTTTTTTTTATAAAAACTTAGTCCCTTATTTCTCAATGTTCTGTCCTATCTCGCATAGTGTTTACAAGTCTCAGTGTACCATATCCGTATTCCTTTTTCAAATAAATATAAAAGGCAGCTGTCAGAAACAGCTGCCCCTTTCCGGTCAATGTAATTATTTAACTAATTCCTTAACCTTTGCCTTCTTACCAACACGATCTCTTAAGTAATTCAGCTTAGCACGTCTTACTTTACCTTTTCTTACAACTTCGATCTTCTCTACGTTGGGAGAATGTAAAGGCCAAGTCTTCTCTACGCCGATACCGTTGGAAGTCTTTCTAACAGTGAAAGTCTCTCTGTTGCTGCCGCCCTGTCTCTTCAGTACAACGCCTTCGAATACCTGGATTCTCTCACGGTTACCCTCTTTGATCTTGCCGTATACCTTAACGGTATCGCCGACTTCAAACTGATCAACGGTTGCTTTTAACTGTTCTGCTTCGATCTCTTTGATAATGTTACTCATAATGAGCCTCCTTCATAAAATGGATGTTCTTAATACCCTTATTGGTAACAGAGGACCATCTCGTTTTCACAACATTCAGATTTTACCATAAGGCCATATAAAAAGCAAGCTTTTTTTAATTATACAGCCACCAGATCGCGGGATCCGACAGATTCAGCCCCAACCGTTCCTGCAGTTGTATGGACGCTTCATTTCCATTCACAATATGGGCGTAGGGGATCATCCCCTGTTCTCTCTGTTTGTTGATCAGATAACCTTCCAGGGATGCTGCAAGTCCTTGTCTGCGGTATGCATCCTCCACATACAGCATTCCCATGCTGCCGTCATTGTGGCATCCGATAAAACCACAGAGCTTTCCCTCGATATAGATGCCGAAGACATCTCCTGCTGTAATCCTCTCCCGGACATAAATCTCGTCTCCCAGGTGATAATGCTCCGCCACATAAGGAACCTCTTCCACTGTCAGCTGCCGGATGTCCTTGTGCCTCACCGGAAGTGGTTCCCCTCTGGTATAGCACGCCTGGGAACATAGCATACTGCCATGATACCCTAAAATTTCACTGACACGTTCATTCCACCGGTCTGTCACGGTCACGATACTATGCCCCGACACGGCTTTCGGAATGAGCGGCAGCATTTTCTCCAAATGCTCCTCATCCTCCGCATTCAGCATGGCATTGCCGATCTCCGGCAGATAGATCAGTACATTTTTCCCCTCCGCATAGAGAATTTCTCCCAATCCTCTGGACAGTGTCTCCATCATATGAATAAAAATACGTTTCTTCGCGGAAAGTTTTTTTATGACTTTCTGTTTTTCCTGATATTTTGCATAGAGATCCGGGCGGCGTTCTTCCGTCCGTCTCTCGGACTGTTCCAGCCGCCAGGCATTGATCTTTTTATGATTGCCCGACAGAAGTACCTCCGGTACTTTCTTTCCGTGCCATTCCTCCGGGCGGGAATACTGGGGATATTCCAGCAGATCGTTATGGAAGCTCTCTGTCTCGGCAGATTCGTCGTTATTGAGTACCCCGGGCACCAGTCTGGCCACCGCGTCCACCACGACCATGGCTGCCAGTTCCCCACCGGTGAGGACATAATCGCCGATAGAAATATAATCCGTCACGACCTCTTCCAGAACTCTCTCATCGATTCCCTCATAGTGTCCAGCTATGATTGTAATCTCCTCCTCTTGAGAAAGTTCAATAGCAAGTTGTTGATTAAATCTTACCCCTTGTGGAGTGGTATAGATTACCTTTCCCTTTACAGTGTCTAAGGCTCTAAAAA
>OHHQ01001333.1_pt1 | contig 10434 bp, 9 predicted proteins | sample 1568051 | NCBI WGS metagenome assembly OHHQ01 (sample SAMEA3879567, study PRJEB24766) | human gut metagenome | biome: human-associated habitat; feature: feces | place: USA | collected 1985/1987
ATCGCGGAGGGCGCTTTTTGTTCTGGTTTCCGGCGCGGAACCGCCAGGTAATGAGAGCGGGCGGCGAAAACGGAAAAAACCGGCCCGCGGGCCGGTTTTCTTAACGTGTGAGAGAGCCGCTTAAAAAATGTTATTTCTTCGGCTGGGAATACGGCCGTGCGCCGTCAGCAAGGCCTAGTAAATAATCTACGCTAACGCCATAAAATTCAGCTATTCATCAACACAGCCGGCGGTATTTTCAAATTACAGCTTTGCGTGGGCGAACAATTCGCTCAAAGGGGTTTCAATCGCTTTGGATAATTGAAATAGCATATCAAGGGTAATTCCTGTATTGGCGTTTTCAATTCTGCTGATGGTTATCACGCTAACATTCATTTCATCCGCGATATTTTGCTGGGTTAGGCCGCGAAGTCTTCTGAAATAGGCCGCAGACAAGCCCAAACTTTGATATCCAAGATAATGCTTGTTTTTCATATCATGTCACCGTATATAATTATAAAGGAAATATTTTATTTATTGAATGATACCAGGTGACATATAATCCGCATGGCATGATATAATTATCATATTAATTGATGCCAAATATCAGGAAAATTTCTATATTGATTTCTTCTGCTGTGAATAAGGCTGTGTTTCGTCGGTAAGGCCCAGTAAATAATCCACGCTGACGCCATAAAATTTGGATAATTTAATCAGCACATCCGGTGGAATTTTTAAATTGCCTCGTTCATAATCAGAATAGGTGGTTTGGTGAATTTGCAAATATTCCGCTAATACTCTCTGAGAAAGGTCCTTATCCTCCCGCAGGTTTCGTATCCGCTCAAACATTCTTATCACCTCATGTTTAGTATGCAATAAGGGAATATTCCTTATTGCGTTTTAAGGTAAATTCCCTTAAAATATTCTTGAGGTGATTTTCACTTTATTATCAGTGAAAACTGCCGACGATTTTGAACATTAAAAGAAAAGGTGTTAAATATGAAATTATGCAAGGAAATGAAAAAAAGCTTCTCTAAAATAGAAAAGCTTTTTTCTGAAAATGAATTGAAAAAATTTATAGCCTGCGATCCCGGCGATTTGAACCGCTATCATTTCGGCCTGGGAACCTGGATCAGAAATGAACTTTTAAAAGACGACAGCCCGTTAACCGCCGCCTTTCTCCGGGACGGCGTGTCGCAGAAGGACGACATGTCCCAGCGGCTCATGGAATTATTCCATCTGTACGCACGGGGCAAATACAAATAACCTTGTGAAACCAGCTTACGCCTCTTCCTTCTCCTCGTGGTATTCTTCCTCGGTGTTGATATCCCAAACCGGGGTTTTGTCCTTGGCATTGCCGGAAAGAATGGCGTCCGCGGCGGCCATGGCCGTCAGCATGGAGTGGTCCATGTTATTATAGCGGTGCTGGCCGTTTCTGCCCACCAGGAACAAATTCTCCAGGGAATCGGTGAAATTCCGGATTTGGTCAAACTGGCCGTAGCTGCCGAAATAGGCGGGATACGCCTTGGGCACCCGGATCAGCACCGCGTCTTTCACGTGGTTTTTCTCCACGATTCCCAGCTTTTCCAGCTCGCCCACGGCAAAATCGATAAATTTCTGGTCCGGGGTGTTCCACATTTCATCCCCCTCGTCGCAGAAATATTCCAGCCCCATAAACACCGTATCGGGGTCCTTCACCATGTACGGGCTCCAGTTGTTAAACAGCTGCAGCCTGCCGATTTTCACATCCCGCTCCTGGATATAAATCCAGTCGTCCATCACCTTGCCATCCTCCGCTTTTGGGTCCTTCAGCTTCAGCTGGTCCAGCAGCAGGCCCACCGTCATAAAGTCCCGGTAAACCAGGCCGTCGGCGGCCTCTCTGGCCTTTTGCGGAGCCGCCTGGCCCATGGCGCGGATCAGATCCCGCACCGGCATAGAGGACAGGAAATAGTCCCCTTCCACCGTGTCCCGGGCCCCGTTTTCATCCACGGTGGCCACGGAGGCGACCCTGCCGTTTTCCACGTTAATTTGGTCCACCCTCCTGCCGAACCGGATTTCTCCCCCCATGGCAACCACCCGGTTGGCGACCTCCTCCCAAAGCTGGCCGGGGCCGTATTTGGGATACATAAAGCTTTCGATCAGGCTGGTTTCCACCTTTTTGCCGTTGACCGTGCTTTTTTTCATAAAGGGCTTTTTCAGGCTGTGCAGCAGCGCCTTGGACACCGACAGCCCCTTTACCCGCTGGGCGCCCCAGTCCGGGCTGATCTGGGAGCAGGGCACGCCCCACACCTTTTCCGTGTAATCCTTGAAAAAGGTCTCGTAAAGCTCCACGCCGAACCGGCTGATGAAGAACTTTTCCAAAGAGTCGATATCCTTCACCGGCTGAAAGCAGATTTTCAGATAGCTTGCGCCGATTTTCATCAGCCGGGCAAAGCCCAGGCCCTTGATGGTGCTCCCGTTGAGGGTCACCGGATAATCAAAAAATTTCCTGAGAAATAAAATGCGGGAAAGCCGGTGGCGGACCAGAAACAGCAGGTCTGTTTTTTCCGGAGTAACCCCTTGTTCCGGGTCCTGAAGGGGCATGATCTCTTTCCAGAAATCCATCGCCTTGTCCGATTTGGAAAAAAACCGGTGCCCGCCGATATCCATACGGTTCCCTTTATAGTTTTTTGTTCTGGAGATGCCGCCGATCTCCCCGGTGGCCTCTAAAATCGTAACGGATACCCCGCCCTTTTTCAGCAGCTCATAGGCGGCGGTCAACCCTGCCGGCCCCGCGCCGATAATCACTACGGACTGTGACATAATGGTTCTCCTTCTTTCTTCCTATTTATGAAAGCATCAAATACAAAAGGATGCCGCTGATACAGAATAAAAACACCACGCAGCAAAGCACCGCCGCTAAATATTGGTGCCATTCCCGCTTGGAACGCCACAGGCGCTGAACCGCGGCGCCCAGGAACACGGCTCCCGGCAGAACCGCGGGCGCCAGATACCGGAAATCCATGGTGCAGCCATAGGGATACTGAACGTTGGAGTAGACAAACAGCCCCACCTGCGCCGCCATGACAGCCGCCATCACCCAAAAAAACAGGTTTGTCCTTTCGTTACGGCCCCGGGCCAGCACATAAACCATGGAAATCAGGACAGCCGCCGTCAGCGCGAAAGCGCAGATCAAAAGCAGCGCCGCCGCCACCGCGCCGCCCTCCAGGGCGTTCTCCCCGAACACGGAGCATTTTGTCATATACGCAAAAATATTATAATCCTCAAAGGGGTTGCAGTAAAGGCTTTTCGTCCAGTCTGGGGAAAACAAGGGTATAAAACGGCCGGCCAGGGATTCATTGCCGCAGTAGATGGCGGCGTCCTCGCCAATCGGGGCCACATACCCCAGGGGCTGGCCGAAGAGGATCAGGTTCCGCACCGGATACCAAAGGCCCAAGGGCACGCAAACCGCTCCAAACGCCGCCAGCTTAGCCGCGGCCTGCCGGAACAGCTTCCATTTCCGCTCTTTCGCCAAGGCAATCAGCTTCCACAAAAATACCATGGCGGTTACCGGCGCGATGATCGCGCCGCTGACCTTGGCCATCATGCAGCAGCCGATGGCTGCCGCCAGCAGCAGGCTGTTTTTCAGGCTGGGGTTCCGGTACCACCGAAGCGTGTACAAAACCGCGGCGAAAAACAGCAGGACCATCAGGCAGTCGTTATTCAAGGAGCCCGCCAGCAGGTAAAAGGTGGGATGGAGGCAGACCAGGGCATAGGCGATAGGCACCGCCCTGCGGCCGAAGGGGTTTTCCTCAAAAATGCGGTAAACCACCACCAGCATGGCGCAGGAATAAAAGCAGGTTAGATACTGAAGGGTTTCCGCAAGCTGCACTTCGCCTGTTACGCCGAACCACTGGAACACCTTTATCCATACCGCCGCCAGAAAATGGTGCAGCGGCGGGTGATTATACTGCCAGTTATTAGTCTCCGGCAGCCGCCAGGTTTCCGCCAGGCGCATGATATATTGCAAATGGCCGTCAGAATCAAAAACATCGTGCTGCCGCGCTTGCGCCGGATAGGCCGCCGCATAGGCAAGCCGCATCAGCACCCCCAGCAGGAATAAAAGAAACAGCAGGGTTTTCTGGTCCAGCATTTTCAGCTTCCACAAAACGCACAGCACCGCTATAATTCCGCCAGCGAAAAATGCCGATACCACTTGAATCTCTTTCCCCTGAAGCTGGCCGGAAATGGGAAAGGCCAGCGCGGCGGCAGCCACACAGAGCAAAAACACAACAAGATATATGACGGAATTTTCGAGCTTTCCCCCTATTCCCTGACGCGAACCCTCTTTTGTCGAATCCAGAAGAAATCTGGGCAAAACACTCCCCTCCTGTCAAAAACTAAATATTGTGGTCGCTTTTTATGAAAATACTATAAAAAGTATTCCTGAAACTGCAAATTATTTTTTGTTTAAAATCCCTATTTTGTAAAAACAGCCTTGAAATATTCAACAATTAGTATTATCATTGCTTTTGTGAAATAACTTCACTAATTAAGGAAACAAAACGGAGGGGTATTATGAGACAATTCTTTGGGTCGGTTTTCGTGCAGGAAGACGACCACATGGAACTGGAGTATTACATTCAAGCAACCAATGGTTCCTATGGCATTGAAATCAAATCCAGCAAACCCTCGCACAGTGGCTTCGCGTCTTATAGCAATATCACGACTAATTTTGACGAGATTGTCAACTTCACCCAATGTCTCATGGAAAACAGTGCTTATCCAGAAAATCTATCGGAATATGTAGAGGACTACCTCTACGAAAAAAAGACGAACGAGATGATGGGCGGCACGGTTTTAAACGCCTGATCCTGAATATATTCAAAGCAGTAAACTCCCCGGCCGCGTTTTGCGGCCTGGGGAGTTTTTCACGTTACGCGTTTTTCTCCTGCAGGAATGCTTCCACATCCTCCTTCGACGGAATGCTGGGAATCCCCCCATGCTTGGTGGTGGACAAAGAAGCGGCCGCATTGGCGAACCGGACAATCCCCGTCAGCTGCTCCGGCGTCAGCTGCTCCGGCGCCGCGCCGGAGGCAAACACCTGGTACACCGCCGAGCCGCCAAAAATATCCCCGGCGCCGGTGGTGTCGATGGTTTTCACTTCCTGGAAGGTAGGCACCTGCCCATCCCCCCGCCGGTTGATGAAGTAGCAGCCTTCCTTGCCCATGGTGGCGAACACCAGCTTCACGCCGAATTCTTCCACAAGCATTCTGGCGCTTTCCTTGAAATCCTGCCCTTCAAAAATAAACTCCAGTTCATCCTGGCCGATTTTCACCACATCCGCGTGGCGCAGGCCCCACAGCATTTGCTCCCGGGCCAAATCCATAGAGCTCCACAGCGGGCGGCGCAAATTAGGGTCAAAAGTAATCATGGCCCCGGCTTCCCTCGCCATGCGCACCGCCTCTTTGGTGGCGCTTCTGGCAGGCTCGCCGGTCATGGAAAGGGTTCCGAAATGAAATATTTTCGTTTCCGTTACCAAATCCCCGGGCAGCTCCTCGGCGGTAAGCATGGTATCCGCGCCGGGTTTTCTGGCAAAAGAAAATTCCCGGTCGCCGCTTTCATCCAGGGTGACGAAGGCCAGGGTGGTGAAATACCGGTCATCCACCAAAATGCCCTTGGTCTCTACCCCGGCTTCCTGAAAGGTCTTCACCAGCATTTTACCAAACCGGTCGCTTCCCACTTTTCCGATAAAACCGGTTTTGGCGCCAAATTTGGATAGGGTGCTCAAAAAGTTGCCCGGCGCGCCGCCGGGATTCCCCTGCATCAGCGGGTACCCCACATCGTTGTTCCCCTGATGAACAAAATCAATAAGAAGTTCTCCTAAAGCAACTACGTCGTACATTCTCTTTCCTTACCCCTTTTTTGATAGAATAGACACTATTAGCATTACATAAAACCGACGGAAACGCAAGCCCTTTTGCTGAAATTTTAGATTTTTTCAAAAAGAAGGCAGGCGGCCCGGTTTCGATTGAATCCGTGGGAAAACTATGGTAAAATAGAAATAAGCTTCACAGGAAAGGATGAATAAAATGGCAAGCAACGTAAAGTATGCCCTTTGGCTCCAAAAAGCTGTGGAAGACAGCGACCTTATCCAGGAATTGAAAGAAATTTCCGGTAACGAAACGGAAATCTACGACCGGTTTTACAAAGAACTCGAATTTGGTACCGCGGGCCTGAGAGGGGTTATCGGCGCGGGCACCAATCGTATGAATATTTATACCGTCCGCCGCACTACCCAAGGCCTGGCTAACTACCTTAACTCCAAAAAGGAGGGGGCCTCCGTGGCCATCGCCTACGACAGCCGGATCAAATCGGAGCTGTTCGCCAGAGAGTGCGCCCGGGTGCTGGCCGCCAACGGCATAACCGCCAGAATCGTGAAGGAACTTCAGCCGGTGCCGGTTCTGTCCTTCGCCGTGCGGGAGCTCCGCTGCGACGCCGGTATTATGATTACCGCCAGCCATAACCCGGCCAAATATAACGGCTATAAGTGTTACGGGCCCGACGGCTGCCAGATGACCGACACGGATGCGGACAATGTTTACGCGGAAATTCTAAAGGTAGACCTGTTCGACGGCGTGGAGGAAATTTCTTTTGACCAGGGCTTGGAAACCGGAAAAATCGTTTATATTGAGGACAGCTTTTACGATAAATATCTGGACTGTCTGGAGGCGCAGAGCGTTAATCCCGGCGTTTGCGCCGGCAGCGGCCTGAAAATCGTCTATACGCCCTTAAACGGCGCCGGCAACAAGCTGGTGCGGAAGATTCTGGCCCGGATCGGCGTTAAGGAAATCCAGGTGGTGCCGGAGCAGGAGCTGCCTGACGGCAGCTTTCCCACCTGCCCCTATCCGAACCCGGAATTCCGTGAGGCGCTGACCCTGGCCCTGAAGCTTGCCCAGGAAAGCAAGCCGGATCTGGTGCTTGCCACAGACCCGGACAGCGACCGGGTAGGCATCGCCGTGAAGGATGGGGACGACTACCGGCTGATGACCGGAAACGAAACCGGTATTATGCTGATGAACTACATTCTTTCCTGCCGGAAGCACAACGGAACCCTGCCGGAGCGTCCGGTCGCGGTAAAAACCATCGTTACCAGTGAAATGATTCCGAGAATCTGCGCGGATTACGGCTGCGAGCTGCGGGACGTGCTCACCGGCTTCAAGTATATCGGAGAACAGATTCTGGGGCTGGAAAGGGCCGGAGAGGCCGACCGGTTCGTATTCGGTTTTGAGGAAAGCTACGGCTATCTGGCCGGCACCTATGTCCGGGATAAGGACGCCGTGGTAACCTCCATGCTGATCTGCGAGATGGCCGCCTATTACCGCAGGCAGGGCAAGTCTCTGGTGCAGGTAATCAATGAGTTGTACGACCGCTACGGCTATTATCAGAACACTACCCTCAGCTACAGCTTTGAAGGCGCCGAGGGCATGGAGATCATGGCCGGAAAGATGTCCTTTATGCGGGAGCATCCCTTCCGGGAGATCGCCGGCATGAAAGTGGTCAAAACCGCCGACTATCAGCTGTCTGAGGCGGTAGATCTGGCTACCGGCCAAAAAACCGAGATCAAACTGCCCAAATCCAATGTGCTTTCCTATTCCTTGGAGGGCGGCGCCGCTGTGATTGTGCGTCCCTCCGGCACGGAGCCCAAAATTAAGGTGTACGTGACCTCCGTGGGCAAGGACCTGGCCCACGCTTCCCAGATCACCAAGCGGCTGGGCGACTTTATGAGCGGCGTGATTAATCAGTGACCGCACCGGCGGCCGCCGTCTTCTTCACGGCTTTCAGCCCGGCCCGGCGGTGATTTCCTGGACTGTCCGGACCCGCCCTCGTTTTCTGGAAGCCGCGCCGCGCTATAGAAAAATGGCTGCGCGCTTTCGGCCGGCCCGATGGATATTTATTTTTGCGCGCCAAGAGGACGTTTTTGCTTTCTAACACCGCAGAACGCTACGGAAATATGGGAACCGCTCATTGGGCTTTTGCTTTTTGCGGCGATTTCCGCCAGAAATTTTTTAGATGCCGCGTCAGCTTCCTTCGGCAGCCCCAGGGCGCGGCAGGGACTTGGCAAAGATAAAACCACTCTAGCAAGTTGTCACCGGAACCGCTGTAAAACAGCCCGCGGGAAATGACTCCGCGGGCTGTTTGCTTCCTATTTACAATTTAATCTCTGCCGAAAAAACGCCTTTGAAAAAGTTTAATCCCTGGTTCCCGCAGAACGCTCCTAGCAAAAAAGGCAAAAACGTAAGATTTATTAAGATTTCTTCATATAATTTTAACAAATTAGCGACAGGTTCATGGTGGTTTTTTCCATGCGGGTATGTTATAATAGCCATACTGACGGGTCCGTTCCTTGATTTTACGAATCGCTGGAGCCTTGCGGAATTAGGGTCCTAAAACCAGGTTTCCTAGAGCTTGAGGTGATGCCTATGAATAAAAAGCGGTTGATTCTCCTTATTCTGGCGGCGGTTTTAGCGGTTTTCACTATGGGCTGCCAATTTCAAGAAGAGGCTCCCGGCCTGGAGGTAGATGACGTGGCTATTTATTTTGGAGTCAGCAGCTATGCCATGTTCGGCGCGGATGAGGAGACTCTCCGTTATTTGGCTGATACCTACCGGAATTTAGAGGTAGAGCCGGTTTCCGGAGAAATGGACCTGACTTCTATGCTCACCGTTAATTTATTCCACCAAAGCCAGCAGGTCGGTTCCTTCAGCGTAGACCAGAACGGGAATATTTGGAAGGATGGCGGCACTCAGTGCTATCGTGCCCCCAATGGCTGCGATTATGGAAAAATAAAGCAGATCTATCTGAACAGCCAGCCGTCCTGACTGCAAAATGGTGATTCACCTTGCGATTAATAGATCAGCAAAAAAGCCTGGATCTTTTGATCCAGGCTTTTTTATTGTTAGGCTCCCGGCAGAGCCGGGGGGATAGGCCGCGGCGGCGGGTTCCGCCCTAAGCCGGCCTCAGAAGGCTACTGCTGCTGAGATTCGTCGATCTGGGCCAGGTATTCCGGCAGGGGAAGCTCAAACCAGAAGGTGCTCCCCTCTCCAACGGCGCTTTCCACGCCGTATTTGGCGCTGTGCATCTCCAGCACCGATTTCACAATGGAAAGCCCCAGGCCGGTTCCCACTACCGCCCGGCGGTGGGTTTTATCCACTTTATAGTAACGGTCCCAAATCAGCTCCAGCTTTTCCGGCTCGATGCCCTCGCCGTGGTCGATGACCTCCACCCGGACAAAGCCGGGCTTCAGCCGCTGGCGCACCAGGATCTCCTTATCCTGACCCGCGTAGTTTACCGCGTTGTTCACCAGGTTGTAAATCACCTGGGACATCCGCACCTGATCCGCCTCTACCGTAACGTCCTCCTTATAATCGAAGACAATATGGTATCCGTCCCGCTTGGTCAGAGAATTGTACCGGGCTAAAATCTCCCGGATTTCCTGGGTCAGGCTGAATTCGGTCAGAGTCAGGGTCTGGGTGCCAGACTGAAGCCTGCTCAGATTCAGCATGTCGTTCACCAGGTTGGTTAGGCGGGTGGTTTCATCGAGAATGATCTGGGCGTTTTCCGGCGTGTTTTCCCCCGGGATATCCCGCATCATTTCGCTGTACCCGCCGATCATGGTCAAGGGCGTCCGCAGGTCGTGAGAAATATTGGCGATCAGCTCCTTCCGCAGGGCCTCCACCTTGGAAAGCTCTGAGGCGGCGTAGCTCAGGGTGGAATTCAGTTCCCGGATTTCCCGGTAATCCCCGCCCTCAAAGGACACCTCATAGTTGCCCTGAGCCAGCTCCTTCGCGGCGTTATTGGTTTTAATGATAGGCTTGGAAATTTTCTGAGAGAGGACTACCGCCAGCACCAGGGACAGCAGCAGCGCCACGATGGTAATAAGCGCCAATTGAACCTGTATGGTCTGAACCGTAGGGTTGATGGGGGTAATGGTGGAATTGAGAAGCACCAGCACCTCCTGTCCCGCTTCTGTCTTGACGATCCGTGAATAGATCAGGGATTCCATGGCGGACTCGCCGGTGGTCAGCTGTCCCATCTGGAGATCGCCGCCTGAAAAGGGATACAGCCCGATCTCTTGGCCGCCGAAATCTGAGGAGTAAAAGGACTGATATTGGGTTTGAGGCACTGTCTCGAACCGCATCCCCCCATTTTCCTTGGTATAGTTATAAATCAAAAACAGCTGGAAGGTTCCGTAATGGTGGATCAAGCAGTCAGGGCTGATGTCCGCGGAATAAAGGTCCCGCATTTCGCCGTTGACCACCCGCACGCACACGTCGTTCTGCCGGGCCAGCTCATTGATATAATCGCCTAGGTTCGGCGAATTGATCTTGCTGACAATGCTGTCCCCGCAGGCCTGGGCGTTCCGGGTTTTGATGGCCTTATAAAAGCTGTCTAAAAACACGGTCTGGAACAGCC
>OHHQ01001335.1_pt1 | contig 10413 bp, 10 predicted proteins | sample 1568051 | NCBI WGS metagenome assembly OHHQ01 (sample SAMEA3879567, study PRJEB24766) | human gut metagenome | biome: human-associated habitat; feature: feces | place: USA | collected 1985/1987
AAGCAACCCCGTAAGAAAAGAAAAACGCCCGGACGGCGTGAAGCCGCTCGGACGCATGAAATTACATTATCTACATTGTACTGATATATTGTACCTTCATAGCCAGACTGTCCCGGAGGGGGAGCTACGCTTTTTTTAGCTGGTGAAGGTCATGGGAGCTGTGGAAAAGTAAAACGAACACGGCGATACCCTCCTATGGGCCGCCGTGTTTATTCAAATATAAACATTCAGCGGCACTACGCTCATGGTAATGCCGCTAAATAGTATGAATATGGAAACAATATGGAGCAGATATGAAACGTCCACCCTTTATTCTGCTGGAGTGTAGTCTACATCAATATCAATGTCTGCACCCTCCGGGATTTCATAGTCATAAATAACGTCGTTAGAATTATCTTCTATATTCGCTTTCTGATTTTCATGGGGAGTACAACTTGCGAGAATAAAGGCGCAAAGTAAAGCGCTCACAAAAATTAGTATAACTTTCTTCATCTCATTTTCTCTCTTTCAATGTTCCATGTCTGATTTCTAAAACACAGTCGGAAGCTCTCGCTACCTCGTCGGAATGTGTCACAATAATCACGCATTTCCTGTATTCATGTGCGCTCTCTTTCAAGATTTTCGTAATTTCAGCCGCCGTAGTTTCATCCAAATTTCCCGTTGGCTCGTCGGCCAGAATAACAGGCGCATCAGAAGCCAATGAGCGGGCAATCGCTACACGCTGTTGTTGTCCCCCAGACAATTTTAATACAGTACGCCGCAATTCATTTTCCTTTAATCCTAAACGCCGAAGAATAGGAATTGCGTCAATCTTTGACGCCAACATTGTATTTTCAATCGGTGTCATGTAGTCAATAAGATTGTAGTTCTGGAAAATCAGCGAAACGTGTTTTCTTCGATGATCTTCAAGTCCCGTTTGCATAATGTCGGTATCATCAAACAGAATGTTTCCTTTTGCTGGAGTATCAAGCCCTCCAAGCAAGGAAAGGAGCGTCGTTTTTCCAGAGCCCGATGGGCCTAAAATCGCATACATTTTCCCACTTTCAAAGCAAAATGAAATATTTGTTAAAATGCCATTACCTTTTTCGTAGGCATAAGCAACATTGTTGCAGGCTAAAGTTGACATTTGATTTCCTCCCTTCTTCAACTCATACTATTTAGAATATTTTTCGGTTTCAAACGCATAATGCTGACCGAAGATATGGTTACAGAGATGACGATAATGCAAAATCCAATGAGGTAAAGCAGTAACATATCTTCTATTCCAACAGAAATTTGAATATCCGGGGAAACTGCTTTTTCATCTTCCAGCATTGAACCCATGTCAATGCTTTTCATCGTTGTATCGTCCTCGGCATTATCTTGTAGACTATTACTTTGGACGGTCTGCTGTAAGAGCGTATCTGCAACAGTGGCAGCAAACATATTGCTGGTAATGCCTGATGCCGCAAAAGCGAATACTGCAATCAGAAGAACTTCTGCGATATATTGTCCAAGAATATTCCCCTTTTTTATTCCTAACGAGAGAAATACACCCGTTTCATGTACCCTGGTCTTTCCCCATAATGTCAAAATAAGGGCTAAGATGATAATGCTCACAGCAATTATGCCAATTAGCAGACATTTAACAAGTCCATCCAAACTACTTAGTGGAGCGGCCGCACTTTGATAGGCTTCATCATCTGCGGCAATCGTATAGACATTTTCTTCATATCCCGGCAGATGTTTTACTTGTTCCATAATCTGCTTCAAGTTCTCCGGGTCATCTACGGTGACTTTAACATCATCAAAGCCTTGTACTGCAACGCTATTCTCAGCCTCGATTGCAGATGCAACATCTGTAAAGATGTGATTTTGGATTTTATCGTAGCTTGTGACGGCGTCCCCTAATTTCTCAGTTACATTTGCATGAAAAAGCCCGATCACTTCAAGCGAGATTTTTTTTCTTGAGCCACCCGTAATTGTGAAAGTATTCCCCAATTTAATCTGATTTTTCTCTGCTAATACATCGCTGATAATTGCACTATGCGTATCATTCTCGGCAATATGCCTTCCGGCGATTAAGGTCAGCTTTTCAGATGTGAAAAAATTTTGTTCAGAGGAACGCCAGACCCCAATACCTGTTACACAATGGCTAAATTTTTCTTCCACTGGCACAGTCCCAGGGATAGGCAGAAGTCCGTCATACAAATTTTCTGTGGAAGCATCACAGTATTTTACGCCTGTTATATTCCGAATATTTGCTACCATTTCTGGTGATACCTGCTTCATTGAATACATGAGAACATCTTTTGTTCCATCATCATTCTTGATGCTGATATCGGTAGATGTGGAGCGAAGTACAGTACCAGACTTTCTTGCAACCACACAAACACCGGAGTCAACAGCTGTCTTAACTTCCATACCTGTTCCGACTACCGGAGCTTCTGTTGTAAGAAGCGGTACTGCCTGACGCTGCATGTTAGATCCCATCAGCGCACGGTTGGCATCATCGTTCTGAAGGAACGGAATCAACGCTGTAGCCACGGAGAACACCATCTTAGGTGATACGTCCATGTAATCGAATTTATTTCTTTCGTAGTCCTGTGTTTCCTCACGGTAACGACCGGATACGTTCTTATTAATGAAATGACCTTCTTCATCAAGAGGTGTATTCGCCTGTGCTACATGGTAATTATCCTCTTCATCAGCAGTCATATATACAACTTCATCTGTAACAACCGGGTTCATCGGATCTGTCTTGTCAACTTTACGGTATGGTGCTTCGATAAATCCATACTCGTTGATTCTCGCATAACATGCGAGGGAGTTGATCAGACCGATGTTAGGACCTTCAGGAGTCTCGATAGGACACATTCTTCCATAGTGAGAATAGTGAACGTCGCGGACCTCGAATCCTGCACGGTCTCTTGACAGACCTCCAGGACCAAGTGCGGAGAGACGTCTCTTATGTGTCAGCTCTCCAAGCGGGTTGTTCTGATCCATGAACTGTGACAGCTGGGAAGATCCGAAGAATTCCTTCACTGCTGCTGTTACAGGCTTAATGTTGATCAGGGACTGTGGTGAAATACCATCCTGATCCTGTGTTGTCATTCTCTCACGAACAACTCTTTCCAGTCTGGACAGACCGATTCTGTACTGGTTCTGAAGAAGTTCTCCAACCGCACGGATACGTCTGTTACCCAGATGGTCGATATCATCATCATTTCCCATGCCATACTCAAGATGCATGTTGTAGTTGATAGATGCAAAAATATCTTCTTTTGTGATGTGCTTCGGAATCAGATCATGAAGATCTCTCTTAATCAGTCTCTTCATCTCATCTACATCACCTGCAGATTCTTCAATGATTCCTGCAAGAACCGGATAATATACCTGCTCTGTCACGCCAACCTCGGCCGGATCAATATCAACAACAGCCTGGAGGTCAACCATCATATTGGAAAGAACCTTGATATTTCTGGAAGTCTCTTCACCCTCTACCCAGATGTACGGTACTGCCGCATTCTGGATCATATCAGCGATCTCACGAGTAATCTTTGTTCCCTTTTCAGCAACAACTTCACCTGTGATCGCACTTACAGCATCCTCAGCGAGGATCTGTCCTGATACACGGTTCTTAAGAAGAAGCTTCTTATTAAACTTATAACGTCCAACTTTGGCAAGATCATAACGTCTTGGATCAAAGAACATGCTTGTAATCAGGCTTTCTGCACTGTCTACTGCCAGCGGCTCGCCCGGACGGATCTTCTTATAGAGCTCTAACAGACCTTCCTGGTAGTTCTCAGAAGTATCTTTTCCAAAACTTGCAAGAAGTTTTGGCTCTTCACCAAAGAGTTCAATGATCTCTGCATTTGTACCTACTCCAAGTGCACGGATCAGAACTGTGATCGGCACTTTTCTTGTACGGTCTACACGTACATAGAAAACGTCATTGGAATCAGTCTCATATTCCAGCCATGCTCCACGGTTCGGGATAACAGTTGCTGAATAAAGTTTCTTACCGAACTTATCATGTGCGATTCCATAATAGATACCCGGGGAACGCACAAGCTGGCTGACGATAACACGCTCAGCACCATTGATAACAAAAGTACCTGTCTTTGTCATCAGCGGAAGATCTCCCATAAAGATCTCATGCTCGTTAATCTCATCAGTCTCCTTATTATAAAGCCTTACTCTGACTTTCAGAGGTGCTGCATAAGTTGCATCACGTTCTTTACACTCATCAATCGTATATTTTGCATCTTCCTCGCAGAGTGTAAAATCCACAAATTCCAGACTCAGATGACCATTGTAATCTGCGATCGGGGAAATATCATCGAATACCTCTTTCAGTCCTTTGTCAAGAAACCACTGATAGGAATCTTTCTGAACTTCAATGAGGTTAGGCATCTCCAATACTTCTTGCTGCCTGGAATAGCTCATGCGGAAGCTTTTTCCGGTTTTGATGGGACGAATTCTGTTTTTCTCCATTGACGTTTCACTCCTCATTTATTGTTTTTGCAGGCAATAAACTGCCTTTTACGAGTTCCAGTTATATAAAAATGAAAAGAGCCTTGCGACAGTATTCTCTGTCACTATATGGCATACCTTTCCACAATAGCGCATTTTCTACTATATCACAAAGCTCTTTTTATTGTCAACATGATTCTTGTGTTTTTTATATTTTTCTTGACTTTTTTCTCAAGATATGTTATATCTTCCGCTATTCTAAGCTTTTTCCTTTTGAACAGTATCTTTTTTCAGAAATAACTTCTATATCATATCTTCATAAAGACAGATCAGTTCACGATAAACCTGAACGCACCGCTCAATATCCGCAATTTCAACATACTCATCCGGTTTATGAGCCTGTGCAAGATTTCCCGGCCCATAAGACATACAATTCGGATTTCCCAAAAGACCTGCCACAACTGCTGTGTCTGTATAACCCGTGAACGCTGACACAACCGGATCTTTTCCAGTAACTTTTTTCACTGATTCAGATAAAGCTTTCATAAGACCTGACTCCATGTGTGTCTCCACCGGTGGTCTGTCACCTGTAATCTTATAAGAACCCTTTACACCCGGAACTGCATTTTCTCCAATTTCAATTGCTTTTCGAACAATCTTTTCTGCCTCTTGTGTATTCATCGGCGGAACAAGACGCATATCTATCGTCACCATACTGTGATCTGATACTACATACGGACTGTATCCTCCGGAAATCTGTCCAAATGTAACCGTAGACTTTCCAAGTTCTTCATGTGTCGGTACTTTTGCCATCGCTTTTCGGATCTCTGCGATCATAAATGCGATTCCGGCGATTGCATCTGCCCCCTTCTCCGGCATACTCGCATGTGCAGTAATACCTTCCACATTAAGTTCAAACCAGGTTCTCCCTTTGTGAGCCATCTGAATCATTCCGGAAGTCGGTTCCATATCAAGAACCCAGTCTTCCTTCTGAATCCATCCTTGTTGCACTGCTGCTTCTGACCCTTTCATATCTGCTTCCTCGTCTACAGTTCCGATAAAGACTAATGTTCCCGGAAGTTTTTCTATATCCTCAGCATTCTCTTTCTGTGATTTTGCCACCTCCGCAAATGCTGTCAACGCACTTGCAAGTCCTGACTTCATATCACAAGCTCCTCGTCCCCAGATTTTCCCATCTGAAACTTCTGCGTCGAATGCATTCTTTGTCCATCCTTCGCCCTTAACAACCGTATCCATGTGACAGATAAACACCAGTGCCGGATGCGCTTTCGCACCTTTCACAACACCTTTTACAATTTTTCTTCCCGGCTCTACTTCGTAAGTCTCTGTATCTGCTCCACTCTCTTTCAAATAGTCGCAGATATATTCACCAATCTCGGTTTCCCAGCTTCCCGGATCCGTACTTTCTATCTTAATCAGCTCTCTCGTCAACTCAACTGCATCCATTTCTAACGCCTCTTTCGCAAAAAGACCGCAGAAGCATATCATCTTCTGCGGTCGGAATAAACTTATATTCAGGAAAATTATTTAAGAGTAACCTCTGCTCCCTGCTCTTCAAGTTTAGTTTTGATTTCCTCAGCCTCTGCTTTAGAAACTGCCTCTTTAACTACCTTCGGAGCTCCGTCTACAAGCTCTTTAGCTTCTTTAAGTCCAAGACCTGTGATCTCACGAACAGCCTTGATAACTTTTACTTTAGATGCTCCAGCGGATGTAAGCTCTACGTCGAACTCATCTTTCTCTGCTGCTCCTGCACCCTCAGCTGCTGCTGCAACTACAACGCCTGCTGCTGCAGATACGCCGAACTCTTCTTCACAAGCTTTAACAAGCTCGTTTAACTCTAATACTGATAACTCTTTGATCGCTTCGATCATTTCAGCTGTTGTCAATTTAGCCATTTTAAATATCCTCCATTTTTCTTTTCATTCTTAATTAATTAGATGAGCATCTGCTCATATATGCTGTCTGTATCCAGATCAGCTGACACATATTACTCTGCGTCTGTTGCTGTCTCCTCTGCTGCTTCTGCTGGAGCCGCTTCTCCACCCTGCTCTGCGATCTGTTTGATAACACGAGCAAAGTTTGTGATAGGTGACTGTAAGCTTCCAAGCAACTTGGAAAGCAGTTCGTCTCTTGAAGGGATCTTAGCAAGTTCAGAAATACCTGCTACATCATATGCTGTTCCTTCAACTACACCACCCTTAAGTTCAAGTGCCGGAGCATCCTGTGCAAATTTGTAAAGGATTCTTGCCGGTGCTGTTGCGTCATCTTTAGAAATAGCAATAGCGCTTGGTCCTTCCAGGCAGTCATCAAGGGCTGCAAATTCAGTACCCTCGAAAGCTCTCTTCATCATTGTGTTCTTGTAAACTTTGTAGATCACACCAGCTTCTCTAAGCTGTTTACGAAGCTCTGTATCCTGAGCAACTGTAAGTCCACGGTAGTCAACGAGAACTACTGACTGAGCGTCTTTAATCTCTTCTGCAATCTTGTCAACGATTGGCTGTTTTACTTCAACCTTTGCCACTTTTCGGTACACCTCCTTATATTATTCGTGTACTGCCAAAGTTCCCAGCAGATCACTCTGCTGAAACTAAAAAAATCTCCAGGTCCAAAGACGTGGAGGTTCTACAAATTCATACGCATGTAAAAATTCATTCTTCCTCGGTAGGCGTTCATAACTTACGCTTTTCAGCACCTACTGTCTTCGGCAGTTGCTAGGCTATAATACCATGTTATTTTCCATATGTCAAGCCTATTTTTCATCTTTTTTTCTTTTTCAAAAGAGGATCCGCCGAAAGCAGACCCTCCTCTATGACAGTCTCGCAACTGTCTCTTTTACATTTTATTATGCAAGCTTAACCGGGTTAACCTTTACGCCAGGTCCCATTGTAGATGTAAGAGTTACACTCTTCAGGTACTGACCTTTAACAGCGGCTGGTCTAACCTTGTTAATTGCATCGATAAGCGTCTGGAAGTTGTCCGCTAACTGCTCCTCTGTAAAGGATGCTTTTCCAACCGGAACATGGATAATGTTTGTCTTGTCCAGTCTGTACTCAATCTTACCAGCTTTGATATCGTTGATAGCTTTTGTAACGTCCATTGTTACTGTACCAGCCTTCGGGTTTGGCATAAGTCCCTTAGGTCCGAGTACACGTCCAAGACGTCCAACAACACCCATCATGTCCGGTGTAGCAACTACAACGTCGAAGTCAAGCCATCCCTCGTTCTGAATCTTCGGGATCAGTTCGTCTCCTCCAACGAAGTCAGCACCTGCTGCCTTTGCTTCCTCAGCCTTAGCGTCCTTAGCGAACACAAGGATGCGAACCTTCTTACCTGTTCCGTGTGGAAGAACTACAGCACCACGGATCTGCTGATCAGCGTGACGTCCGTCAAGACCCATTTTGAAATGAGCTTCGATAGTTTCATCAAATTTTGCACTGGCAGCTTTTTTTACGATGGCTACTGCTTCCGGTGCGTCGTATAAGTTCGTTTTATCTCTGAGCTTTGCAGCTTCCTGATATCTTTTTCCTCTTTTCATTCTAAATAACCTCCTGTGGTATTATCGGGAGCGACCCTCCCACTTCGTTGTATCTAATCAATTCCGATTAATCTTCTACAGTAATGCCCATACTTCTGGCAGTACCAGCGATCATGCTCATTGCTGCTTCGATGCTCGCTGCGTTTAAATCAGGCATCTTCATCTCTGCAATTTCTTTTACTTTATCTTTAGAAATTGAAGCAACCTTTGTCTTGTTAGGAACGCCTGATCCGGATTTGATGTTACAGTATTTCTTTAATAATACTGCTGCCGGTGGTGTTTTAGTAATAAAACTGAATGTTCTGTCCTGGTATACTGTAATAACTACAGGAATGATCAAATCGCCTTTATCTGCTGTTCTGGCGTTGAATTCCTTTGTAAACTGGACGATATTCACACCGTGCTGACCTAAAGCAGGACCTACAGGTGGTGCTGGAGTTGCCTTTCCTGCTGGAATCTGTAATTTAATATAACCTGTGACTTTCTTTGCCATGATAGCTATCCTCCTATTGTGGTAATTGCGGGAATCTCCCTCCCACTTGTCTGCTCTTTACAGAGCGTCTTATAATTTCTTAACATCTACAAATTCAATCTCTACAGAAGTCTCACGACCAAACATATCTACTTCGATGGTAACAGTCTGTTTATTCATGTTAATTGCCGTTACAGTGCTTACTCTTCCTTCCCAGGCGCCTGAAGTTACTTCCACTAAATCGCCTACTTCGATGTCAATCTCTACTTCACTGTTACTGTTAGCAACAATACCAAGATTTCTCATCTCTGCTTCGGAAAGTGGTACCGGATCGGATCCCGGTCCAACAAAGCCTGTTACACCTCTGGTGTTACGAACAACATACCATGTATCGTCGTTCATGACCATGTTAACTAACACATAGCCAGGGAACATTTTCTTAGATACGTTCTTTTTAACTCCACCCTTCATCTCGACTACGTCCTGAAGAGGGACTCTTACTTCAAATATCTGATCCTGAAGCTTTCTGTTTTCAATTGTCTTTTCAATATTAGCCTTCACCTTGTTCTCGTAGCCTGAGTAAGTATGGACCACATACCAGTTTAATTCTGACATATATTCACCTTTACCTTTATACTAGACCAGAAAATTAATTCCATACTGGAGAACCATATCCAGGGTTGCAATAATGACACCCAGGACAACGGATACAACCGTTACTGTAATTGTCTCTCTGATAAGCGTTTTTCTGTCAGGCCAGCTGATATTTTTAAATTCGGCTTTAAGGCCCTGAAACCAGCTTGTTTTCTCTGTTTTCTTTGCTTCGTCGCTCATCTTATCACTCCTTAAAAACCGGTCCGACTATTTTGTTTCTTTATGAACAGTATGCTTTCTACAGAATCTGCAATACTTTCTTGTTTCTAATCTTTCAGGATGATTTTTCTTTTCCTTTGTAGTATTGTAGTTACGCTGTTTACATTCTGTACATGCCAATGTGATTCTCACGCGCACAACTTCCACCTCCAATTTTGTTAAACGTAGGGTTTATTCTCATAAACCAATTTTAGGCATAAAAAAAAGACCTATTCCATCGCCACATTAATATAGCATACCCAAAGTACGTTCGTCAATGCTTTTTTCGCACAAAATCCAAAAAAGTATTTTAAGTTTATGCACGAATTTATATATTTTTTCTCTTTTCTCCATTGTGCATAAGTTATCCACAAAATCCACACTCTCTTGTGGATAAAGTGGACAACTCACTTTTTATGTTTCTCAGAGCAAATGTTTTCGCTCTTTTTTATAATCGGTCTTATTTTCTTAAAATGTGGATAAAATCTTGATAACTCTCAAGATACAAACAAATCTCTCAATACCTATTTTATGGTGTTATTTTCAGATAATTTACGCATCATTTTTAACCAATATATGGAAAATTTGTCGTTGACAAGAAACGAATGTTCGTGTATGATAATTGCATAGGGAGAACTATATAAAGTAAATATAAAAGTTAAGATAATTAAGATTAAGAAAGGATTTTATTTATGAACAAACAGACCATCCGTATTAAATATTTTACTGATAAGATTGAGAAACTTACTTATATTGATGGGAAGTCCGACTGGATCGACCTTCGTGCTGCTGATGATCTTTGTCTGAAGAAGGGAGATTTTGCTCTTGTTCCACTTGGAATCGCCATGGAACTTCCACAAGGATACGAAGCCCATGTTGTTCCGAGAAGTTCCACTTTTAAGAACTTTGGTATTATTCAGACGAATCATATGGGTGTTATTGATGAATCCTACTGTGGAGATAACGACCAATGGTTTATGCCTGTTCTGGCTGTGCGCGATACAGAAATTCATGTGAATGACCGCATTTGCCAGTTTCGTATCATGGAACACCAGCCTACGATTTCTTTTGAAGAATG
>OHHQ01001339.1_pt1 | contig 10396 bp, 7 predicted proteins | sample 1568051 | NCBI WGS metagenome assembly OHHQ01 (sample SAMEA3879567, study PRJEB24766) | human gut metagenome | biome: human-associated habitat; feature: feces | place: USA | collected 1985/1987
GGGTGCTGACCCGGGACGCCTTGCTGGATAAGGTGTGGGGGCTGGAATATTTCGGGGATGCCCGCACCGTGGATGTGCATATCCGCTATCTAAGGCAGAAAATCGAGGACGAACCGGATAACCCAAGGCTTGTGGTCACCCTGAGAGGGGTGGGCTACCGGTTTGCCTCCGCCGAAGACTTGAAATAGCTTTGTACCCTAACAGGAAAGGGAGTGCGCCGTCCAGACCGAAGGGAATAAAGAGTGAAGGGCGGGGAAGCCCAGGAACGGAAGGGAATTTCCCGCCTTTCGCCTAACCCGGCGCGAGCGGGCGGCAGACTGTTCCAATGGGCGGGAAACTATGATTGATGGGAAAAGGGGGAAGCTACCTTGCAGAAGCGCTTGGTGCTGATCAACGTGGGGGTGGTAATCATCGGCTTGATCGCCGCGGCCTTGCTGGCTATGCCCCTGGTGCGGAACCTGTATCTGGAGGAGTTTCACCGGACCTTGGACTCCGCTGTGATGCTTCTTACTACCGACGGCGATGAAATTCAGGAGGATCCGGAGGCCTTTGTCCAGCGGAAGCGGGAGGCCTTGCAGCAGGCGGGCCAGGATATCCGCCTGACAGTAATTACATTGGACGGCCAGGTGATTGGGGAAACCAGCAAGGACAATCCCACCGGCATCAATCCGGAGAATGAGAACCATCTGGGCCGGCCGGAGGTGCAGGAGGCGCTGCAAAGCGGCGTGGGCTTTGATACAAGAAAATCGGAAAGCACAGGAGAAACCTACCTTTATGAGGCCAGAGTACTGGGAGATTATGTCCTGCAGGCGGCGATGCCTGTGACCGAGATGGACGAGGCCACCCGAAAGCTGAGCCTCTTCATGCTGGCGGGAGTCTGCTTGGGGGGAGCTATTGTGGCGGTGGTATCCGTTGTCAGCTCCCGGAACATTGTGCGCCCAATGCTTCGGCTCACCGAGGCCACCCGAAAGGTCGCGGCCGGTGATTTCGAGAGCCGGGTACCGGAGCACTACCCCAATGAAATCGGCCAGCTGGCCCAATCCTTTAACCGGATGGCGGATCAGACCCAAAAGGCGTTCTCCGAGCTGACAGAGCAGGGCCATCAGCTGGAGGCGGTGCTTCAGGGAATGGACGACGGCGTGCTGGCGGTAGACCAGTACGACAATATTCTGCTGTTTAACGAGCGGGTAAAGGCGCTGCTGCAAAATAGCGGACTGAAAATTGGAGAAAAGCTGGACGGCTCCATCGTGCTGTCCCAGCTCGCCGGATACCTCAGAGAGGCCCTCGAGACCGACAGCGTGGTTCGTAAGGAAATTAAGCTGTCCAACCCGGAGCGGATTATGACTGTGTACGCCGCGCCCTTAAACGCGGAGGATGCAAAGGATGGCGGCCTGCTGGTGCTTTCCGATGTGACGGAAGTGAGAAAGCTTCAGCAGCTGAGAAGCGAGTTTGTAGCCAATGTGACCCATGAGCTGAAAACGCCCCTGACCTCGATTCGAGGGTTTATTGAGCTTTTAAAATCCGGCGACCGGGATGAGGAAACCCGTCAGTATTTTTATGACGTGCTGGATATTGAGGCGGAGCGCCTTCATCATCTGATCGACGATATGCTGGTGCTTTCCCAGATTGAAAACGCTAAGGATGACGTTCAGACGGTGCCTTGCAATTTAAATCAGGAAATCGAAACTGTGCTTCGGCGGGCGAAGCCCATCGCTGAAAAAAACGGTATTGTGCTGCGGCTGGAGGCGGAAGAGGCGTTTTTGGTGGCATCCTCGCCTACCAGGCTGCAGCAGCTTTTTGGGAACCTGGTGGAAAACGCGATCAAATACAATAAGCCCCAGGGGAGGGTAACGGTGACCTTGCAGCGTCAGCGGAATATGGTGCTGGTCAAGGTCAAGGATACCGGCATCGGGATTCCGCAGGAGCACCTGCCCCGGCTGTTCGAGCGGTTCTACCGGGTGGATTCCAGCCGCTCCCGCGAAATCGGCGGCACCGGCTTGGGCTTGTCTATCGTGAAGCATTTGGCCGGCCTGTACCACGGCGACGTCAGCGTGGAAAGCGTGGTAGGGGAGGGATCGGTGTTCACCGTCAGGCTGCCCTTATTAGAAGGGTAGGATAAAACGGTATTAAACAGCCTGCCTGCCGGGTAAAAAGGGACCCAGTGCTTATGCAGAGGGTGAAGCTGAAACGGCCGAAAGGGCGCTGTGCCAAAGAGTGCAGCGCCCTTTTTATATGAGCCGCTTATTGTTTGTCACAGAAAAAGGCCGTTTTTCCTAGACGGCAAAAAGCTTTCGCGGAAGAATGGGAAGAGGTGCCGCCGTTATGCGGCGGCTATACACTTAAGGCAAAACAGAGCCGGCGCGCCGGCTCTGTTTTACATTCTTCGGGAGTTTTTGGGAGGCGTTTTGACCGTCTCAGGTGGATTTTATCAGTTCACATATTTTTTACAAAATACAGGTCAAAATAAATCGCTTGGTACCTTGCAATTTAAAATTTTATCCACTATAATATGCATAATGCATTCTGAAAGGGAGGAAGAAGCATGATGCCGGGAAGGATCACCGGGCCGATGCCGGAAAGGATCATTGAATATCTGGGGGCCTGCGGGCGCTTTCTGCACTATAAAATGGGCGAAAAGGCGGGACGAAGACGCATTTTCACCATTTTGAGCAAGGCAAAGGAGCTGCCTCAGCGGGAGCTGCAGGATATTCTGGGAATTTGCTCCGGCTCGCTCAGCGAAATCCTGGCGAAGATGGAGGCCGACGGCTTTTTGGAAAAGGCCAAGAGCAAAACCGACGGCAGGCAGCTGAATCTGCGGCTGACGGAAGCCGGCAAAAAGGAAGCTGTGGAGCAGGAAAAGGACTACCAGCGCAGAGTTCGGAGGATGGTAGCCTGCCTTTCCAGGGAAGAACAGGAGAGCCTCCTGAAAATGCTGACGGCCCTAGCGGAATGCTGGTGGGATTTGGATCAAAATAGGGAAGAACAGGGGGCCATAGTTTCCGGAGACAGCGGGAACGGAAAAAGAAGCAGCGAGTAATGTTTATCATTTTGGTATGCGGGTAAGCATTGCTCTCCTTTTATTCAAGATTGGAAAGAGGGAATGATATGACATGATAAGAGAGCTGGCAAAAAGTATCCGAGAATACAAAAAAGTATCGATCATGACGCCGATTTTGGTTTCCATGGAGGTGGTCATGGAGTGCTTGATTCCATTTATCATCGCCAACCTGGTCAATCAGATTAAGGCGGGCTGTGAGTTTCAGGTTATCGCCGTTTATGGCCTGGTGCTGGTATTAATGGCGGGGATTTCTCTGCTGTTCGGCGCATGGGCGGGAAATACCTGCTCTACGGCCTCCTGCGGGCTGGCCAAAAATCTGAGAAAGGATATGTTTTATAATATTCAGAATTTCTCCTTTGAGAATATTGATAAATTTTCCGCGTCATCCCTAGTCACCAGGCTGACCACCGACGTTACCAATGTGCAGATGGCCTATATGATGATTATCCGCATCGCCATCCGCTGCCCGCTGATGCTGATTTTCGCCTTTATTATGGCCTTTGTCATGGGCGGTAAAATGGCGGCGATTTTTCTGTTCGTGGTGCCGGTGCTGGGCTTTGGCTTGTTCCTGGTGATCCGCAGGGTGATGCCGCTTTTCAGAAGGGTGTTCAAAAAATACGACGCCCTGAACAGCTCGATCCAAGAGAATGTCAAGGGCATCCGTGTGGTAAAGTCTTTTGTGCGGGAGGATTATGAAAAGGAAAAATTCGACCGTGCGGCGGAAGATGTGTGCAGCGATTTTACCCGCGCCGAGCGGATCCTGGCCATCAATAACCCGCTGATGCAGTTCTGTGTTTACGCGGTAATGGTGTTTGTGCTGTCCTTTGGCTCCTACACCATCATTACCTCCCGGGGGATAGATTTGGATGTGGGCCAGTTCTCCGCCCTGCTGACCTACAGCTTTATGATCCTCAGCAGCCTGATGATGATTTCCATGGTGTTCGTGATGATTACCATGGCGGACGAATCGGGCAAAAGAATTGTGGAAGTGCTGACGGAGGGAAGCACCCTTCAAAACCCGGCGCATCCTGTTTGTGAGGTGAAGAACGGTTCCGTGGATTTTGACAACGTCAGCTTTAAATATTCCAAAACCGCCGAGCGCATGGCCCTTTCCGATATCGACTTACATATTAAATCCGGCGAGACTATCGGCATTATCGGCGGCACCGGCTCATCGAAATCCTCTTTGGTGCAGCTGGTTTCCCGGCTGTACGACGCCACCAAAGGCACCGTACGGGTCGGCGGCGTGGATGTCAGGGAATACGACCTGGAGACCCTGAGGAACCAGGTAGCTGTGGTGCTGCAAAAGAACGTGCTGTTCTCCGGCACCATCAAGGAAAACCTGCGCTGGGGCAATGAGAACGCCACGGATGAGGAGTTGGTCCAGGCCTGTAAGCTTGCCCAGGCGGACGAATTTATTTCCCAGTTTCCTCAAGGCTATGATACCTATATCGAGCAGGGCGGCACCAACGTGTCCGGCGGGCAGAAGCAGCGGCTGTGCATCGCCCGGGCCTTGCTTAAGAAGCCGAAGATCTTGATTTTAGACGACTCCACCAGCGCGGTGGATACCAAAACAGACGCCCTGATCCGTAAGGCAATGAGGGAGTTTATTCCTCAGACCACGAAGATCATCATCGCCCAGCGCACCGCCTCTGTGGAGGACGCGGACCGTATCATCGTCATGGATGGCGGCAGGATCCACGGCATAGGCACGCATAGGGAATTGATGCGGCATAACGACATCTACCGTGAGATTTACACATCTCAAAATAAGGCGGGTGATCAGGATGCGTAATGAAAACAAACCCCAGGGCACGGTAAAGCGCCTGGCAAAAACCTTGTTTGGCTTTTATCCTAGAATGCTGCCCCTTACCCTTGTTTGCATTGTGTTCAGCGCTTTGATTACTTCCATTCCGGCGGTCTTTATGCAAAACGTGATCGCCCTGATCGAAACCAGCTGGCAAAGCGGCGACTGGAACGCGGTGGGAGGGCAGATCCTTTCCCTGGTGGGAATTTTGGTGTTGTTTTACGTCCTCTCCCTGGCGTCCACGACCCTGTTCACCCAGTTGATGGCGGTAATTACCCAGGGCTCCCTGGAAAAGATGCGGGAGAAGATGTTCAATACCATGCAGGAGCTGCCCATCAAGTATTTCGACCAGAACAACCACGGCGACATTATGAGCTATTATACCAACGATATCGATACCCTCCGCCAGATGATTTCCCAAAGCTTTCCCCAGCTGCTGACCACGGTGATTACCTCTCTGACCGTGTTCTGCATTATGATCTACTACAGCGTATGGCTGGCTTTGGTGGTGGTAGCCGGCGTGGCGGTCATGCTGCTGATTACCAAGAAAATCGGCGGAAGCTCGGCCCGGCACTTTATCCGGCAGCAGCAGGCTCTGGGTAAGGAAGAGGGCTTTATCGAGGAAATGATCAACGGCCAAAAGGTGGTCAAGGTTTTCTGTCATGAAGAGGAGAGCAAGGCGGATTTCGACAAAATTAACGATTTGCTGTTTACGGAGTCGGAAACAGCAAATAAATACGCCAATACGCTGGGCCCGATTTTGAACAATATCGGCAATGTGCTGTATGTAGTGGTAGCCTTGGCCGGAGGTCTTCTGCTTCTTTCGGGGGTGCCGAATCTGAGTATTTCCGGCCTGTCTCTGAGCATCAGCGTGGTGGTGCCCTTCTTGAATATGACCAAGCAGTTTTCCGGCGGAATCGGCCAGGTTTCCCATCAGATCAACGCGGTGGTTATGGGGATCGCCGGCGCGGAGCGGATTTTCGCTTTGCTGGATCAGCAGCCGGAAGCCGACAGCGGCTATGTGACCCTGGCCCAGGTAAAGGAAGAAAACGGAATGCTGGTGGAAACCAAGGAGCGAACCCATATGTGGGCCTGGAAGCATCCCCACCAGGCGGATGGAACCGTCACCTATACCCGTCTGACCGGCGATGTACGGATGATGGATGTAGACTTTGGCTATGAGAAAAATAAGATCGTACTCCATAATATCACCCTTTACGCCGAGCCCGGACAAAAGGTGGCGTTTGTAGGCGCCACCGGTGCGGGAAAAACAACCATTACGAACCTGCTGAACCGTTTTTATGATATCGCTGACGGTAAGATCCGATATGACGGGATCAACATCAATAAGATCAAAAAATCCGATCTGCGCCGGGCCATCGGCATTGTCCTTCAAGACACCAATCTGTTTACCGGCACGGTGCTGGACAACATCCGTTACGGCCGTCTGGATGCTTCGGATGAGGATTGTATCTCGGCCGCCGAACGGGTGGGCGCGGATGATTTTATATCCAGGCTGCCTGAGGGCTACCATACCCTGCTGACCGGAAACGGGGCAAATTTGTCTCAGGGCCAGAGGCAGCTGCTGGCGATCGCCCGGGCCGCCGTGGCGGATCCGCCGGTAATGATTCTCGACGAGGCCACCTCCTCGATCGATACCCGCACGGAAGCCATCGTACAGCGCGGCATGGACGCTCTGATGAAAGGGCGTACGGTGTTTGTTATCGCTCACCGGCTGTCCACGGTGAAAAATTCCGACGTGATCATGGTTCTGGAACACGGCCGGATCATTGAGCGGGGAACCCACGAAAAGCTGCTCGAGGAAAAAGGAAAGTATTATCAGCTTTACACCGGAGCCTTCGAATTAGAGTAAGTCTCCTGAACCGGCAGCACGCTGGCCGTCAATCGGAGGCTGGCAGAGAAATGGAAAACGCCTTGCCGGGAGGAGCGGCGGCTGTCCGCCGGACAGCACTCCCTTCCCTTCCGGCAAGGCGTTTTTGCAACGGGCTCCTGTGCGGATCAGGCTTTCGGCAGAGCCGGGAAGAATAAAAAATACCGGATTTTAAGTTGGGCGGACCGCAAGCTTTCGTCAAGCGGTTGGCCTCCGGGAGGTTCTAATAAAATGGCCGCCGCTGCATCCTGCTCCGAAGAATACTGCGGCGCGGGTGGTTCCTTGGCTCGTCCCGATAAAAAGGTTTGCCGGAAATCGGGCGGTTTCGTCCCGGAATAGGAGAGACAATATGCGGAAAAGAGAAATGACCGTTCAAAATTGGTTTCAGCTGTGGCTCACAGGAAAAGGCCCTGAGCTTTCCCGGATTTTTTCCGAGAACGCGGTTTATATGGAAAGCTGGGGGCCGGAATATCATGGCGTAAAGGCCATTGAGCATTGGTTCGCGGAGTGGAATACCCGGGGACGGGTGCTGGCTTGGGATATTAAGCAGTTTATCCACCAGGGGGATCAAACGGTGGTGGAATGGTATTTTCAATGCGAAATGAACGGACAGGGCGTTCAGGCCTTCGATGGGCTTTCCCTGATTCGCTGGTCGGAAGACGGCAGAATCACGTTTTTAAAGGAGTTTGGCTGCAACCTTGACCGGTACGATCCGTACGCCTGGGGTGCGGGCCCTAGATTCAAGGAGGAAGCGGCCCGGTGGTTTTAGGCGAAGGCCTTTTCCCGCTTTTCTCTTGCGGAAATTCATGCTATAATAGCTTTATTAACGGTATATGCGGAGGAAAAGCGGAATGACAGCGCATGGGAGCTTGCTTTTCCTCCTCCCGTGTATTTTGGCGCTGCGGCGCTTCGAATAAAGCAAAAGAAGAAAAGAGGAATCCCCGATGGAATGGACGGAGATCATTATGAAGGTGCCGTCTGCCCAGCTGGAGCAGGCGGCGGATATGGCCCAAATGGCGGTGGACGGCGGTATTTACGTGGAGGATTATTCTCATTTGGAGGAGGAAGCCAGGGAGATTGCCCATATTGATTTAATCGACGAGGAGCTGCTGGCAAAGGACCGGGAACACGGACTGGTGCACCTTTACATCAGCCCGGAGGAGAACCCGAAAGAGGCGCTGGCTTTCCTCCGGGAGCGGTGCGCCGGCGAGGGCATTGACTGCGAATTTTCCGTGGAAAGCTGTGCGGAAGAGGACTGGATCAATAACTGGAAGCAGTATTTTCATCCGATCCCTGTGGGGGAAAAGCTTTTGATCCGCCCCACCTGGGAGGAAGCCTACGATCCTCAGGGCAGGACGGTGCTGCATCTGGAGCCAGGTTTGGCTTTCGGCACCGGTACGCATGAAACCACCCGGCTTTGCCTAGAGCTTCTGGAAAAATATCTAAAGCCTGGCATGAGTCTGCTGGATGTGGGCTGCGGCAGCGGCATCCTGTCGGTGGCGGGGCTGCTGCTGGGCGCGGAAAAGGCGGTCGGGGTGGATATTGACGCCTTGGCGGTGAAAACCGCCGGGGAAAACGCTCAGACCAACGGCGTGGAGGAAAAATTCCAGGGGATCTGCGGCAATCTGACGGATCAGGTGGCTGGAAAATACGAGTTGGTGGTGGCCAATATCGTGGCGGATATTATTATCCTGTTGACCAAGGATATCACGCGATACTTGAATCCGGACAGTATTTATCTGATGAGCGGTATTATCGATACCCGTGTGCAGGAGGTGCGCGATGCCCTGGAGCCTCGGTTTACGATCCTTGAGGAGCGTCAGGAAAAGGGCTGGTTCGCGTTAGCAGCAAAACAAAAAAGCTGACAAGATGCGTGCGGTCATATTTTTGTTAGGTGAATCTCTGCCCGCACAGGTGCTGAGCTTACGCGGAAGCCTGGAGCTGGTTTATTTCTGCTTTATGCTTTTTTTATCTGCCTCTGGTGTGAAAAGCAGGCAGGGGCGGAGAAAACAAAAACGATCATCAAAAAAGCCATAGGATGTAAAACCATCCTATGGCTTTTCCGTTATAGGTTATAGAACGCTTAAGTGAAGCGGCGTCTCCCAGAGGAACCGAAAATCGTGACATTTTCTTTCCGTGTAAGGAGCACCGGATCCTTTTCGGATCTTTGCCAGCCGGATTTCCCGCGGCGCCTTTTCAGTGGGCTGAAGCCGGAGCGTAAGGATAGAACGCACAAACGCGCGGCGTCATAAACCGAAGAAGCGAAATCCTGGCTTTTGCCGAGCCTGGATACCGTCAAAGGTCTTTGAAAACCCAAGCGCCAGAGACGCCTGCCGCCGTTTAAGCGGAAATTACGCGGATACGGATAATTCCCTCAGAATCCACCAGGGATTCTAAAGCATCCTGGCCGACCTGGCCGGCGCAGTCCAGAACCGTGTACGCAACATCCTTGCGGGACTTGCTCTGCATGTTCTCAATATTCACGCCCTTGTCGGAGAGCAGCTTGGTCACCTGGCTGAGCATAGAGGGGATGTTCTTGTGGAACACGCACACTCTGGAGCAGCCGGCCGCTCTGGGAGAGGACAGGGCCGGAAAGTTAACGGAATTGATGATGTTGCCGTCGGACAGATATGCCATCAGCTCGTCGGCTGCCATCCTGGCGCAGTTGTCCTCAGATTCGGGAGTAGAGGCGCCCAGATGGGGGATCGCGATGACGCCGTCGACGCCCAGCAGATCGTCGGAGGGGAAGTCGGTGACGTAGGCCGCAACCTTGCCGGCTTCAATCGCGGCGACTACGTCGGCGGAATTGACCAAGCCGCCTCTGGCGAAGTTCAGAATCCGCACGCCGTCTTTCATCTTAGCGATGGAATCCTTGTTAATCATATTTTTGGTATCCGGAGTCTGGGGAACATGGACGGTGATATAATCGCAGGTTTCAAAAATATCGTCCAGGGTCAGGCTGTGCTTTACCGCCCGGGACAAGCCCCAAGCGGAATCCACAGAGATATAGGGGTCGTAGCCGTACACCTCCATGCCCAGGCTTCTGGCGGCGTTGGCTACCAGGATACCGATGGCGCCCAGGCCGATGACGCCAAGCTTCTTGCCCTTGATTTCAGGGCCCACAAAGGCGCTTTTGCCCTTTTCCACCGCTTTGGCCACCGCGTCGCCCTGGCCCTTCAGGCCCTGGGCCCAGGCCATACCCTGGGTGATCTTACGGGAGGAAATCAGCAGCCCGGCTAAAACCAGCTCCTTCACCGCGTTGGCGTTGGCGCCGGGGGTGTTGAACACCACGATGCCCTTTTCCGTGCACTGGTCCACCGGAATGTTGTTGACGCCGGCGCCTGCTCTGGCGATGGCCAGCAGGCTCTGGGGCATTTCCATCTCATGCATGGACGCGGAACGCACCATGACGCCCTGGGGATTCTCCATGGCGTCGCCGTATTGGTACTCAGCGGTAAAACGCTCCAGGCCGGTTTTGGAAATTTTATTCAGGGTTAAAATGTTATACATACTCTCATTCTCCTCTTCTGATAAGGAAATGGGAAGCGGGCGGTTTACCGGCTTCCCTTTCGCTGTGTTATGACGGCTTACAGGTTGGCGGCCTCAAATTCCTGCATAAAGGCTACCAGCTTTTCCACGC
>OHHQ01001342.1_pt1 | contig 10386 bp, 6 predicted proteins | sample 1568051 | NCBI WGS metagenome assembly OHHQ01 (sample SAMEA3879567, study PRJEB24766) | human gut metagenome | biome: human-associated habitat; feature: feces | place: USA | collected 1985/1987
GATGGAAATATCCATCCATGATCGCTTTTGCCACGTTGGCGGCGTAAACGCTTTTCCCGCCGTGCTCCATAACGATGCCGATGGCGATCTGGGGATCGTCATAGGGGGCGAAGGCGATCAGGGTGATATGGTCCACGTCCGCGTCCCCGTTTTGCAGGTAGGTTTCCGCGGTACCGGTCTTTGCCCCTATGGGGATTTCATAGGAACCGTAGCTGTAATAACCGGTACCCGAGGGGTCGGTCACCACGCTGCGCATAGCCTCTTTCACCGTATCCAGCACCTGCTGGTCAAAGGTGTTTTCCTCCACCACCTCGGGCTGGGTTTCCTCCAAAACCGTCTGGCGGCTGTAATCCGTCACCTTATCAACCAAATGGGTCCGCATCCGGGTGCCGTTGTTGGCGATGGTGGCCGCGTAGGTGGCCAGCTGCACCGGGGTGATCCCGTTGATGGACTGCCCGATCGCCGCCATGATGGTATCGCCGCCGTACCAGTCCGATTTGGTGTCCGGGCCGGCCAGGGTGCCGTCGCTTTCATAAATCTCCACGCCGGTGGGCTCGCCCAGCCCCAGCCGTTTCTGGTAAAGGTTCATGTTGTTGATCCCCAGGGCGTAGCCGGTGTCGTAAAAGAAAATATTACAGGATACAGTCAGCGCCCTCGTCACGTTGAGAAAGCCGTGGGTTCCCAGGCACTGGGGATGGAAGGTGGGCATATCCTCGTTATAGTAGATATGGCCGCACCGGAACTGGGTGGAGGTATTGATAATCCCCTCCTGCAGCGCCGCCAGCGCCACCGCCGGCTTCATAGCCGAGCCGATCGGGTAGCCCTGCCAAAAGCACCGGTTCCACATGGCGTTCTGACCGTCCTTATTCAGCAGCAGGTCCTCACGGTACTGGGGATCGTTCATATATTTGTCCAAATCGTAATTGGGATAGCTTTGGGCGCACAAAACGCTGAAATCATTTACATCCAGCACCACCACGGAGCCGGTACACTGGGAGCCGTAGCTTTCCTCCTTCTGGGCGGCCTCCACGTTTTCCTTTAAAGCGTCCAACGCGATCTTCTGCAGCCGGGCGTCAATGGTCAGATACACCGTGTTGCCGGAGGTCGCCGGCGTCTTTTCCGTCTCGCTGACAATGGTGCCGTTAGGTGTCACCTCCACCAACTGCTCGCCCCGGTGTCCCACCAGCTTATCCTCCAGGGCCGCCTCGATGCCCTCAATGCCGATTTTAGAGTCCAGCTGATAATCGCCGGTATCCTTTTTCTCCTCATAGGTGTCTGGATCAATCGCGCCGATATATCCCACAATATTGGTGGCCAGGCTGCCGTTTGCGTATTTCCGCTCAGAGTAGGTTTCCACCGAAACGCCGGGCATTTTCTGGCTGTTTTCCGAGACAATCGCCACCATTTCGTTGGAAATTCCCTCGGCGAAGGTATACTTATTTTCGTTATTGTAGCCGGTTTTCGCCATATTGTAGCGCACCGCCAAAATCGAGCGCTTATCGCTGTTGCTGTAGCCCTCGCAGTCGTACCACTGGTCGCTGGCCATCAGGTTGATGCACTCCTCGGCGGTGGCGTACTGCTGCAAACGGTAGTCGCTTTTCAGCAGGCTGATCGCCGAATCCACCGTACCATCCCCGTCGTCCTGCTTGAAGGCGAAATTGCCGTTTTCATCCACCACAATAGGGAAGCTGTCGATCCACTCCTCATTCCGGGACTCAAACAGGGCCACCAGCTGGAGAATTGTGGCGTTCAGGGAACCCTTGGGGACATACAGGTTATTGAACACCACCTTGTAGCCTGTTTCATTCACCGCCAGGCTGACGCCGTTGGCATCCAGGATTTCCCCCCGGGAGGCGTCCTTTTTTACTGTATAAATATTGGTGCTGTCCGCCTGGGCGCGGTATTGGGCGCCGTGGACCAGCTGCCAGTTGACCAGCTGCGCGCCGAACACTACAAAAACAGCCAAAATTCCCAGCACCAAGGCTAAAACTCGAACGGACTGGCCTTTTTTTTCCTTGTTGTTCTCTTCCATGGATACTCCTTTCTGCAGCCGGTTGGCAGGATGTGAGCTTTCTAATGTACTGTCCGGATTCTTATCAGCGGCCGCTTATCGGATGGTCATGCGGTCATACTGTGCGGCGGAGCTTTTCCCGTTCCGCTTCTTCCTGACGGATAGGATCAGATCGTTTCCCGTTCCCGGACGCCCACTACAAAGGCTTTGTTGAAATAATATAGGATAGGCGTGGGCAAAAAGCTGTACAGCATCATTGGCAGGTAATATTTCTGATAGGCGTAAGAGGCCATGTCGTAGCCCCGCAGCAAATAGAAAAACACGAAATGGAGGGAAATGACGGCGAACACGGCGGCGGCGGTGCAGAGCAGGGAGGTAAGCACGTTGGTTTTCACCAGGTTTACCGCCAGCAGGCCGATGAAAAAGCCCAGCACTCCCAAAACAATCGCGTGAAAGCCGATGACCGATCCATAGCCCATATCCATCAGCAGGCCGGCGAACACGCCGAAGCCCAGGCCTATTTTTTCATTTTCCAAAATAGCGATGGTCATAGGGGCGGCGATGAGCAAAAGGGGCCGCACTCCCAGCAGGCTGGGCATCAGGTAGGGAAGCTCCTGAAGGATAAACAGTAAAATAATCTCAATGGTATAGGCCACGCAGCGGATCACTTTATATTTCAGCGCCATGGTTATTCCTCCGCCTGGCTGGAGCTGTCGTCAGGAGACGCCACCTCCGGCATTGTGGAGCCCTGGCCCAGGAACTCGGTGATCACGCACACGTTGGTCAGCGTTTTGATGTCCTCATAGGGCTGGATCACCGCCGTAATGGAATCGGCGTTTTCCTCCTGCCTTTTTTCCACAACCTCGCCCACCGGCAGCTCTCCGGGGTAAACGCCTCCCACGCCGGAGGTCACGATAATATCCCCGGCCTTCAGCTTATTTTCAGCGGTCAGAAAACGCATCTCCACCTGGCCGGCTTCGGCGTATTCCAGACTTCCCGCCGCTACGCCGGTATCCTGCGTCACCTGGTCCAGCACGCTGACATTGGTTTCCGGAGACAAAATGGTGGTCACATGGCTGTAGGTGGGGTAAACCGCCGAAACCCATCCCACCAGGCCCCGGTCGGTGATCACCGGGTCGTTTTTCTCAATTCCGGACAAGGAGCCCTGATCGATGGTAAAGCCGTAGAACAGATCCGCCGGGTCTCTGCCGATCACAGAGGCCAGCGCGAACTGGTAATCCTTTTTCTGCTCCTTCAGCTCCAGGTATTTGACATTCTGCTCGTTTTCCCGTTTGATATCGTAATAATCCACGGTCAGGGCGATCATCTGGTTAAGCTTCTCCTTCAGCTCGGCGTTTTCCGCCTCCAGCTCCTCGATGGTTTTTCCGCTGGGGCCCACCGCCCCCGCCGCGGTGGCGGCCTGGTTAGAAAGCTGCTGCACCGGCGTGGTGACAAAGCCCATCAGGGATGATAAAAAAGAGTTGCCTGTGGCGGCGGTAAACAGCACCACCCCCAGCAGCACCAAAACCGCTCCCGCCAGGACCTTGAAGCTGCGGCCCTTGAAAAAATCTCTCACCTATGAAACCTCCTTTTTCCCGGGAATCCTGAAACCGCCGTTTCATTTTGATTTCAGGAATAAAAAACGGCGGAAGGAAAAGATCAATGTGATTTTCTCCTCCTGCCGCCGCGCTTTGAATCACTTTGAATCAGCGTCTTCTGGTTTTATAGTACTCCTTGGGCATGGTTACCTCCAGCCGCTTTCCAGTGCCGTCCACGACGCAGTCCAGGGGGCTTTCCGCCACATGCACCGGCATGCCGGTTTCCTGGGCCACCAGAAGATCCAGCCCCCGCAGCAGCGCGCCGCCGCCGGTGAGCATGATGCCGTGGTCGATAATATCGGCGGATAACTCCGGAGGCGTTTTCTCCAGGGTGCTTTTGATGGCGTCCACAATGGTCACCAGCGGGTCCGCCAAAGCCTCCCGCACCTCAGAGGCGGAGATCGTCACGTTTTTCGGCAGGCCGTCCACCAGGTTGCGGCCCTTGATCTGCACGCTGCCCTCATCCTCATAGGGATAAGCGGAACCAATGCTGATCTTGATTTCCTCAGCGGTGCGTTCGCCAATGAGCAGGTTGTATTTTTTCTTTACATAAGAGATGATTGCCTCGTCGAATTTGTCTCCGGCCACTCTCACGGAACAGGCGGTGACGATATCCCCCAGGGAGATCACGGCCACCTCGGAGGTGCCTCCGCCGATGTCTACCACCATGCTGCCGGTAGGCTCGGCCACGGGCAGGCCCGCGCCGATCGCCGCCGCCATGGGCTCCTCGATCAAATCCACCTCAGAGGCGCCCGCCTGCCTGGCGGCGTCCTCAACGGCCCGGCGCTCAACCTCGGTGACGCCGGAGGGAATACACACCACCACTCTGGGCTTGCTGAACAGAGACGCCTTTACCGCCTTGCGGATAAAGTGCTTCAGCATGGTGGCGGTAATGTCGAAATCAGCGATTACGCCGTCCTTCAGGGGGCGGACAGCCACGATAGAGCCGGGGGTGCGGCCGATCATTTCCTTTGCCTGGGAGCCTACGGCCAAAACGGTATCAGAGCGGACATCCACCGCGACAACGGACGGCTCCCGCATAACGATTCCTTTGCCCTTCATGAAAACCAGGGTGTTGGCGGTACCCAGGTCGATTCCGATGTCTTTTGAAAACATAATTTATTTTCCCCTTCATCTCTTATTGATAGATTCCATGTCTTTTTTGTTCTGCATATGGATACATTATACCCCGAAACCGATAAATTCTCAACAAATAATTCCCGCCGTTACAAATTTTTTAAAAAATTTCCATAATTTACATAATTCTGGTTTTCTTTTCCTGCCAGGACTATCTGAAAGGCACAAAACCGAGGCCGCGGCCTTGGTTTTCAGCGCGCCGGAAAGCTTCAAAGCGGCTTCCGCTGAGCCTCCGCCGATTTCATTCATGCCGGCGGAGGAGATACGCTTATCCGCCCCGCCGCCAGCATCGATACGGCGCGCTTGCTTTCGGCGGCTCTCATAAAACCGGGGGTTCCCGCCGGGCAAGGCAAGCCTGTCCTCTGCTATTTTCCTCAACTCAAAACGCCCCTCGGCCAAGACAGATTTCAGTCTTTTCTCTGAGGCACACAGGCTTCGCGGTCTCTGAGCGGAGCTCGGCTTTGTCCTTCCCCATTTCGGCAGTCTCGCTTCCGGGGCAGGCCTTTTCCTGCTCCCCGTGGAGCCGAAGCCGTCCGTCCCTGGCGGAGCGGGCCTATCCTCAGCTTCTTCCCGTGGAGCCGAAGCCGCCCGCGCCCCGCTGGGTCTGATCCAGCTCCGCCGCCTCCTGCACAGGCAGGGGGCACACAGGCATAACCACGAGCTGGGCTATCCGTTCTCCAGGCTGGATCTCATAGGGCTGGGTTCCCAGGTTGCACAGGCCCACACAGATTTCTCCCCGGTAGTCGCTGTCGATAACCCCGACCCCATTGGACAGAGAAATCCCATGCTTGACCCCCAGTCCGCTGCGTGCGAATACGAAAGCGGCATAGCCGCTGCCCGGCAGGCTGACGGCGATCCCGGATGGGATCATAGCCAGGCCGCCGGGCGCCAGGGTGACGGGGGCATCGATACATGCCCGCAGATCCAGGCCGGCGGCGCCTTCCGTGGCTCTTTGAGGCACCTCCGCCCCGGGCCTCATTTTTTTTATTTTTAAAATCTGCTCCATAAGCAATCGCTCCCTGTCTGTGCAGTAATCTGATAGGAAAGATGTTTTTAGGCTATAAGAAGACGGTAAGATTCCTTTTGGGCATCCTCTGAAAAGAGGCTGCCTGCTAGGGCCGGGAATCAGAGGAGGCCTTTCTGTATCACGCGCGCCGCGGACCCTTTGCTTCGTTTTTCTCCGGCCCTTTTTCCATCTGAGGCCTTATAGATAGCCGGCGCTTAAAAAATTTATCATGATTCCGCGCGGGGTTTTTCAGGCCTCTTTGCGCAGGCCCCTCCAGCCGGGCGCTCTTCAAAATGAATCAAAGCCTTTTCGGAGGCTTATCCAGCCGTTATGATTCCTTTTTCACAAATTAACCATCCGGTAACAGAGTTTTCCCCAGCTTCTAACGGTTTCTTAAAAATTCGACAGTTTAATCCACACCTCGATAATATAATCCACGCGTGAAGCCATCTTTAGGGGCTTGTCCGCTGTGGAAAGCGTGAAATTTTTCCTCACTTTCCACAGAGTTTTCCACAGTAAATCTTAAAACGGTGAAATCCATCCCGGAAAAGTCGGATTTCCGGTCTTCCATCTCCAACGGTACGGAATTGAGAATTTGTGTGCAAATATGATCGCAAATCATCGGAAAGGAAACCCCTTTCCGATCCTTTAAGGAGGAAGCCTCCCCGCAGCCGGAGCAGCCCGCCCCGTTCCTGTTGGGACAGTTCCGGATGAGCATCAGCGGCAGGCGGCCGTAGGCGATCAGGCCCCGGGGAAGCCTTCCTCCGATTCGCCTGGCCTGCTCCGCCGTCAGCTCAAAGGAAAGCTCCACGTCGCTGAGGCCGTTGTCCTCACACCATTCTACGGAGGCTGTGTTGAAAATATTCAGGCTGAACCCGCCGTGGATAAACATATCCGTTTCCTGGGCAAGGGCCAGCGCCCCTAAATTGCCCACCCACACGTGGCTCACGCCGATCTCCTCCGCTTGGGCAAGCTGGCGGCGGACCGCATCCTCCCGGCCGAACATGCCCCGGGGCATGTGGACCGCCAGATTTACCTCCTGGTTCAAAAGCTCCTCCAGCCGCTGGGGCGGGGTGGACAGCGGCACGTAAACCAGGTCGCAGCCCTTCATGCAGTCCGGCACCCGGTCGTGTTCAAACCAAACCCGCAGCTTCTGCTTTTTCGACGCCTGGTGGTTTTCCCCCTTGGGCGGCGCCACGGTGGAAAACGGCGCCGGCCTTCTCTGCCCTCTCTGCTTTTCCAGGCTTTCCACCACGGCCCGGCGCATCTGGTTCAGCTCGGATACCGGCAGTGAAAGCCCCGGATCAATGTGGGCGTCCAGCCTGCGGCAGAAAAAAGGGGTGCCTCCTGTTTTTTGCAGCTGCTCCAGGCACCGCGCCTCGGTGACCGCCAGGGTTTCCGCCCTTTGGGGCGCCGGTCCCTGGGCCATGGCGCTGTGGCCTTCCGAGTCCTTACCGTGAAGGGCCGCGGGCCTTCCTTTATGAATCTCCACCCGGAAATCCAGGGGGATCGTCTGTTTTTCATCCTTATATAACTGCCGCAGCTCCTTCAGCACATCGCTGGTGGCGGCCTCTACGTCTTCCTTCTGCCGGATGCCGAACATTCCTCTGCCCAGCTCTCCGGTAAGATAGCCGTCGGTGAACCCGGACCGGGAAAACACCGCCTCCAGCTTTTGGGCCAGCTCCTCCGGAATTTCCTTTCCGTCGGCGGCGTACCGGCACACGGCGGTGGCGGCGGCCACATATTCTGGGCGCTTCATCCTGCCCTCGATCTTTGCCGAGGCCACCCCGGCCGCCTCCAGCTCCTTAAGGCGGGAAACGATGGAGTAATCCTTCAGGCTCAGGTCATAGCCGGTGCCGCCCTCCACAGAGAAGGGCAGGCGGCAGGGCTGGGCGCACTGGCCCCGGTTTCCGCTGCGGGAGCCAAGCATGGCGCTGAAATAGCACTGTCCCGAGACCGACATGCACAAAGCGCCGTGTACGAATACCTCCAGCTCGATGGGGGAGGCGTTATGGATTTCCTTGATTTCCTCCAGGGACAGCTCCCGGGAAAGCACCACCCGGGAAAAGCCGGCGTCATAAAGCGCGGCGGCGCCGGCTGGTGTGTGAACCGACATCTGGGTGGAGGCGTGCAGCCGGATTTTCGGCGCCGCCTCCCGCAGTAAGGAGGCAAACCCCACATCCTGAACGATAAAGCCGTCCACCGGCAGGGAGGCGGCGTACTCCGCCAGGCTCAGGGCTGTTTTCAGCTCCGGGTCCCTCAGCAGAGTATTGACGGCGAGGTACACCCTCACGTTCCGGATATGGCAGTATTCTACCGCCTCCTTCAGCTCCTGGCGGCTGAAATTCTGGGCGCCCGCCCTGGCGCTGAACTGCTCCGCTCCCAGGTAAACGGCGTCCGCGCCCATGCGGACCGCCGGATATATGCTTTCCATCCCCCCGGCGGGGGCTAAAATTTCGATCGGCTGGCTCAAGCTACGCTACAACTCCTTTTTCGTAAACACACAAATCCTTTGTCCCGGCGGCGCCGGCGGAACAGCCGGAACAGCCCGGCGGCGTTTTTCTATGGCGGCCGGGGACGCGCGGGAGTCCTCGCAGGCCGCCGGGAACAGCGGGAAATAAAGAAGCGGGAAGGAGCCCGGCCCTCATCCGGCTTCCCTCAAGGAACTATTCCTCCGCCTCGCCTGACTGGAAAAACTCCATGATTTCCTGATCCAGCGTGCTTTTCTCCTTCTGCTCCGGCGCCGGCTGGCTGTAAGCGCGGTTCTGCCCGGCAGGCCGGGAGATGGGCGCCGGGGCGGCTACGGTTCTGCCCGGCACCTGAGCGCTTTTTTTCGGCTCCGCGGCCTGGTGCTCCAGCCTGGAACGCAGGGTCTGGACCTCCTTTTTCAGCTTTTCATTTTCCCTTCTGGCTTCATCCGCTTCCATTCTGGCCTGAGAGGAATCCTCCAGGTAGTCCTTGATCTGGGAGCGCAGGTTATCGGCGCTCTCGGTGGCCTTGACCGCCTCGTCGCAGTAATCAAGGGCCGCCAGCACCGCCGCCATGGTCACGGACAGCCGGGGGTTGTCCCTGGTAATACCCGCGATCCGCTTTTCTGTCTCCGCCGCGATCTGGCGGACGTAATTTTCTTCCTCTTCCGAGGCAATAATATAATCAGATCCAAGGATACTAATCTTAATTCTGTTTTTCGCCATAACAGCAGCCCCTTCCTGTTCATCAGCCTTTTCGGCAGCTTTTCCCATTCTATCAGTTTTTTATGGATACTTAATTTTATTATAAAGGATTTTTATTGAATATCAAGTTTTGGGCCTTAATTTAAGCCTTAAGTTTTTTCCGCCGCCGGCCTGCCGCCCTTTTCCCAGGGGGACGGCTGTGTGAAAGGAAAATTTTTAACAGGTTCTTCCTGGGTTAAGCCCTGCCTGTCCCACTGTAAAAAAGACCTTGAATGTGATACAAATTTTCCGGCCGGTTTGCGGGAAGAATGGTTTTAATCTGCTGAAAATTCCCAAACGGCAAGTCCCAGAGCGCCGGTTCCCTTGAATTGCGGGGAACGATCAGGTATAATTTTTTTAGAATCCCGATAAGAGAAACGGGAAAACCTAAATTTTTGGAGGTGCGCTATGAACTACAAACTATCCGCCAGTGAAATCCGGGAGCTGATCGTGGCAAAGCTTTCCCACAATTTCGGGGTGACGCCCGCCGAGGCCACTGACGAGCATTACTATAAAGCGGTGGCTTTGATCCTGCGGGACCTGCTGACCCAGGGCCGCAAGGAATTTATCGACCAGGCGGAAAAAGAAAACCGCAAGCAGGTCTATTATCTGTGCATGGAATTTCTCATGGGCCGTTCCCTGCGGAACAACCTTTACAACCTGGGCCTGGAGGACGCGGTGTCCTCCGCGCTGAGCAGCATGGGGCTGAAGCTGGAGAACATTTACAACCAGGAGCCTGACGCGGGCCTGGGCAACGGCGGCTTAGGCCGGCTTGCCGCCTGCTTTTTAGACGGCCTGGCCACCCAGCGTTATCCGGCCATGGGGTATTCCCTGCGGTATGAGTACGGTATTTTCCGCCAGAAGCTGGTGGACGGCTGGCAGACCGAGCTGCCGGATTTCTGGCTGCCCGGCGGCGGCGTATGGCTGCAGGCCCATCCGGAAAAGGCGGTGACCGTAAAGTTCAACGGCCACCTGGAGGAGCGCTGGGATGGAAGCTTCCACTCTATTGAATTGAAGGACGCCACCAAGATCCTGGCGGTGCCTTACGACATGATGGTTTCCGGCAAGGACGGCAGCGGCGTCAGCCGGCTGCGCCTTTGGGCCGCCAAGTCTCAGGATTTCGATATGAACCTGTTCAACGGCGGCGATTACCTGAGGGCCATGGAGCAAAACGCCATGGCGGAGGTCATCACCAAGGTGCTTTATCCCGAGGATAACCATCCCGAGGGCAAGAGCCTGCGGCTTTCCCAGCAGTATTTCCTAGTTTCCGCCACCATACAGGATATTATCCACCGGCACCTGCGCACCTACAGCTCCCTGGATAACCTGCCGGACCTGGTGGCGATCCACTTAAACGACACCCATCCGGTGCTGACCATCTCTGAAATGATGCGGATCATTCTGGACGAATGCGGCTACGGC
>OHHQ01001352.1_pt1 | contig 10294 bp, 8 predicted proteins | sample 1568051 | NCBI WGS metagenome assembly OHHQ01 (sample SAMEA3879567, study PRJEB24766) | human gut metagenome | biome: human-associated habitat; feature: feces | place: USA | collected 1985/1987
CCCGGGCCGCCGCCGTCCGCTGGCGCTGTCCGCCGGACATCTGGTAGGGGTATTTGTTCAGGCAGTCGGTGATGCCGAGCAGCTCCGCCGTCTCCTTGACCCGCCCCTCGATCTCCCCCGCCGGAGTCCCCCGGATGGTAAGGGCCAGAGCAATGTTCTCGAAGGCGGTGAGGGTGTCCAGCAGGTTGCAGTCCTGAAACACGAAGCCCAGCCGCTCCCGCCGGAACCGGGAGAGGGAGCGGCCCTTCAGCGCCGTCACATCCTGCCCCTCCACCCGGATATGCCCTGCTGTGGGGGTATCAATTGTGGCGATGCAGTTGAGCAGGGTGCTCTTTCCGCTTCCCGAGGCACCCATGATCCCCACAAACTCCCCCCGCTCCACGGAAAAGCTTACGTCGTCCACCGCGTGGGTGACGCTTCCCCGTCCGCCGTAGTCCCGGCGCAGATGCTCCACACTCAGAATTGGCTCCATGTTCAGACCTCCTTTGATTCTGAGAAAAGCTTATCAAAGGGATCTTAAAAAAAACTAAATCCCGCCTTACACTTTTGTGAAGCGACTCTGACGGTTTTCTTTCCAAAATTTTGTTCAGTGGCCCTTGATTTATTTTTTCCCTCCTCTATAATAGGAAGAGGATCATTTTAAACTGATAGGAGGACTCTTTCATGCTTATTGTCGACACCAAGAACGCCCCCGGCGCCATCGGCCCCTACTCCCAGGCCTACGAGACCAACGGCCTTGTCATCACCTCCGGCCAGCTTCCGGTAAATCCTGCCGACGGCACCATGCCCGAGGGCATCGCCGCCCAGGCCGAGTGGAGCTGTAGGAATGTGGGCGCCATTCTGGAGGCCGCCGGCTCCGGCTTCGACAAGGTGGTCAAGACCACCTGCTTCCTGGCCGATATCGCCGACTTCGCCGCCTTCAACGAGGTGTACGCCAAGTACTTCACCTCCAAGCCCGCCCGCTCCTGCGTGGCGGTGAAGGATCTGCCCAAGGGCGCCCTGTGCGAGATTGAGGCCATTGCTGTCAAGTAAGCCCCGCCCTGCATCGAAGACGGATTTCCCAGGCGCTTTTGCGCCTGGGAAATCCGTTCTTTTTTTACCTGTCCGCAGCGGCTGCTTTAAGCATCTTTCACAAAAAACAGTCTGGTTTTTTTCCATTCCGCCAAAGAAATTCCACTTGCATCCAGCCAGCAAATGGGATATAGTTTGACTGTACTAAAAATACATTTGTACTTCAAAAAATTTTTGTGAGGCGATTGGAATGAGTCACCCCGACACCACCAGCAAGGATGCCGTTTTCCAATGGCGCGGCATCCCGCAGCCCGGACAGCTTCTCCCGTTGGGACTCCAGCACGTGGTCGCCGCCGTAGTCGGCGTCATTACCCCGGCCATCCTGGTTGCGGACACCTGCGGTCTGAGCAGCGCGGACAAGACCCTGATGATCCAGGTCTCTCTGATCCTGACCGCCCTGGCCACCCTGCTCCAGCTCTTTCCCATCTTCCACCGCATCGGCTCCGGCCTGCCCGTCATCATGGGCATCAGCTTCGCCTACATCCCCACGCTCCAGGCCATCGGCGGCGAATTCGGCCTGCCCACCATACTGGGCGCGGAGATCGTGGGAGGCATCGTTGCCATCGTCTTCGGGGTGCTGGTCAAGTGGATCCGCCCCCTGTTCCCTCCCCTGGTCACCGGCACGGTGATCTTCACCATCGGCCTGTCCCTCTATCCCACCGCTGTAAAGTACATGGCCGGCGGTGCAGGCTCAGAGTGGTTCGGCAGCGCCAAGAGCTGGGCGGTGGCCCTTATCACCCTGGCTGTGGTGGTCTTCCTCAACCACTTCACCAAGGGCATCACCAAGCTGGCCTCCATCCTCATTGGCATACTGGCAGGCTATGTCATTGCCTATTTCCTGGGCATCGTGGATCTGTCCGGGGTGGGCAGCGCGGCCTGGGTCGCCCTGCCCAGGCCCATGCCCTTTGACATCCAGTTCGTCCCTGCCGCCTGTGTGTCCCTGGGCATCGTCTACGTGGTCAATGCGGTACAGACCATCGGCGACCTCTCCTCCACCACCATGGGCGGCATGGACCGCATGCCCACCGACAAGGAGCTCTCCGGCGGCATCGTGGGCCAGGGCGTCATGAGCATTCTGGGCGCCTTCTTCGGCGGCCTGCCCGCCGCCACCTACAGCCAGAACGTAGGTATCGTGGCTACCACCAAGGTTGTTAACCGCGTGACATTAGGGCTTTCCGCGCTGATTATACTGGTTGCCGGACTGTTTCCCAAATTCTCCGCCCTTCTGACCACCATTCCCTATGCGGTCTTAGGCGGCGCGACTGTATCTGTATTCGCTTCCATTGCCATGACCGGTATGAAACTGGTCATGACGGAAGATATGAACTACCGCAACACCTCTATCGTAGGTCTTGCAGCTGCCCTGGGAATGGGCGTGTCACAGGCATCCGCCTCCTTGTCCGCATTCCCGACATGGGTTACCACAATCTTCGGAAAATCCCCGGTTGTCATCGCAACCCTGGTGGCTATCCTGTTGAATGTCACCCTTCCGAAGGATACCGGAAAAGTTAAAAAGAATTAATCCTATTATTGTAATGGTATAACTAAAAAACGGAATAACTGAAAAACGGACAGTCCCTGAGCATATCATATCGCTCCCGGGCAGTCCGTTTTTCAGTTATGCTTTGGATAAACCATATGGCTTAACAACCTTCAAAAGAACCATCCTGATTATCCGTCAGCAGATGTTCAAAATCCTCCTGGGGCATGGGCTTTGCAAAAACATATCCCTGAATTACATTACAGCCTGCTTTTCTTAAAAATTCCACGGTGTCCATATCCTCCACGCCCTCGGCGATGGTCTTTATATCCAGCTCCTTGGCCATATTAATGACGTTGGACACAACAATGCGCTCGCGCCTGATGTCCCGGCTCTTCTGGAAGAACAGGATATCCAGTTTCAGCACATCAATGGGCAGGTTCTTTAACAGGTTAAGGGAACTGTAACCCGAACCAAAATCATCCAGGCAAAGATGGATTCCAGCATTAGTAAATTCATCTACAACCTTCCTCAAACTTGCATTATATTCTGTAGCGACTGTTTCGGTAATCTCAAACTGTATCCAGTCATACGGAATCTCAAATTCATCCATCATGCGCATCAAATGACGGCTGCAGTCAGCACGCATCAAATCCAATGAAGATAAATTTACTTTCACATTTAAAATCTGATTCATTAAGTTCTCATTCTCTTTTAGAAATCTGCATATGCGGCAGAACTGTAAATCTGTAATCTGTTCAATCATATGATTCTTTTCTGCAATCTGAATAAACACATCGGGTGCGATCCAGCCAAGTTCTGGATGATGCAGGCGGCTCAGTGCCTCCAGTGTAAGAAATCGTTTTTCCTTTGTGGAATATACCGGCTGATAATATACTTCAAAAAGATCTTTTGTAATTGCCGTATGTAAATACTTTTCCACACGCTTATTATATAAAAAGCCATTTATAGTCTGACGGTCATCCTGGATCACCTCTGTCAGACCACTTTGTACCGATAACGTCTCCAGATATTCTGCATATTCCAGAATCAACTCACTTTCGCCCAGCTTTTCCGCATTAATAATACCACTTATGATTGCAGGTGTCTCAATCGTCTTATGTTCCACATCCATTTTTATACTTACATCAAATATCTTCTTTAATTGTGCAAGGTAATATTCATATTCCTCCAAGGAATCCGTCAGTACTAAAAACCTCTTTCCGGTAATGCGGAACACTTTCTTTCCACACAGTTCGCCAAGTTTTTTTGCCGTCATCTTTAAAATATAATCGCCACCCTGAATCCCCGCAATTTTATTGATATGTTTTAACTGATACAGATACACAGTGATAATATGAAAATGTTTCCTTCCTGCTATCAGCTCATTGCTTTTTCTGGTCATATAAAGATGATTATATAAGCCTGTAAGGCTGTCCATATTTGCATATGGATTATTAATCGTAATAAATAGCGCCAGTATTCCCAGACTCAGACCAAATCCTGTCGTAAGAAGCGAATGATATAAAAGCTGTATTACTACTCCCACTCCAGATATTACAAGAATCTCCAGAAGTATTTTTACTTTTTGATGTCCAAGTTCTTTTCTCCAGGAAATAATAAGAATTAATGCCACTACCATATGACCAAGCGCACTGTAATACATCAGCATATACCATGGTCCACGCATATATCCTTCCGGTACTTCAAAATAAAATAATTTTTCGGTAAATGGATTCGTCAGCACTATACTGATCAAAACAAATGTCGGCAACCCGGATAATAATATTCTTTTTACTGAAACAATTCTATTCTTATATAATGTCTGAATATAACAGATAAAAGCAAAAGGAAGCACTGCCTGGAATAAATAAAATACTGTTGTTCCTAACACTGCTGCTATTCCATAATGTCCCTTTGCAGAAATAATCCAATAATTACTGAAAAGTTCTGTAAGTAAATCCAAGCTTCCAACAACGGCAAAGAAAAAAAACACCTGGCTATTCAGATCTTCTGCTCTTTTTTGCCCCAAAAAATACCACAGGACCAGCAATAATATGACCAATCCCGCAATCAGAAAATCTACATTACAAATCATATCTATCCTCCACTGATTTCCCTGTATTTAAACAAAGCATCTTATCTGCCTGCATCTTCCAGTCACTGACAGATTGCAGTGTTCCATCTTTCTCCCTCAGATAACTGTACCCAAATTTCAACTCAATACGACACCTGCTGCCGATTTCTTTTTTTAGCTCATTTCGTATTACCTTCTCCCACTCTTCCGGCAGCTTCTGTGGATTTACTACAACTACTGCAAATTCATTACCATTCACACGAAAACTCTCTGCATCCGGTTCCAAACTCTTTCCTGCTATCTGAATACTCCGCGCTGTCCAAATAACCACTTCATCCCCCATCTGCATTCCATTCATATCATTGATCTTTTTCAGACCATCAATATGTATAAACAAAAGCAGAACATTTTTAAGTAGTATGGCAGCTTCCTGTATTTCTTCTATATATTGATCAAATGCTTTTCGATTTTTCACCCCTGTCATCCGGTCTTCCACAGACATTCTTGCATAAACTGTCTGTTCCAAATGAAACTGGATATCATTCGATACTTTACAAAGTAATCCGCCAAACATAAATGCAATATAAAGAAGAATACCAAACTGAAAAATCGCATCATACCAGTAAATAGCAAACATCCAATACAAGACAATTGCAGCCATGCCACTGATACCTAATACAGTAAATGCCCTCAGACAAAACTTCAATTCCTGCGTCTGTCCTTTTTGATATTCCTTCCACAGAAGAAAAATCATTGCGGTAACTCCTGTCATTAATATAAGCTGTGTTACAAATAACATATGTATGAAAGGAATCCCAAACAAACTGTTTATGACTCCCTGTAAAATAGCATCCCCATACAAAAGAAAAATCCATACTTTCGGAACCCACCGGACATCTCTGTTTACTGTATTTTGCACAAAATACAACATAGGAATTGACATAAGCATAAACGCATAAAAAGAAATCTGTGTTCCTATTTCATTTTGTCTTCCATACATTTGATACATTTCTGAATCTAGTATACTCCATAAACTACACAAAAACAAAAAGACTGCTACATTAAGAAAACGCTTCTCTACAATTCGACGATGACTGGTATATAAAAATATGATTACAGAAACAATTCCCATCCCCAGCATCCCGATAATCATCAGAATGGAAAAGACAGACTCCTGTAAATGACTTTTGACAACCTCCGGAAAACTCCCCATAACCGGAGCCTGTATATAAAGGGAACTATTTTTTTCACCCTCAAACATAAAACGGAGCGTTTTCTCTCCCGTTCCCTCCGGTAAGCAGATTTCTGCCCACATCTTTCCTTTCATCTGTTTATTTTTCTGAAATTTATGTTTTTTATATTGATACAGGATACCATCTCCTAAATCTATTTCGAGATGATCCTGTACCCCTTTCGACGAGATAAATTTTCCCTGATCTTTTTCTGAAAGTATATCATTATAAAGAACAATCTTTCCGTTTGCATCTGTCACAACATAACAAGGCAGTTCCACATGGATTTTCTTTCCATCTTTTATCTGATACCACCCGCTGTTAAGAGAACAAAATGTACTCGTATCTGTTTCTGACTGATATAATCTTCCCGTCAAAAGAAATAGCAATACCAAAACAGCCACTATACATACTGTTTCTATTTTTCTCCATTTCATACCTTCTTTCACTTTTCTCCCTTTTATTTGGGCAGAGTATCTTTATACTCTGAGTAGTTCCCCTCTTTCAGAAGCTTCGAATATGCTTCATAAGCTTCCTTTAACGTGTCATATTTTTTACCGGCTGTATATTTTTGAAAACCGCTATCATTATAAATATGATCTGCAATTGCAACATAATCCTCTTTATTTTTAGGATTTCTATTAGCTGTTGTCGTTTCCGATATATAAAAACCACCATTTGCTTTGCTGACAATTACTGGTATTTTCTTTTCTGCCCCAACCTGATTCGTATCAACAGATGTCCAAAACAAATATCTGCCTGAAGGATTCGATGGACTCCCAAGATAAGCCCATGTACCATATTCCAGCAGACTATTATCTTGTTCTTTAATCTGTTTATTTACTTTATTAACCATGTCTGAGGCAGGACATTTGGAATCTATCTCAAAGCGATTATTCAACTGACTTATTAAATTCTCTAATATTCCTGTTCTGTTAAGTATTCCATGCAGATCTTCGTTAAAATCTATCGTTGTGTCAGATGAATCTTTGCCTGTGCCTTTCCAGTCAAAAAGAATCCCCGTTGCCTCATTGTAAGACACCTCACATTCCCCATTTGTAACAGGAATTCCCTGCCAGTTATGGGCATCTCCCTCGCTTTTGTAATGTGTTTTCCTGCAATTACAACAGGATCAAATGCCTGCCAGTCATCTCTCTTTTGTTTTAATTTTACGACCTTAACTATATTTGAGGCATCTTCATCCATCACTTCAGCCATAATTTCTGCATATGCTGAACGGACATTCGCAATATCAACCGTCTCGCGGCTCTTTTCCACATGTCTGGCATAAACAGGTGCTAATAACGCAATAAGAACACCCATAATTGCAACTACAATTATAAGTTCTACCAGAGTAAAACCTTCATTCTTATTATGCATTTCATTCATAATGCATCACTCTCCTTCTCTTACTTCTTTATTACCTGTTTATCTAACTGAAAAAAAGCACTGTCTATCCAGACAATGCTCAAAAACGTTGCAACTGGCTACCATTTTACAGGCCCTTTAGCTTTGCGTCTCAGACTTTCGGCTGATTTGCTACAGTTATATTTCTTTATTGCCATTATACCTTTTTTCTGTCAAAATGTCCATGGTAATGTTATTATTAGGAACATTTATAAATAAAGTTATTAAAAAAATATTCGCTATCATCATAAATGCTATAAACTAAAAGGACATGTGAAAAACAAAAGTTTCTCACATGTCCTTTTTAGAACTTTCTATTATTCACAAAGCTTTGTAAATTCATCAGCAACAAACTGAACCTTCGTTCCGATAATTACCTGAACAGAAGTCTTTCCAGGTTTAATAACCCCTGCAACTCCTGCAGATTTAATTACCTTATCATTTACTGCTGTTATATCCTTTACTTCAAGTCTCAATCTGGTAACACAGTTATCGATACTTGTAATGTTCTCTTTTCCACCGCATCCTTCCAGGATTTTTGCTGCAATGGCAGTGTAATCATTACTTTCTAATTCCACTTTCTTCTCTGCTTCAATATCGTCATCCTCTCTACCAGGAGTCTTAAGATCAAACTTCTTGATTGCGAAAAGGAATACCACATAGAATACGATAAATGCTGCGATTCCCAGTGGAAGAATAAGCCATGTCTTCTGTGCTGCCGGAAGGGAGGATGAGAAGATCAAATCCATAGCACCGGCGGAGAAACTGAATCCTGCACGAAAACCAAGTGCAACTGTAATCATCGTAAAGATACCATAAAGTAATGCATAGATTACGTACAGTACAGGTGCAAGGAACATAAATCCAAACTCAAACGGTTCAGTAACACCACAGATAAATGAACAAAGAGCTGCTGAAGCAATCAGGCCGATTGCCAGTTTTTTCTTTTCAGGCTTAGCACATTTAATCATTGCAAGTGCTGCACCAGGAATACCAAACATCATACATGGGAAGAATCCAGACATGTACATTCCAAGGCTCCATGTTACATCTGCAGATGTCTCACCAGCCCAGAAGTGCTGTAAGTCACCAAGTCCGATTGTATCAAACCAGAATACATTGTTCAATGCGTGATGTAATCCTGTAGGAATTAACAGACGGTTCAGAAATGCATAGATACCTGCTCCCACAACATCCATACCTACAATTGCCTTTCCAAGTGATACAAGTCCACCGAAAAGTAACGGCCATACAAATAATAATACTGCAGATACAACAATGGAAACTACTCCGGCAATAATTGCTACACAACGTTTACCACTGAAGAATGATAACCAGTCCGGAAGCTTTGTATCCTTAAACTTGTTATAACACATTGATCCGATCACACCGGCAAGAATTCCAATAAATGGATTCTCAATCTTATCAAATGCAAGTGTCTTTGTTGCGCTTTCAGCGATAGATGGCATGATTGTCGTAACAAAACCTGTTGAAAGAAGTGTTGTCATCATCAGCCATGATGCAAGAGCTGCGATTCCGCCGGTTCCGTCATTCTTCTCTGACATACCGACACCAACACCAACTGCAAAAAGAATTGCCATATGATCAATCAGCGCTGCTCCTGCTTTTACCAAAAACAGACCAATCAGATTCGCTGCACCCTGGATATCTCCGCCCTGCATAGTTGCCGGACATAACCAATATCCAATACCCATAAGGATACCACAGATTGGCAGCACCGCTACAGGAAGCATTAATGCCTTCCCAAGTTTTTGAAGAAATTTCATAATTCCCTCCTCCTTCTCTTTTAAATTATACTTAATTGGATTGTTCCAATCAGGTTAATATCACACACAGTTCTGTATAAAATCTCTTTATAAAATCTTAAGAACTGCTTCATCGAATAAAACATCGCCCTCCTTTTGAAGACTGATTTTATCATAGGTATCTGTATTACTAATCAGAACCGGTGTAATAGAATTCAGACCGGCCGCTTTAATCTTATCCAGATCCACTTCCACCAAAAGATCACCTTTTTTAACCTTATCACCAGCCGCAACATGCGCTGTGAATGGTTCTCCCCCAAGTGTAACTGTATCCAGGCCGATGTGAATCAATACCTCTGTCCCCATGCTGCTTGTCATACCAACTGCATGAAGCGTATCAAAAACCAACGTCACTTCACCATCTGTCGGAGCATATATCTTTCCTTCTGCCGGGATTACCGCAAACCCATCTCCCAATACCTTTTCTGAAAAAACAGGATCAGGAACTTCCGTAATCGGAACTACAGTCCCTTTACAAGGAGTATAAATTATATTTTCATTTTTATTTTCTTTTCTTTTTCCCTTCCCTCTGAAAAAACCTAACATGTTATCTCCCTTTCATACTTTACCTTCCACGTTAATTTTATCTTATAAGTCATCCGCACAGTGAATCTTGTTTATTATAATTATAAAATCAAAGAAAAAAAATAGAATATTTTTAGATTAGATATCAAAAATATACGGTCACCATCGGGTTTATTAGAAAATTTGCACAAAATATTATAATTGCTTTTCTACAAGTATTATAATTATGACCAACTTATTTTTTCGTAATATTATCTGGCTGTTATTTAAGAATCTCGATAATTCCTTCTTATCCTTTGAATACTTGATGTATCCCAATACACCCCTTAAATTCGATGAAAACTTCTCCAGATCCTTCAGGTGATTTCATTCGCCAAGTGAACAGAAAATAAAAAAAGAGCAGATGGCAGACGTAATGTCGGAGTGAAGAGAGTGATACCCAAGCCTTCTTCCCGATTTAATTTCATGTCCTCAATAAGCAGAACTCAAAAAAAGTTATTATGTAAAAATGCGCCTTTGAGCCTGCACTCCAAATCCTTCATGTGATTTCATTCGCTGAATGAACAGAAAATAAAAAAAGAGCAGATGGCAGATGTAATGTCGGAGTGAGGAGAGAATGCGAATGAGCATTCTCCCCACAGCGACTACCTTTACATCTGCCATCTGCTCTTTTTTT
>OHHQ01001354.1_pt1 | contig 10288 bp, 1 predicted proteins | sample 1568051 | NCBI WGS metagenome assembly OHHQ01 (sample SAMEA3879567, study PRJEB24766) | human gut metagenome | biome: human-associated habitat; feature: feces | place: USA | collected 1985/1987
CGGTATTATTGACATAGTACCAAGAGGTCGGCTGGGAATATTCCATACCGTAATCCACCAGTACCGCCTTGGAATCTTCGTACTCGGGGAAGTTGGGATTTTCGAGCCACTTTTTGGTCAGGGTCTCGTCAGTGTAATAGCTTTCCAAAGTCGGATTCCAGGTACCTTCAGCAATAAGGCGCCAGTTGTTATCCTCGCTGCCATACCATCTCAGGAACTCCATGGATTCATCCGGATATTCGGTCTGATTAAATACTACGTTGGGGCCGCCGGTATTGATGGTGACCTTATCCTTCATGTAAGGAAGAACCGCGATACCATAGTTCAAGCCCTCTTCCTTGGCCGCGCCCAAGGTAGTTCCGATGTTCCAGTTACCATTGGTGGTCATAGCACAGGTGCCGGCGATCAGAGAACGGGAAACGCCGTCATCGGTCAGACCGGTAGACAGAGGAGCAACCTTATCCACCAGATACAAATCAGCCACCTTCTGAATCGCTTCAACAGCGGCAGGATCGTTGATGGTCACATTACCTTCTTTGTCATAGAAGCCGCTACCATTGGAACGGCACCATACCTCCAGCTGCCAGGTCAGATTTTCAACCATGCAGCCATACTGAACAATATTTTGAGGATCAAATCCGGCGTCATTGGGGGTCAGTCCGTTTTTATCCAGAGTCAGTTTCTTGGATACGTCTACGAACTCATCCCAAGACCAAGCTTCGTCCGCGCTGGTAGGCGGATATTCCACGTTGGCAGCGTCGAACATATCCTTATTGTAGAACATGGTCAGGAAATTGAACGCAGTGGAATAAGCTACAACCTTTCCATCATAGGTAAAGCCCAGCTGCTCCAGAGGCTGAGACTCGGCGCCTTCATACATAGCGCCCAAATCCATCAGCATTCCCTGCTCCGCCCATTGGATACAGCCCGCCTCGCTCATAATAGCGGTATCGGGCAGTTCGTTAGCGGTGGCCATAGTGTTCAGCTTTTCCATATAGGTTTCCCACGGAATCGGCATAGCCTCTACTTCAATACGATCCTGAGATTCATTGAATTGATCCAGGGTGATCTGGGTAGCCTCCGCTTCCGCTTCACCACCCCAGAACGCGTAAGTAAGATGTACCTTTTCGCCGGAATCAGCACTGCTGGTTTCAGACGCGGCACTGTCGGTCCCGGAAGAGGGGTTGGATTCCGACTGTTGGCTGCAAGCAGCCGCGCCAGCGGTCAAAGCCGCCGCTAAGAGCACCGCCAAAATTCTTTTGAACATGTTTTTCGTCTCCTTCTTTTTTTATTAAAATAAGGGTGGATAATCCTCCCGAATTTTTATGGTTCGCTAATTATCCCCTTCCCACCTGCGTGGGATATCCCCACGCAGGTAAGAAAGTATAAGAGAACAGGAGGTATCTTCTAGTTTGCCTGATGCAACTTTTTCCTGATACCAAGCAGGGAAACAGCGATCGCAGAAGCTAAGAACGCGATTCCGAGCCACAGCGTCGGAGCATGGTCGCCTGTTTGAGGATCAGCTGTGCCCGAAGTGGAATCTGACGAGCCGTCGTCAGGATCTGTAGGCTGAGACGGATCTGTGGGCTTGGAGGTATTGTCTTTCTTCTCCAGCTTCTCCAGAGCTTCTTCCAAAGCTTTCAGCGCGTCATCTACCTGCTGCTGATCGTCTACGCTTAACGTTGTATCGCCGTAAATCTCCAGAGCGGCTTCCAAGGCTTCGGTCAGCGCGTGGACGGTTTCATCGGTATATTGTTCCATATTCAAGCTCTCAATTTCGTCGATAACCTCTTTCAGTGCGGTCTTGTCTGCGGCTTTTTTCATAGCCTTCAGAGTGTTCTCCAGCAATTGGGCCGCCTGGTCTACTGTGGTTTGATCCACATCCGAGCCGGCGATCTTTCTTGCGCTCTCCAAGGCCTGCACGAACTGATCCTTTTCGGGGCCGTCCGCATATTGATCCAGAACCTTGCTGCGCTCTTCCGCCTTCCTGATCGCTTCTTCCAGCTTTGACTTATCAGCCTCAGGCTCAATAGGAGTCAACTTCATCGCGGCTTCCAGACGGTCGTACGCGGCAGAAACATCTTCCGCGCTGGGATTGGTCTTCTCCAGGATTTCTTCGGCGAAACGCAAAGCACTGATAAATTCATCCTTGCCCTCGTCTTCGTATTGATCCAGATTCTTCTCCAGCAGCTGTGCCGCGGCTACCAATGCTTCTAAATCGCTGGTATCCACTGCGGCATGAACCGTCACCGGAACAGCAATCTCGATTTCACCGCCTTTTCCGTCGGCTACAAGGACCTTCACTTCGGTCTTACCCTCTGCCACACCGGTAATGGTAACCTTTCCATCCACTAACTGAGCGGTTGCGACCGCGCTGTTGGGGGCAGCTTTGATCGCATTGATGGTTAACGCATCGCCGTCGGCATCGACAGCGATATCATCGGCGCCAAAGCTGATATTCTGACCCGCGGTTACCGTATACTGAACGTCGGGCTTTGCCTGAGGAGGCGTATTTTCAGGCTCTGGCTTGTTGACATCGAATTTGCCGTCATATACGGACTGAACATCCCGTTCGGACAAAGCCATGTCAAAGATCATGTATTTACCCATGGTGAAGCCGGACAGGAATTCGTTAGAATGGCCGGACATGCCGATGGTGTTGTAAGCCGCAGTGGGCACGGTGATATGCGCGCCGTTTTTGGCCGTAGTCGTAGCGACCAATTGGCCGTTTCTGTAAACTGCATGCTCTCCTGTTTCGGTATTGATAGACACGGCGACTTCAACCCACTCGTTCAGGGGATAGAATTCCGTGCGGGGGAAATCGGTTACCATGAAGTTGCCGCCGTCAAAGCCATCTGTTGTGACATATACCGGATTGGCCTCTGTGGAATTAATCCAAATACCATTGCCCGCCCAGTCGGCTTCATTTTTACCCCAGAAGAGGCTGACCGCACCGGGATCGCTTTCTTGTGTACGCATCATTTTGTACACGATCGTCATATTGGGAGATACTATTTCCTTCCCGGTCAGTTGGATAAAGTTGTCGCCCTTAAAGGCAAAGCCATTGTCTTTCCAGTTAGAATCCGTAATGCTTCCCGCGATATTGCCGTCATAGTGATTCTTGGAATAATCCTTCACATGACTGCCGGACTCACTGTCAAACTCATAGTACAGGCGGATATTTTCCTCGCTTAGGCTATCCAGCACCGGATACTGAATCGAAGGAACCTCTGCGCTGTACAAACCGGCCACTTCTTCTTCGGTCATGGATTTGCTGTAAATCCGGAAATCATCCAGAGAGGCGTTGAGATAGCTGTTGTCAAACTGCGGACAGCTAAAGCCCATATTGCTGTTGGCGAATCCAGCCGGTGCAGTGATGGAATCTAACGTACCTTCGATTGTGATTTCCTGCTTCACGCCGTTTACATAGATCGCGCCTTCGTTGCTGGCGGAATCGAATGTAATAGCAACATGACTCCATTCGCCCACAGGCAGAAGCTCGTCGACCGGCGCCGTAGTGTGGAAGTAGTTCATACCGTCCACCACAAAGGAAAGCCCATTGGACAGGTTGTGATACCATCCGTTACCGGCGTAATCCGCGTCATTTTTCGCCCAGTAGATTACTTCCTCACCCGTTTGCTCTGCAGTACGGTTGATCCAATAAGACACCGTAATATTTTCCGGATGTTGGCTGTTATCTCCCTGGGGGACCTCTACTCGGTTGTTAGAGAAGACGAAGGAGCCGTCGAACTTACCGTTGCCGCGGTTGACATCTCCCTGGGAAACAGCGGCGGTATTGTTGTTGCCGGACCAGTCGATAAACTTATCGCCCTTCGCCTCGTCCATCCGGTACCATAAGACCATATCAGCCGTCTCGGCGGATGCGGGGTCAAGCACCCAAATCCTTGCCAGGACCTCGTCGCCAGTCTCTTCCACAATGCCGGCAACCGCAAACTGTCCGGCCTTGGAGTATTTGGCGGGAGAAATGGCATCCCAAACGACCTTAAATTCTTCAGTGCGCCCTTCGCCTAAATCGCCAGTGATGGTATCAGGCATTACGGGAGCCGCGCCGACCGTAGTATAGGTATCATAAGGCTCAAAGGCCACGGAAATGTTTTCCAAAATAGTCACGGTAGCTTCCGCGGACTTGGAGTCATCAAAGATAGATACCGCTTTCACAGTCAGCACTGTATTCGCAACCTCTTGCTCAGAGACAGTCAAACGGCCGTTCTGATCAATGCTGGTGCCCTCGCTGCCGCCTTCCACGGACCAGGTCACTCCCGCGGGAGGATTATTCTGTCCGGTAACGGAAATGCTGAACTGCTTGGTTTCTCCAGCCTTGACGTAAGAGTTTTCGGGGAATATGCTGATGGACTCTAGGGTGGGCATAGCGTTTACACTTAACTCAGCCGAATTCGTGGTGGTAGAAAGGGCACCCTGAGACACGATACACCTGTAATAGGTGCCATCATTCTCTTCAGTAAGGCTTTCGATGCGGTAAACACTCTCAGTAGCATCCGTAATGTCATCCCATCTTACCCGATCCACAGACTTCTGCCACTGGTAAGTTAACGGTTCTGTGCTTTCACCGCCAGCTTCCGCTACGACAGTAAACTCAGCCGGCTGTCCAACATACCCATTAACCGCCTGGGGATGGGTATAGATTACCGGCGCGCCTTCCGCAATTCCTCTTACAGACATATTGTCATAAATTATGGAAGTACCATAAGAACGTATACCAACCGCGCCCTCCAGATACGGGTCGGGGTCCACACATTCGCCCACTTGCTCGCCGTCAATGTATACTTGAATTGTTGCGCCATTGGCAACGATCATCAGGTGATACTGTTTCCCAAACTCCAAGTTGTAAGCCCAATCACCTACAATACCCCAGTTTTGATTGTGCTTAGACAGCCAAATTCTATCTTGGCCTACGTTGAAGTTCACACAATAACCGTTGAGGGCTTCTAGGCCCATGCCAGGATTCGTAACACGGAACAATGGCCCCGCCCAGTTGCTGGCGGTTTCAATAGTAAGATCAATCTCATAAATGAAATTATCAAAAACAAAGTCGCTTAAAATAGTCTTTCCGTCTCCGGATCCCTTAAGGGTTCCATCAGAAATAGACCAATTGCCGCCATAGTTGACCCATCTTCCGTCATCCTTTGAGAAATCATTCTCATAGCTGGGATTTGGATCCTGCACAAACTTGACAGTCTTTACGTCAACATTGCCTTCAGTAACTTTCAAATAAACGTCATGGGTTCCATAAGCCTCTAGCAGTTCTACCGGCAATGCCTGCCATTCCCCGCTGGTATTCGGTACGGCTGCAGAACCAATTAAAGTACCGTTGGCGTCATCGAAGTACAATTCCACTCTGCCTTCCGCCGCGGTCTTCACAAGAAGCTCTGACGTGATGGCTCCGCTCTTCAGCCCAAGAGCGTCAAATTCGATGTAATCATTGGTGCCTAACTGTACAAAAGGCTCGTTCGTAGAACTGGGATATTTCTTTACCTCGCCAAATACTGCGCCGAACTGCGAATCATAGCTGGCTGCGTCCATCGGCTGGAAAGGATCCCGTTCAGCAGATACATAGGCGTAACTGCGGGAGGTCAAAGCTTTGTAGATGTTAGATGCAATCGTTCTGGCACCGTTGTTGTCCGGATATGCGTTCTGCTGCAGCATTTCGGGAGCTTCTCCGGTCCAATCGTATACATCCAGTACTACAGTCTGTTTTTCGCCGGCCACAGTACGAATGCTATCGGCGGCAGCTTCCGCGTTTGCGGCTGTTAAGGTCCCAACTCCCTCGCCCTGAACTGCCGGAACGGTAGCAATATAAACAATCGGGCTGGAGGCAATTCCCTTATAAGCGTCAACCACGGCGCCCAGTTCATTCGCGAAGGTTCCGCTGGCGGTATCCCAATCGGCGGTCTCCTTAGAACCGGCCATTAGCACTACCATATCAGGCGCAAAAGCCTTGCAGTTATCCAGAATATTTTCACTTCCACCGGCGGTTCCAGACGGAACAGAGGTAACTTTGACATTGTCAAAGGTAGCTATGCCGTCGCAGTTAATCATACCGATAGAGCCGGAGGTATAGGCGCTAGTTTCATCGGTATATTCGCCTATCAGAGTATTATCCAAATACACCTGGATATTATTGCCGTTGGCAACCACTTTCAACCGATAAGTCTTTTCTTTGTCTACTGTATAAGGCCAAGTAACTAGTTCCGTCGGTGCTCCTGACGAACTAAACTTTGTCAGGGAGATCCGATCTGCGGTTTCAAACAGCATTACACCGTAGGCGTCACTAGTGTTAATAGCGTTTTGGGCATTTGTTGCGCGGAACAACGGCCCGGTATATCCGCCGTCGTGATTCGCGTTGGTAATGGTAAGATCCATTTCATAAACGAAATCTGTAAACGACTTTTCATTCAATATCAGTTTACTACCAGTATTGAACGTTGCAGCGCCGTTTTCCACCTTTGCTTGGCCCCAGTCATTGAGGACATTCCATTCGCTGGCGTCTGTAAAGTCCGTGGAATAAAGCACCTGGTCATCAGGGGTCTGAGACTCGGCAACAAAATCGGACATAGAAGCGTTTTCTTTTGTAAACACTTCGGTTTCGTACTCTGTATCCCCTAGCATTTTCTTTAGCTGAGAACCGATTCCATATTCCTGCCAATTGCTGGTGCCTTGGCCCATAACGCTTTCGTCACCCACAATTGCCACTTTCAGCTTTCTGTCTTCGCCAAAGGGTTTCACTTCCAAAGAATGCTCTTCCACATCGCTGATCTGATAGGTGAAAGAGGTCTTTTCGTTTGCATCAGCTACGCTGACATAGGCCTGTACGCCGCCGTCTACCAACAGCTGATATTTTCCAGCCGGCAAGCCTTTTACCGTAAAGCTGCCGCTATGAGCGGTTTTCGTCAGGTTGGTAAGATCCATGGTAAAAGAATCCATAGAGTCAGACAGAACGGCTTTAGAATAAATATCAGACTGCATTTCAATCTGCAGGTCGCTGCCCACTACATTTAAGCGGCGGAACAAACCGTCCTGTGGGACTACCGTTACGATTCCATCCCCGTCAGTAACCTCGCAGCCATAACCGGTGGTTCCAAAAGAGGGATCATTGAGAACCACATCCGAGCTCAAAATCTGTAAGCCAGCCCACAGGGAAATATCCGCTTCACCGGATTCCGCATAAGGGAAGCCCAAATCCCAATTATATGGCTCTGTGGATTTATAGTTCCACCAAACGGTTCCCACGTCGCCAGGCGCTTCCGGCTGTCCGGAGTTAATATGAACAAACGGAGCAAACTTAAACGGATAGATCATAGACCAGTAATCACTGGAATTATCCACATTGTTGAAATACCAGTCGTTCAGCAAGGCTCCATGTAAGCCAACCGTATATTGGAACAGCCACCAGTCATTATCCTGGCGGTTTCCGGTGGTCTGCCAATACCAAACGTTGGACTTGCCTTTCCAAGCGATGGCTTTGTTTACGGTCTTTTCCATAGCTGCTTCATTGCCAAACATTTTGGAATAGAAATACGCGCCCTCTTCGGCAGTGCTGTCAGTTCCGAACTCGGAACCAAAGGGATAAGGATTATGATTAATTCCATCCGCCTTTACCTTCGCAAGGGCACGAATTTCATCGGCCATACCAGAAAGGCCTTCTTTATCCAGCGCCGCACAGATATCGACAGTGGTTTGATCTCCCATAACGCCCATGCTTCCGCTCAGCGGGATACCTACCTTTAAGATCATTGCCGCCACGCGCAAGTACTCGCTCTTATCCCAGCGGAACTCCATATCAGGATATCTGTCAGCCACTTTATACATGGAATAGAATGTATTATAGATACGGGGATAGTTGAAAGAACGGCTGCACAAATAATTGGGAGCCACTGAATTATCGCTCCAGCATCTACCTTGGCAGCAACCATGGGATAGGGTACCAGCAAGCTCGCCATCGTGAATTACTTCTTTTGCCCAAACCAGGTCAACTAGATACTGATCCATGGCTGTAATTTCATCCTGTACTGGGTAATACACGTTCTTTTCCGCGATAAACGCCGGACCATCGTACATCTGCTCATAGTCGTTATTATTACAGCCGCAACCGCCCGGTTTAATTTCTCCGGTAAAATTGTTAATCTCCAGGAAGCTGTAACAATGAGGATCATTGGGATCTGTGATTCTTAGATTATCCATCAGATAGTCCACACGCTGCTGAAGAGCTTCCTTAATAGGCGCCTCAATCCAGAATTGGAGCACGCTCTTCTTGTCGCCGTCATAGGTGATGGTAATATCGTTTCGGCCTAATTTGTCAAAGGTAATATTATAGAAATGGTGATCCCCGGCTTTCTCCTCGACAAGGTCGATTTTCGTATTGGGATCGGTGGATTCAATTTTATTGATTTCGTGTTTTGTCCTAATATCCATCTGAGCCGGCACATTGGTCGGCAGAATCATACCAGGATTGACCGTTACATCAATAGAATTTTGGTTATACAGGGTTTCTCCAACCTCAGTATAGTCTTCGCCCAACTTGTGGAATTGGAAAGACAACTTTTTGCTTTCACCATCATTCAAGGTCAAGGTGGTGCTCGGTAAATAACCCTGTCCTTCTTCTTTAATGGAATCGCTATAAATATAGTATTCCTCAGGTGGATTGGTAAAAGTGGCTTCTTTTGACATAAATTTACGGTATTCAAGTTTTGCGTCTGTTGTGGAATCAGGCATAAACAGTAATTTGTTTCCGCCGCCCATACCACGCTCTAGCAGTACATAGGAGCCATTATAAGAAATATAGTTGCCCGCAGCTGCGAGATAACTTTCATAAGGGCTCTTGAATTGCCAATGATTGTTCCAGGTAATCGGAAGGCCTACATCCTGGAACGTCAGTGCCTCACCGCTGTTATTTTTAATCTCAATATCGAACTGTACATAGTCGTCAATCAAAGAATAAGTTTCAATTACCTGAAAATCTTTGATACCGTTTTCTAATTGTGATTGCGCCGTATACTCAACGGTAATTTTTTTAGCCGCCTGATCTACTGTGATCTTGCGGTTATCTTCGGAATCTCCGGTAGTCGCTGTCATTTTTTCAACGTCGCCGCCTACCGTATAAGTGAATTTCATTTCGCCGAACCATTTATTCGGCCCAACCTCTAACCGGTGAGTTTCTTCATTCCCTACAAAATCGGTATCGTAAGGCTCATTTTTTAGCTTTAAAGATTTTATTTGGCCATAGGAACCAGTTGTTAAAGTGAATATATCATTCTCAATGGTCCGATCCTGGGCCGTATCGCTGACAGCAAATACGCAATACTGGTCAGCTCCATCGCCGGAGGCCCAGTAGCCGCATTTACCCGAAGCAAAGGTGTCGTCGGTGATGTCTCCAACAACAGTACCGGGATGCATATTATCCACATCGATGTAATAGGGGTCCCCTAAGATCTTGCATACGATCTTATTGCCGTCCGCTTGGACTCTTAAGTTATACCACCTATTGCTTTGAACCGTTGTGGTCTGCTCAGACAGAACAGTGTTCTTTCCGTCTACCACCTTACCGACGATCGCCTTATTATCAGTGGAGATCAGTTGGAAATAATAGTAGTTTTGATCGTCCTGATAACGGAATACAATCGCACCGGAGGTGTTGTCCTCTGTAATTTGCATATGAGTGGTATAATCGAAATCATAATATGTTTTATCATATGTATAAAATTTCGAGCCGTTGTCGTACTTTAGAAATTTGTTCCACGCAGTATCAGCGCCCCAGTTGTCAATGGCGGTTCCTGATACTATCGTCCAATTTCCTCCCTCCCAGTCTTCGGGAGTTTGTCCAGGATTGTAAGAGTAGAACGCATCCCGGTGTCCGTTCACCGGATCCGGCAATTCCTCTGCCTTTGCCGACATCGGGAAGCCCTGGATAATCGTAAAGATCATCGCAAAGGATAATAACCCAGAAATCAGTCTCGATAGGTACTTCCTTCTCTTCATAAAGTTTTCTCAACCTTCCCTTCTGACAAAATTTTCTTAGGTATACCTTTTTAGATTGGAGAAAATTAATAAAAAAGCACAATATTTTGTAGAAATTACAAAATATTGTGCTAGATATAGGCTCTTAAAAAATTTCTAAAAAGGTATAGAATTTAAGTTATTCCCATCGCTTCACCTCGCTTATTAATCTTAACCTTTTACCTAATCGATTAATTAATTTCATTTGTAATTGTAACGCTTAAAATCGTATAAGTCAATATATTTTTATTGAAAA